>CYGL01000379.1_pt1 | contig 18908 bp, 21 predicted proteins | sample 485531 | NCBI WGS metagenome assembly CYGL01 (sample SAMEA3497897, study PRJEB9818) | human gut metagenome | reverse complement strand
AACGTTTTTAAAAATTAAACAGATTTGAAATTGGAGTGATTACATTATTATTGAACCACCCCGAAGCTACTATCCAAATTGCTTGAATTTTTACCGGAGTTTTTACTTGTAGGCTTGCAAAAGTTTCACGCTGACGAATTTGGCTTTGATTTTGACAATAAAGAAGCAAAAGAGAAACAGCTCGTAAAGGTATACGATTTACTTGACGATTATCTTGACCCGGAGAATGAAGAGGGTGGAGATTTACAGTCTCTCTACAATGATTTGTCAGCAGAGATGGAGAAAAACAGTTTTTTATCCAAGATGTTGGCGAAAGAGGTACAGACAGCCAAGAAGAAACCAATCAAGAAGTAAAAGAGCTTACATGGGATGTGTATTGCGACGAAATCCGCCCATATTGGCTTTTAGCAACTAAAGGCTATGGATTTAGCGTTGAGGACATAGACATGTCTTGTCCGGCTGATTTAGAGCCTTATTCAAAGGCTTATATGCTTGAGCAAAAAGAAGCTGACTCTAACATGTGGGCTTGGTGGGGCACATACGGATTGAGTGCAACTCTTACAGCTATCGACAGAGCCTTGAATGGCAACAAAGCAAGAGCGAAATACATTGAAAAATCGTTAAATGAGCAATACTCAAAAGACAACGAGCCTAAATACAAGGAGTCCAATGAGGAAATAGCCGTTTACGAAATGAAGCAACGAATCAACGCATTAAGACAATCAGGACTGCCTGAAAGTCCTGATTAATGAGGTGAGAATATGGCATATAAAGGAATTGACGTATCGTCATACCAAGGAAATATTGATTGGAGTAAGGTTAAGTGGGCTGGGGTTCAATTTGCAATCCTTAAAATAATCCGCAGAGACCTTAATCCGGATAAAACCTTTGAAGCAAACTGGAAAGGCTGTACTGATGTAGGAATGCCAATACAAGGTGTTTATAACTACTCATACGCTACAACAGTAGATAAAGCAAAGGCGGACGCAAATAAGGTCATTCAAACACTTAACGGACGAAAAACCTTTGTTTGGTTAGATGTTGAGGATAAATGCCAACAAGGACTTGGGCAGACACTTATTGATATTATCAACACATATCAAAGTGTTATCAAGGGTGCCGGGCTTAACTTCGGTGTGTATACCGGACTTAGCTTTTATAATCAGTATATTGCGCCATACGCAAATCAGATTAATTGTCCATTTTGGATAGCACGTTATCCGTCAACTAAGGGAATGTCTATTGGTGACGAGCCTAACAGCGCAAAAAAGCCTGTTATACAGCATTCACTGTATGGTTGGCAGTATTCAAGTGCATTTACGTGTAGCGGTCTGAACAACAGCACTGACGCTAACTTACTCTATGTTGAGCTTGATAAAGGCGATGGAACAGAGAATAGTTCAGCACCAACAACGACTCCTGTAAAGGATAACGCTTGGAAAGGCAATGAGGAATATTACCTCAATAATGACGATGTAAGAAAATGGCAACATGCCATGAACATCGGATTTGACACAGATGAGCTTAAAGAGGATGGCAGATTTGGAGTTAATTCACAGAGATTTGCTAAAAATCACAATTTGTGGAGCGGTCAGAGACATAACTGCCCGACAGCCATTAAGTGGCTGAGAAAAACTCTGCATGACAAGTACCATTTTTACAAACTTGATACTGATTACGGCAAGTGGACGGATTATCTCACTAAATGTGTCATGGTATTTCAAAAGAATAGAGGCCTTAAGCAAGATGGTTATGTTGGATTGATTACAACATACTATCTGCTCAAAGGATAAATACATGAGAGCTACTTTAGGGTAGCTCTTTTTTATTACAGGGAGGTGAGAAAATGGCAGGGAGCATTGAGCTTCAAATCAAGTCGGACGCGCAACAAGCAACTAGAGCCATAAGCAATTTACAAAGCAAGTTGCAAGGACTTGGAAGTACTCTCAATTCCCTCAATGGTGCAAGCATAAGCAATTTTGCGAGCGGAATGTCACAACTTGCAACATCACTCAGAAGCGTTAGCAGTATTGACACACGTACCTTTAGCAAGATTGCGACTAACATGGAGAAACTCGGCAACCTTGATACTGCAAGACTTGTCAGCTCGGCAAGCGCTTTGAAGAGCATGGCAACAGAATTGTCGGGCTTTGCGAGTATCTCAAAGCAATCAGCAGAGATTACACAGCTAACAGCTTCAATCTCAAAGCTCGGTTCAAAATCAGCCGGATATGCTGCGGATAACATCAGAAACCTTGGCAGTGCCTTGAAAGAGGTAATGACAACATTATCTAGCGCACCGAGAGTCAGCAACAACATTATTCAAATGACTAACGCACTTGCTGATCTGTCACAACAAGGCTCAAAAGTTGGCTCAGCTAGTAGGTCACTTGTAACAGGCTTTTCAAACACAACTAAGTCAATTAAGAGTACAAGAAGTGGATTTAGGGGCTTGGCTTCAACTATTGGTAAGTTTTACGCAACTTATTGGTTGGTTATGCGAGCTGTCGGAAAAATAGGCGGTGCAGTTGATTTAGCAAGCCAACTAACCGAGGTTCAAAACGTAGTAGATACCACGTTTGGCAACATGACGAGCAAGGTTGATGAATTTACGAAAACATCAATTCAAGACTTCGGAATGTCAGAATTGACAGTTAAGCAAATATCAAGCCGTTTCCAAGCACTCGGCACTTCTGTCGGTGTTTCGTCAGAGCAAGTGGCAAATGGTACAGCCGTGGCAAATAAAGCCCTTATGAGCCAAAATAACACGTTATACAAGACTACAGACAGTATGGCTGATATGTCGCTTAATCTTACAAGGTTAGCCGGTGATATGGCTTCATTCTACGATGTAGACCAAGCCGATGTTGCAAAGAGCTTACAATCCATTTTTTCGGGAACAATAGCACCATTAAGGCGGTATGGACTTGATTTGACGCAAGCCACACTATCTGAGTGGGCTATGAAAAACGGACTTGACGCAAATATCAAATCCATGACACAAGCTGAAAAGGTACTTTTAAGGTACAACTACGTCATGGCTAATACTCAAGCTGCACAAGGCGATTTTGCCAAGACCGCCAATACATGGGCGAATAGTGTAAGAGTTCTCAAGCAAGAGTTCCAAGCATGGGGCAGTATCATAGGTAGCGTAGTAATCAATGCTCTAAAGCCGTTTGTTCAAGCCTTAAACAAGGTAATGCTCAAGGTTATTAGCTTTACAAGAACTGTAGCTGACGCACTCGGAGCAATCTTCGGATGGACTATCGAAATAAGCGGTCGTGGTGCCACGGCTGACGGCATGGAGGACATAGCTGACGGAGTCGGCGATATTGGTGATAACGCTGATAGTTCCAATAAGAAAGCCCAAAAACTGAAAAAGACACTGCTTAGTATAGACGAGATACATGCACTTGACGATAACAGCGATAGTGGCAGTGGTGGCGGTTCAGGCAGTGGCGGTTCAGGTGGCGGTGGAGCTGACAGTGGTGTTAATAGTTCGCTGAAAAAGACAGATGGACTGCTTGAAAAATACAAATCATCAATCAAAGACCTTTACTCGCTCGGAAAGTACATCGGTGACGCTCTAGCGAGTGCTATGGAGAGCATTGATTGGAAGAAGATTTATCAGAAAGCTGACAATTTCGGAAAAGGACTTGCAGATTTCCTGAATGGTTTAATCAGCCCAAGGCTCTTTTATGATTTGGGCGCGACAATAGCCGGTTCACTGAACACAGCTTTACATTTCCTTAATTCATTCGGCACAACATTCGACTGGACTAATTTTGGCTTGTCGATTGCTAACGGCATTAATGGATTTTTTAAGAATTTTGATTTTGCGTTACTAGCAAAAACTATTAATGCATGGGTACAAGGAATATACACCATGCTAACCACGGCAATTAAAAATGTGTCGTGGAAAGACGTACTCAAAGGAATTACGGACTTTTTAAGCAATTTGGACATTAAAACTGTTGAGATAATAGTTGGCACATTGCTGATAAAAAAGATAATTTCGCTAAAATTAGGTTCAGTGGCACTCGCTTTTATTGGAAAATCATTATCAAAAGCGATAGCACAGGCAATAGCTTCAAAAATTGGATTTGAGCTTGTAGAAGGAGCTGGTATTGGAACGGCAATAATGCAAGCATTTAAAACGATTTTCACCTCATTGTCAACAAACCTCGGACTACTTATAGAGGGATTATTCAGTGGTTTAAGTTTGGGTGATGCAATAACGGCTGCATTCGGAACAGGGGCAGTAGACCTATTAGCAACAATCGGTTCTGCTTTTTCGGCAATAGCCGGAACAATTTTATCTATTGTAAATTTTGTCAAAATGTTAAAAGACGGATTTAGCTGGGTGAATGAACTTTTAATGGTGATAAATGTCGCATTGGCTACAATCGGAGCAATATTAGCTGGCGTGGCAGCATTGCCAGCGGTAATTGTTGGAGCAATAGTGGCAGCAGTCGCAACTATTGTTGTTGTGGTAAAAGATAATTGGAGTGCAGTTTGTGAACTGTTTTCAACAGTTGGCGATTGGTTCAATGGAAATGTCATTAAGCCTGTGGTTTCGTTTTTTAAAGATATGTGGAAAACCATAAGTGGCTTTTTTGGCTCCTTATGGAAAGACATAGTAACTGTGTGGCAAGGAGCTTCGAAATGGTTCAGTTCCACAGTAATTGAACCGATAGTTGGCTTTTTTAAAGGCTTTGCTACACGAGCACAACAGATTTTTCAAGGTATTTGGATAATAATTCAAGCAATTTGGATAGTAGCTTCGGGGTGGTTCAATAATAATGTAATCACTCCAATTTCAAATCTGTTTAATTTTTTAAAAACGTTTATACAGACAACGATACAGACAGCAAAAGATTTTGTATTTTCAACATGGCAAGGGGTGGCAAGTTGGTTTAGCGGTACAGTAATACAACCGATTTCAAACTTTTTTAATATGTTGAAAGCTGGTATAACATCGGCACTTAGCACAGCAAAGAACTTTGTTATATCTACTTGGCAAAGCGTGGCGGGTTGGTTTAATGGCAATGTTATTTCGCCTATCACAAACTGCTTTAATATTATGAAAAACGGAATTACAAGCGCATTTAATTATGTGTGGAGTTCGATAAAAGGCGGTGTTACAGGAGCTATGAACTACGTTATTTCTAAAATAGAGAATGGTGTTAATTTTGTTGTCAGTGGAATTAACTCTTTATTAAGAGGATTTAACAAAGTCGTTTCTATGGCTGCTAAGGTGGCTGGTGCAAATTGGAACGGAGTATCGTTAGTTCCAAAAGTGCATATTCCAAGGCTTGCTAGTGGTGGAATTTTCCCAAGGGGAGAGGACGGCATGGCTTTCATCAATCACAATGAGTTAGTCGGTAAATTCTCAAATGGTAGAAACGTAGTCGCAAACAATCAACAGATTACAGAGGGAATTAAACAAGCTGTCATGGAGGGCATGGCACAAGTAATGATGAACTCTAATGCCGGTGGAAATTCTGCACCTATCATTGAAAACGTGTTTAAGTGCGACAGTGAAACGCTCTATCGCATGACACAGGTAGGTAAAGCAAAGCACGGACAACGATATATTGTAGCAAATGAATTTGGTTAAGACACTCACCCTTGCGTGGGTGTCTTTTTACGAGGTAACAATATGGCAATGATGTTAGTAGACGGAGTGGAATTACCTACTCCGTCAACTTTTGAATGGGGCATGATTGATGTGTCTGCAAGCGACAGTGGACGTACACAGGACGCTCAAATGCATAAAAACAGAATAGCACAGAAACGACAGCTTAAATTGTCATGGAGTGGTACAGACACGGCTAGGACGGCAAAGATACTTCAAATGGTAAACCCCGAATATATCAGAGTGACATATCCTGACGCTATGAGTGGCACTGATGAAACACGTACATTCTATGTGGGTGACAGAAGCGCACCTATCAAGATATGGACTATCAACAATAAGAGGTATGAGACATTGGGCTTTGACCTCATAGAAGTATAAGGCGGTGATTAAATGCTTAACGTATCGGCTAAATGGCAAAGAGCGGTAATGCTCGATAATGATATAAATGTAAATTGCTTTGCTGACATAGTTACGGCAAGCGGTGAGAAAGTACCTATTAGTGATAGCAAACTATGGGCGAATGGCTTTGAGGTAAACGACTCGACATCAAGCAGTAGTACTTTTACAATCGGAGCATTGATTGTTGGAAAACTGAAAATCAAGTTGAATAACATCTATGAAGATTACAGCAAATATGATTTTGATAAGGCAAGCGTAACGGCATATGTTTCAAAGAGTTTTTCTGACGGCACAACCGAGAAATTAAAAATCGGTGAATACAGAGTCAGTGAGACAAGTTATGACGGCTCGCTCATAACACTTACTTGCCTTGATAACGTTAATAATTTCAATCGTGAGTACGACAGCAATTTAAGCTATCCTGCAACAGCGTATGAGGTAGTCAGAGACGCTTGTATTAAGTGTAATGTACCTTTTACTATGGCGAGATTTGACAACTCTGATTACGTGATTAACGAGATACCAAGCGATAATCAAAAACTCACATACGGACAAGTGATAGCCTACATTTTGCAGTTAAGCGGATTATGGGGCAAGTGCGGTCACGATGGCGAATTGCTTATCGGTTGGTACGACATGAGCCAGTTTGACAGCCAAGGCTATGATGGTGGAACTTTTAGCACAAAAACTACACCATACTCTGACGGAGATAGTGCTGATGGTGGAACATTTAATTATTCTGACGGAGATAGTGCTGATGGTGGAACATTTGCAGAAACGAGAAACTATCACAACATCTACACGCAAAAAGACTTGAATGTTGCGACTGATGATGTTGTTATCACTGGGGTAAAGGTGACTGTAACCTCAAAAGAGGATAAGACGAAAGATGTTAATGCACTTGCCGGAAAAGAGGGATATGTAGTTTCAATCTCTGATAATCCGTTTATTTCGACAGACAAGGCACAGGCAGTTGCAAATTACATTTTCAAAAAAATCGGTGGCATGAGGTTCAGACCGCTTGACGCTACGCTTTTGTCAAATCCATTGATTGAGAGTGGAGATGTAGCGCTTGTGACAGACCGCAAGCAGAACACTTATAGCTGTTTTATTTCCAACCGAACATTTACAGTCGGAAGTGGCACTAAAATTTCGTGTGACGCCGAAAATGCTTCAAGAAATAGTGCTGATAAATTCAGTAATGAAACAAAGGCTATTGTACAGGCTAGGAAAGTTGCGCAGACACAGCTAAGTGTATATGACAAGCAAATGCAATTACTGACGCAGTTAATGTCTCAATCACTTGGACTTTTTAAGACCGAGCAGAAACAAGAGGATGGCTCAATTATTTACATCATGCATAACAAAGCCGACCTTAATTCAAGCAATATACAGTGGAAAATGACAGCTAATGGCATGGCTGTATCAAATGACTACGGCAAGACTTGGAAAGCCGGAATAGATAAAGATGGAAACGCAATCTTTAACATTATGTCAGCAATCGGCATTAATTTTGATTGGGCGCATGGCGGTACGCTCACTCTTGGTGGTGAGAATAACGTAAACGGCAAGCAGTATGTCAAGGACGCAAACGGAAAAATTCTGATTACGCTTGATAACAAGGGTATTACGCTCGCTGACGAAGTTAATATCTCGTGGAATAATATCTCTAATCAGCCTACAATTCCGAGCAAAACAAGTGAATTAACGAATGATAGCAACTATGCTACAACAGGGGATATACCGACTAAGAATAGTCAGTTACAGAATGATAGCGAGTACACTACCATGAGTGCAGTTGAGAAGAAAAATTACACTACCATGGCAGAAGTGTTGGAAAAGAAATATCAAAATTCAGACCAAGTAGTTACTATCACGAAAAACACTGTAACTGCTGCGTTTATTAAAACGCTTGGACTTTTAGTTGGCGACCAAATTCAAATGGGCCCTAACGCTAAAATTACTTGGGCGAATGTAACTAATCAGCCGACAATTCCGTCAGATACCAACGATTTAACAAATGGTGCCGGCTATACTACTATGAGTGCGGTTGAAGACAAGGGATATGTTGTGTCAGAACAGATTGCCGATTTTATAACAAACGAGGACTTAGACGAATACGCCCGAGTAAATTTCTATAAAGACCTAAACGAGTTAAAAAATAACATCGGCTATACAGAAATTAATAATCAGTATGTTATTTCACCGCATATATATGCCGGAACTGTTACGGCAAGCGATTTTAATGGCGGTACGATTAACATTGGAAATGGAGTATTTGCTGTTGATAGTAACGGAAAAGTAACTGCTTCAAATCTTAATATGTCCGGTGGAAGTATTGCGCTGAAAGGAAATTTAAGTAATTCAACGATTGATTTAACGGCTACTGACAATTCAGGAAACAATTATGAACTTTGGATGAATGGTGCGGTCTTACGAATTGTTAAAAACGGCGAGAACTTGATTACACTCTACGGAGCCACAGGCTCTATAGGTGCACAAACAATATATGCTCAAGAGATAGGCTCTGATAAATTTAGAGAAACCGATAGAGGATATGCAATGTGTGGCAATGCAACAGGACATACATACCATTGTGACTGGGATGATACCGCTTTGTGGTTCCAAGTTGATAATTCGTGGATATGGAGTTCGTCAGATAAACGCTTAAAAAAGAATATTGAAGAAATTAATCAAGATTATATTGACGCGGTAGGCTCGGTCGATTTATTTCAATACAATCTTAATAGACAAGGATATTCAGACAAGCCGTTATATTTTGGAGCAATGGCACAGGATATAATCGAGAACCTTAAAAATAAAGGACATGCCAACGAAAATCTTAATATGATTTTTCAAAACAAAACAACATCGGATGATGATACACTGTACTACGGCATGAACTATGAGCAATTCCTAATCTTAAGACTTGCCGGAGACGAACAGAAAATTGATAAAATGCAAAAACACATAGATGAATTGGAAGATAAGTTTTCAAGATTGTGTCAGAAATTAGGTATTGATGAAAGTGAGGTGTAGCTTATGGCAATTCAAATGAGACGAGGGGCATACGCACAGTTTGACCCCTCAAAAATGAAAGCCGGAGAATGGGCGGTATCGACTGACTCCGACACGAAAAAACAGCAGATATGGATGTGTTTCGCACCTGGAATAGTTAAGCGAATGGGAACCGTTGAGGACTTTAATATCGAAATTCAAAGACTTATTCAAGATTATCTTGACGGCATGGCAGAATCAGTAGAAAAGGCTCAAGAATCAGCAAAACTTGCTACCAGCAAAGCTCAAGAATCATCTACCTCTGCAAGTAAAGCTAAAACTAGCGAGACTAACGCAAAGACCAGTGAAACCAACGCGTCAAACTCGGCCACAAAAGCAAGGAATAGTGAAACCAATGCAAAAGCGAGTGAAACAAAAGCTAAAGCAAGTGAGACCAGTGCGTCTACCTCTGCAAGTAATGCTAAAGCGAGTGAAACAAATTCTAAGACCAGTGAAACTAATGCTAAGAAATCAGAGACTAATGCGTCTACAAGCGCAACTAACGCAAAGACCAGTGAAACTAATGCTAAGGCTTCCGCTACTAGTGCGTTAATTTCTGCAACTAACGCTAAGGCAAGCGAGACTAAAACCAAGGAATACGAGGAGTCGGCTCACAGCACTATTACAACTATCAATGAAGCAGCAGAAGCAACAAGGCTCAATAAGGAAGCGGCTGCGCGGTCAGAAACAAATGCAAAAGCGAGTGAAAATCAAGCATTGTCTTACAAAAATAGTGCTTCTGCCAGTGAACAGGCGAGCAAGACTAGCGAGACCAATGCTAAGACTTATGCTGACAATGCAAGTGCAAGTGCTACCAGTGCGTTTACAAGTGCCAGTGAAGCGAGCAAAAGTAAAACCTCTTCTTCTGCTTCAGCAAGTCAAGCTAAAACTTCTGAAATTAATGCTAAAGCCAGTGAGACTAACTCTGCAAAGAGCGAGTCAGAAGCGCAAAAGTACGCAGAACAAGCCAAGGAAATATCAGAAAGTCTTAGCGGAACATTAAGACCCCTGGGAACTATTAATTTTGCTAATTTGCCAAGCACAGCAGATGCTAGTTCGGGAGATATGTATAATATAACAAACCAATTTACCACAAACGATGATTTTAAAGAGGGGGCTGGTAATATAATCCCCGCCGGCAGTAATGTATATCTGACAATCGACAGATATTGGGATGTATTAGCTGGTACACCCGTTACTGGCGTCAAGGGAAACTCTGAAAGCTCATATCGGAGAGGAAATGTCAATATTACTCCTGCCAACATAGGTGCACTGTCAACAACTGGCGAAGCTTCAAACACAACAGTAAAATTTACCGAATCAACATCACGAACAAAACCAACAACTGGCGAAAAAATATCAAGCATAGTCGGGAAAATCGTTAAATTTTTAAGTGACTTAAAAACTGTTGCTTTTACCGGCTCATACAACGATTTATCAAATAAGCCCCTTTCTCTTCCTGCTAACGGCGGAAATGCATCAACAGTTAATGGTCATACTGTGAATGCAGATGTTCCAAGCGGAGCAAAGTTTACGGACACTGATACATGGCGACCTTTAGGGACTACTGCTGATACTGCTTGTGCAGGCAATGATAGTAGATTAAGTAATGCAAGACCTGCAAGTGATGTATCTGCTTGGGCTAAAGCCAGTTCAAAACCGAGCTATTCAAAATCAGAGGTGGGTTTAGGTAATGTGGATAATACTGCTGACTCTGCGAAGAGTGTAAAATATGCAACAAGTGCAGGAAATGCATCAACAGTTAATGGTCATACTGTAAATAGTAATGTACCTGCAAATGCAAAGTTTACGGACACACACGTTACAGTCGCAGATAATCTTATAAGCGCTTCCACTACAAGCGCACTGTCGGCAAATCAAGGAAGAATATTAAAAAATGGGCTGGATGAAGTAAACCAGAGTTTAGGTAATCTTTCAAATAAGCAAGATTGGAAAAAAATCGGAGAATTTAGAGATGTTAATGAGCATGTAATATCAAATATAAAAAGTTATCAAGAACTAATGGTAAATTTTATGCTTTATTATTCGGGGAGTTCGTATATTACAAGAGACTATGTTTTCTCAGTATCAGAATCTAATAATCTTGAATTTTTATTTTTAGACGGGAATTACTATGATAGTAATAATTACACTTCATGGTGTATAGTCTACAATACAGCAAAAAATAGTATTCAAAACAGAGCTTCATGGCTTCGCAGTGTAATACTTGGCAAAGATACAACTTGCCAGTGTGTTTATAGGGTTTATGGTAGATAAATTTAAAGTTTTAAAAATAAAAAATCTAAAGTTAAAACTTGATTGTATGAAGCATCAGCTACAACACATATTGAACTATAATCACTAAGTACTCTATATCCTTTAACTATACAAAAAGACATGCCGTATACTTGGTTTGAAGTGTTTGCACAATTATTGATAACATTCAGCAACGTATATTTGTCATTCATATATGGGCTCAATGTAGGAAAATCTTTTTTTGTTATAATATTTGTTATCAGAATTCCATGTTGTTGAGACTCTAATCCTGATTATTTTATTACTTAAATCTGTCTTTAAATTGCCTAAACTCTGGTTTAGCGGATTATACCACAAATAGGGTTTTACAATATTTCTTTACAACCCCTATTGTCAATATTCGACATAATAATACACTTTAAAGTGCTACAGTGATGATGTTCTCAATAAGAGAACTCTTCAAGTTTTGGTCGGGGCGGTGGATTTTTCTGCCGTCCTTATTGACGTTTAAGAACAAATGTTCTATAATTGATGTATCGGAGGTGGCATTGTATGGAATATAAGGATGAAATAATTAAAATGATTGAGGGCTTGGAAGATAAAGACCTGTTATTGTACTTGTATGTATTTATTAAAGGAAAAATAGAGGCAGAGTAAAAACTCTGCCTTGTGGTTATATTTTCTTTTCCCAAACGTTACCACACTTTGAACACACAAACTTTGTTTTGCCGTTCTTGCCTTTAATTCCGGTAGCTGTACCGACAACGGCACCGACAGGTCCGAAGAGACCACCTACTGTGTTGCCAACAAGTGCTTTACCGAATGAGAATTTTTTCTTGGTATCAACAGGTATGCCAACACCATCACAGCCAAATTTAGGACATTTAACAGTTTTACTCATAATAAAATACCACCTTTCTTATTAATTTAATTTATTTTGAGTATTTTCATACATCATATCTATTAAATTCATAATATTTTCTTGCTCCTTATCCGACAATTTAGACAATTTCAACGCGTAGTCCTTGATTCTACTATCCATTTTCGACAGAGCCAAGTCTTTTGTTGCCTCCTCGACAACTGAATGGTGCTCTTTTCCGGTAACTAAATAATCAAGTGAGCAATCAAGACATTCTGCAATTTTTACCAGCTTAAACAATTTTGGACAGCTTTTTCCCTTTTTCCAATCTGAAAAAGTACTTTTAGGAAAACCGCCATATTTAGCCACTTCTGAATCATTTAACCCTTTTGAGTCTCTTAATTTACAATATCTTTCGTACATAGAAAATCTCCTTTAAAAAAAGTTGTGATTTCTCAACATTTGGGGTTGACAAATAAGACTTCCTAATGTAGAATGGAAAAAGAAGTTAGGAAATCTCAACTCAATAAAAATAAAATTGAGAAAATAATATTATGTTTCTGGACAATTCATAGTATACACGATTTTCTAATTTTTATCAAGACATAGTTAGGATTTTTGAACTAAAAAACAAAAGCTGTTAGCGTACTACCACCAACAGCCGTTGCCTTATTTTTTACACCACATACATTTTGCAGTCTTTCGACGCACTGTGTAGTACCAATGCTTCTTTAAATGTTCCGTCACTTATGCAGTTTAAGTTCAGCAGTTTAATTGCCATTAGCTGACGGATTGAGAGGAGTATCTAGCGTAGCACGGCATATTACCGGAAATGCCAGCCATGATTTTTTATCGAGCTTTACTGCCCAAAATGCGCTACACCGATTGCTACATTTTAAATGCGACCTCGCAAATATGGAACAGGCAAAATCAAAATTGCTTTCAAGGTTTTTACCTCCTAGCGTATTTTGCCTAATATGGCACTTTTTATAGTAACGGATTTCCTAACTATTGTCAAGAAAGGAGATGGGAAATTGAATAAGAAAAAACGACAGGCGAGCTTTAAAAAACTTGACACACTTATAAAAGCTAGAAACGTTTCGTTTTACAAACTGTCAGAAGAACTTGGAATGGCACGAAGTACCTTTTCAGATTGGAAGTCGGGAAAATCAATGCCAAAAACAGACAAGCTAATTAAGATTGCTAATTATTTTGGTGTAGAAGTTTCTTATTTTATTGAGTAGAGAGAAAGGAGTAAAAATGAGAAAACCATACGCTATTAACAATGATGGCGAGTTCAAAACATTACAGGATTGCATAGAGCAGTTAGCTTTAAGCATCGCTGATGATGTGGCAAATAATGAAAAAATCGAGAAAATACAAAGTGAATGTAGAATTCTCGACTCTCTCACCATTGCTTTACTAGCGATTAAGAATTAATAGCTAGTACGAAAAGGATTACTAATTGCCGTGACCTTAGCTGACTCGGATTTTATAGTGCTCATAAATTCATCGTAGTATTTGCGGTACTCTTCCTTAAATTTAGGCACATCTCCTTGATAGCCACATATTTTGGCAAAAGCATAAAGCTCGGCAAGTTTTGAGTTATCCATTGATTTTTCACCTCCTTATTAAAAGATAGGGAGATTATACCACAGAAAGGAGAAAACATGAACGATTTACAAATTTTCAATAATGAAGAGTTCGGAGAAGTCCGAATGACAGAAATTGGCGGAAAACCATATTTTGTAGCAACAGATGTGGCAACCGCACTTGGATATACAAATCCACGCAAAGCAGTTAATGACCATTGCAAGGGAGTAACGAAACGTGACACCCCTACATCTAGTGGAGTGCAGTCTATGTCATACATAAATGAGGGAGATTTATACCGACTCATTATGAAATCAAAATTGCCTAGCGCAGAGAAATTTGAGCGGTGGGTAATGGACGAGGTGCTTCCGTCTATCAGAAAAACAGGCAGTTATGGTGTGCCAAAGACAACAGGCGGTCAGATACAGTTGTTAGCACAGGGTTACACGGAATTGGAGCAGAAAGTAAACAGCATCAAAGATGATGTGAGCGAGCTTAAGGAGAATGTACCGCTTTACAGTTGCGATATTGACGAGATACAACAGCACGTTAAGCGCAGAGTTGTAAATATCCTTGGTGGCAAGCAGAGCGAGGCATACAGGGATAACAGTATCAGACATAAGACATTCTCTGATATATGGACACAGTTAAAGCGTGAGTATGGCTGCGTTTCTACTTATAAGAGTATCAAGAGAAAGTACATAGACGATGTGCATGAGTTCATTGATTGCTATGTAGTGCCTAAGTATCTTGACGAGCTTATTCAGGACGCAAATGCTCAACAGAGTTTTGCATAGAGAGGTAACTGCATGAGAAAAAGAACTTTAAAGCAAAAATTCTACACAGGCTGCGGCTACTCGATTTTTGGGGCATTAGCGTTTGCATTTTTCCTTGGATTGTCTGTGGCATACGGAATTAAGACAGCAAGTATCATCGTTGGTGCAATCGTAACAGTTTTTTGGCTGATACTAATTGCAATATGTCTCATAGAGGAGGGCGAACCACATGAGAAAAAGAAAACTGATGTTGATGTTATCGACTTTAATAATTGGAACTATGACCTTAAAGCCAACAGCAACGAGAGCAGATAGCAAAATTGAACTGACAGCCGGTGTTACTTCCTATTTAAATAGCGTAATGCTAGGAAAGATTGAGCCGACAGTAGTTGAGAATGAGCCGGTTGTAGTTGAGCAGGCCTATGAAGAGCCAACGGTTCCAACTTGCCACAAGAAGTACAGTTGTAGCCGATTTAAGAAGCTAGGGCGAGTCCGATACGGCGATTACACTTATACGTGGTACTCACAGAGAGTGTTACCCGGAGGTGGACTTAATATTCCGGGCAGACATCTAAACGAGCATGGACTTGTGGTTGACGAAAACGAGTATGCAGTAATTGCAAGTGACGATTTACCACACGGAACTGTAGTTGATACTCCTGTTGGCATACAAGGGATTGTATATGACGAAGGGAGCGGAAATGGAAATCTTGACATCTACTGCGATTGGTAGCCAATTGAAACGTCAGAGTGCTAACGATTACCTACAAGAATTATATCGAGCTAAACGGCACAAAGACAAATCATTTGACTTTCAAGCGCTGTTGGACAAAGAAATGGAGAAGCTAAATGAGCGACAATGTAAGACGAATTAGGTTAGGCGATACGAGATACAGATTGAAGCCATTAACAAGAGAGCAGAAGCTATTGCTCAACAAGGCCCATTATGTGGCTAGTGAGTGGCTTTTTGTATCGGAGTCGGACTCATACCTAAGAGTAGTTAAGAAATCAAGCCTACACGGAAATTTGATTTTAAAAACCATAAACAAATAGAAAGAGAGGAAACGCAATGAAGATTACGCATATTTTTGCACAGAATTTTTGTAAATTCTATGGTGTAAACACATTAGACACAGATTTTTCAATGAAAACTGTGTTATCCGGTCAGAATGAAGTCGGCAAATCGACAGTTAAGAGAATTATTCTTGATGTGCTGAATTGCCACGATGAGAACGACAGAGAGATTACAGGCATAAGACCGCATGATGAAAACGGAGTCGAGATTGACGATGTTGACATCACAAGGGCTGTTACCTTTGAGATTGACGGAAAAGCAAAGACTCTGAAAAAGGTTACAAGGCAGAAACACAACAAAAAAGGTGAGATTACAGGCAGTGTTACTGATTACTCAATCAATGACGTGCCATACAAAATGACTGACTACAATCAGTACATTAACGACAACATGGCAGAGCTTGGAGTATTACCATTCTGCTTAAATGCTATGACATTGCTTAATAAATCACAGGCAGAGCAGAGATTGGCACTTGCAAGCTATTTTGGCACACGCACTGACGAGGAAATCTGCGATATGTTTCCGCAGTTTGCCGAGCTTAAGCCAATGTTTGACGATGGTGATGTAGACCAGCTCAAAAAAGTATGCCGTGGCAAACTTAACGGCACAGGCGGTAGAAATGGTAGCAAAGGGCTTATCAAGGAAAGAGACGAAATCTCAACAAGGATTGATACAATCCATTCCACCAATGAGTATACAGACCTTGCAGAGCTTGAGTTGCAAAAGAAAACCTATGAGCCACAGCTTAAGGAAATTGAAGATAAGCTGTCCGATTACAACAAGATTTTAGAGAGCAAGCAGAAAGCCACAGAGGACATTATGAACCTTAAGTTTGAGCTTTCAGACATGGAGAGAAAAGCTAATGCTGACAATCAGAAAAAGCGCATGGAGCTACAGTTACAGATTGACGGCTTCAATGTTTCAATCCACAAAACAGAGTCAATGATAAGAGCCGGAAAAGCTAGCATTAAAAACTCTGAAAGAGAGGTTGAAGATTGCGCAAGAGACTTAGCAAAGGTACGTGCTGATTGGAAAAAAGCAAAGGCACTTTCCTTTGATGAAAGCAGTGTTAATTGCCCGATGTGCGGTCAGAGATTGCCGGAAGATAAGATAGAGAGCATGAGAAATGAGTTTGACGAGCGAAAAGCAAAGAACCTTAAAGAGCTTGAAGATAAAGGCAATGCACTGTCAAACGATAGCAAGGAATTTAAACAGGCTATCGAGGATAAGAAGAAAGAAATAGCTGACCTCGAAGCAGAACTTAAGGAACTGACAGAAAGACATGATATTGTTGCCAAAGAGCTTAGAAAAGTACCTGCCGATGTTGATATGACAGACAACAGTGAGTATCAGGCACTTAAATCCAAAATCGAGGAAAAAGAGAAAGCTCTTGCCGATGAAAACGATACATCAGAACTTATCAGAAAGCTCAAAAACGAGCGAAACGAACTGTTAAGGCAAGTATCATCGGTTGATACAAAGATTGAGCTTGGTGTGGCAAATAACAAGCGTATAGACGATAGCATAGCCGACCTTGAAGATAAAAGAAAAGACCTGAATCAGGAGATAGCCGATTGGGAGAGAAAGCTTGATTTGCTGAAAGAGTTTACTCGAAAGAAGAACGAACTTTTACAGTCTGATGTAAATAAGTATCTGAATTTTGCCACAGCAAAGCTGTTTAGACCGCTCTTAAATGGTGATACCGAGGAGTGCTGCGACTTTGTTTACAATGGCGAAGCATATGCGAGAAATCTCAATCATGGTGCAAGAATGTTGACAGAAGTTGACATATGCAGAGCTTTTCAGAAAGTGACAAGCGTTAATTTTCCAATCATCATTGATGATACAGAGAGCGTTGACGATTGGAGAATACCACAGATTGATAACCAATTGATTATGTTGAAGCATACACAGGACAAAGAGCTTGTGATTGAGGCAGTGTGATATGACGAATGATAGATATATTGTAGAACAAGAGTTTGAACACGCAGGATATAAATGTGCCGTTACATTCAATATGATGGGGATTAGGTGCGGATATGTAGGCATTCCTAAAAACCACCCTTTATATGGCAAAGGGTATTCAGACTATCTTGAAATTAAGAAAGCAGATGTCGGAGACCGAAAAATAAGCGGTATTTTTCCGTTGCTTTTAGCTTGCCTTGATGAAGACGAAAGAATACGAATTGAAGCATATTTTTCATGCCACGGCGGTATCACCTTTGCAGATGGTGGAGAAAATTCAAACTATCCGATAGAAAGTGATTTATGGTGGTTTGGTTTTGACTGTGGACATTGTGACGATGCAAAAGAACTTAAACTCGCTTATGAGAGATTTCCTAATTACAGAAAAAACCTTGCTATGCAGATTGAGCGTGAAGAGAGATTTCACATTGATGGATTGATAATCCATACAGAGGAATATGTAGCAGAAGAGTGCAAGAAGTTAGCAGAACAGTTGAAAGAGTTTGAAGAAAGCGAGGAAAGCTGATGAGTGTAAAAGGATATAAAGCATTCAACAAAGGAATGATATGTAAGGGCAAGCAATACAAAGAAAATACGACTTACAAAGAAAATGGGAACAAAATATGTGAAGCTGGGGTAATGCATTTTTGCGAAGAACCATTTGATGTATTGAATTATTATTCACTTGTTGATGAGAATGGTGATATTTCAGATTTTGCAGATGTTGAAGCTGTCGGAGATATTTATAAGAGAGAAGATAAAACAGCAACAAACAAGCTGCACATTGGTGCAAAACTTGGACTCAAAGGGTTCATTAAGGCTTGTGTGGATTTTACTATTGAAAAACAAGAGTTGAACCTATAAAAGATAATGGCACTGATAATAACAATAATAATTCCGCACAGATAGGCAGTAGTGGATATTCCGCAAAGATAGGCAGTAGTGGAGATTCCGCAAAGATAGGCAGTAGTGGAGATTCCGCAAAGATAGGCAGTAGTGGAGATTCCGCAAAGATAGGCAGTAGTGGATATTCCGCAAAGATAGGCAGTAGTGGAGATTACGCACAGATAACATCTGAGGGTAAAGATTCAGTTATTATGGCAGCAGGTTATAGTTCAGTGGCAAGAGCAAAAATCGGAAGTTGGATAACATTAGCGGAATGGATTAGAACTGATGAGGCGGAAAATAAAGATAATTACATATGGAAGCCTAAGTGCGTAAAAACTGAATATGTAGATGGAAAACGTATTAAAGAAGATACATTCTATAAATTAGTTGATGGTGAAT
>CYGL01000378.1_pt1 | contig 18913 bp, 26 predicted proteins | sample 485531 | NCBI WGS metagenome assembly CYGL01 (sample SAMEA3497897, study PRJEB9818) | human gut metagenome | reverse complement strand
TTCGACAGCCGGGCAAAACACGGCTCGTCAGGAAGTCATTATGGAGCAGCTTGGCGTTGAAAAGGTGTTCATTGATAAAATGAGCGGAAAGAACACTGATCGCCCGCAGTTGAAAGAGATGCTGGCGTTTGTTCGTGAGGGAGATACTCTTGTGATTGAGAGTTTCAGCCGTCTGGCCCGTTCCACAAAAGACCTTCTGGAAATCGTTGAAGAACTTGAAAAAAAGAATGTAAAGTTCGTCAGCCAGAAAGAGAACATCGACACTTCTACGCCTAACGGAAAATTTATGCTGACTGTGTTTGCGGCTCTGGCACAACTAGAACGCGAAACGATGTTGGCACGGCAGAAGGAGGGAATTGAAATCGCAAAAGCAGAAGGCAAGTATAAAGGCAGAAAGCCTGTTGAAGTGGACGAAGAGAAGTTTCGGCAGCTCTATAACGACTGGCAGAATGGAAAGACCACGCCGAAGATTATGATGAATGAACTTGGGTTAAAGCCCGCTACGTTCTGGCGCACGGTCAAAAAGTATCGTGAAAAGTATGGTATCACTGATGCGGCCACCACACGCAAGTATGCCAATAAAGAGGAAAAATAAAAAGCAGCGACCCACCACAGGCCGCTGCTACAAACAAGAACCACCAATCCCTCAACAGGATGATAGTACATCAGTATTATACCATTTCTTTTGGGGAAACACAACACCAAAGGAGAATGAATATGGCGAATAGTTATTGTAAATCGGAGGCAATCAATAATTTCATGGACAACGTGACAGCTACTGTTACAGAATACATCCTTGAGATCGGTATGGAAGAAACCGTAAAGAAGTTAGTTGATAGCAACGCACCGCTAGATATTTTTCCACATATCACGGCTTACGCAAAGGAACACGGGTTTATCTGACCCGCCAGACATGGTATCGGATTGCTGAACAGAGAAAGGCTGGATAATATGCAGGGAGAAGAACTGATTGTTAAGAACGGAAGCATCACGTTACGGTCTATGCTTGACTTTGGGGGATTCCTTGAAATCAAGAGCTTTTTGGAAGCCTGTCATTCGGAAAACTGTGCCGTTACCTTTGCAAACGAGGAAATTGTCATTTTCCCGAATGAATACGATGCTGCTAAAGATGCTCTCGTCTTTATTTACGGTACACTGGCAGAGAGACACAGTATTATCGAAAAGTATCTTCGCTATAAGCTGATGCTAGGAGATGAACAACCAAAACCTACTTTACATAGTCAGAGAAAGGGATAAAGCATGAAACCCGTAAAATTGTCAGAACAGAGTTTGAAACTCATTGAAACGTTGTGTGATTACACCGACAAGCCCGATATTCTTAACGCCGTTGCAGACGCTTTGTACTACGATGCGGACGAGTTGAAGCGCAGGCTAAACCAGCTTGCGGAAGAGGTCAAATAAATCGCACATTTCATCCGTTAAAACGAGTTTTAGCAAATAATTTTCCGAAAACAGCATTATAAAACCGAATATTTGATTTTTGTGCAGTTGTAGGCACTCTTTACATTTTCAGGTAGGGGGTGCCTATTTTTTATGCAGCCAAAGCAGTGCATCGCCATCATTGACAGCATCAAAGCGTATGCAAAGCAGAATCCGACAGAAGCACAGGTCTATGAGGACTGGTTTCAGGCGGTGGTAAACCTAAGAGATGTCTTACCGCAGGACAAGCGGTTCGATGTCTATAAATACTCTGGTGAATTGCGCTCTGTCTGTGCAGCCATGATGGGCAAGATGAAAACAGGCGAGGATGTGGCGAAAGTCTATGACATTATCAGCCGGACGTACCTGTTTGAAGCAAAGGACGTGTTTGACAGCTATTGCATCTACCTTGAATGGAATCGTGCGCCGGAAAAGAAGTTCTACCAGCCACGAAGAAAGGTGCTTTTGACACTTGTTCGTGACCTAGAGGATTTGTTTTTCCATCGTGTAGAATTTCTTGGAGTAAGTCAACCTCCGAGAACTGGAAAAAGTACGCTCTGTATATTTTTCACCACATGGCTGATGGGCAACCGCCCTGACGTTGCATCGGTTATGAGCGGACATTCCGACAAGCTGACCAACGGCTTCTACGGTGAAGTGCTGTCCATCATCACTGACCCTGTGACCTACAACTGGGGCAAAATCTTCCCTGACGTTCAGCTTGTGGATAAGAGCGCAAAGGATGAAAGCGTTGACCTTAACCGAAAGAAACGCTTCCCCACTCTGACTTGCCGCTCCATCGGCGGTACGCTGACTGGTGCTGTTGAAATCGGTGAGGGCGGCGTTCTGTACAGCGATGACTTGATTGAGGACTTGGAGGAAAGACCTGAACGTTGAGCGTCTGAACAACAAGTACGATGCCTACTTGAACCAGTTGAAAGACCGTAAGAAGCAAGGACGCATTAGAGCTAATAGGTCGGCACACGTTGGAACGTGCTTGACCCTCTTGGACGCATCCAGAACCAGTATGCAGACAACCCGAAGTACCGGTTCCGGGTGATTCCTGCGGTGGACGAGAACGGACACAGCAACTTCAATTATGACTACGGTGTTGGCTTTGACGATGCCTACTATGCCGATATGAAAGCCAGCATTGATGATGCAACATGGTGGGCAAAGTACATGGGTAAGCCCTATGTGCGTGAAGGTCTGCTGTTTCCTGCTGATGAACTGCGGTATTTTAACGGCGTTTTGCCTGACGGTGAGCCCGATCGCAAGCTCATGGTCATGGATATTGCATGGGGCGGCGGTGACTTCACCGCCTGTCCTATCGCTTATGTGTACGGGGATGCCGTGTTTATTCCTGACCTCGTGTTCAATAACGGAGATAAGACCGTGACACGCCCGGAAGTCGTCGGCAAAATCATCCAGCACAAAATCAACGTGGTGCGCGGCGAAGCCAATAACGGCGGTGACGAATACTGTGATGTGGTAGACAGTCAGCTTCGGCAGCAGGGTTATCATTGCTCTGTCTGCAGCCAGCGTGCTCCCAGTGGGCAAAGCAAACTGTCCAGAATCATTCAGTACGCGCCGGACATCAAGAGGTTCTATTTCCTTGACGAGAAGCACCAGTCGAAAGAGTACAAGGCGTTCATGGAACAGGTGACGATGTTCACGCAGCTTGGCAAAGTTCCGCACGATGACGCACCGGACAGTCTGGCACAGCTTGCCGATGAATTGTATAACGGAATCAGTAAAATTGAGCCTGTCAAGAGGCCATTTTGATTAAAAACACAATATATTGTGTTCGCTGGGTCTATTTATTTGATTTCGCCACTTGACAAGGCTTATAATGTACGCAGGAAGTTTTGCAGCTTCCCTTAAAGGAATAGCTTGCACGCGGGGTTTTGTCATTTTTACTCGATTGTGCATCAACGAGCATATTCCTCCTTTCACCGGTGGAGGTTTTCTCACTCTTTCGCCTTCACCGGACTTTATATGTTGCGTCCCTGCTGGCTGGGAATGTCAGAATACTCCCCCTCTTCTGGCAAGCAACGGTTCAATTCCGTTACGCAGCACAACCAACTACCTAGCTTTGCATGGACTTATTCTCCAAAACCTCCACCGCTATTCCCGGCTCTCAATGTAATGTTTAGGCATGACATTGCAAAGAGCAGCGGTTAACCAATCAAGCCGGGTTTTTATGCTACATTAGCTTAGTATGGTTAGAGCACTCGGCTCATATCCGAGCATACATTGGTTCAAATCCATTATGTAGCACCAAAATTGCAGCTTACTCGTTTACGTCTGTCCGACAATTAAATGTAAAGGCTGCAATGGTTTTCTTCGGGCGAAGAATAGCACGGCTGGAAGTGCGAACAGTTTCCCAGTAGCTTCTAACAGGTCTGTGCTTAACAGCCTGTTTCCAGAAATTCAACGAAAGGAGCGCAGATGGTAGCAAAAGTAAGATGCAAGCGTCCCAGAAAAGACGCAAACGGCAATCCATGTGATTGCGGACGTTATCTTGGCGAAGTAGAAGGCAAGTTTTCCCTTCTGTGCCCTCTTTGCCATTGGATTACAATCGGAGATTCCAACCTTCCAAAAGATACATGGGTCTCCGTACCAAAGTTTAAAAACTGAATAGCTTTTAAAGCGCAGTTGTAAGCGCAGTGAGATAGACCTTAACAGGTTTGTTTTGCTGCGCTTTTTATTTTGCCGGAAAGGAGGAACGCATGGCTGATTATCAGATGGTTGTTGGCGGCTTTTTGAATAAGCCGCTGACAGGACGTAGATCAATTGAAACGCCGGAGACGGAAATCAATCTGGCAAACGTGCTGAAAGTGGTCATGGGCAAGGCAGAGCCTATTCATCTGCTGAACAAGAACGAGATTCGTTTTCTGCACAACTACTACTTGGGTAGCCAGCCTGTCCTCCACCGCACGAAAGAGTACCACGCTGAAATCACTAACCGCATTGTAGAAAACCATGCCAACGAGTGTGTGGGCTTCTACACAGGCTACATGAGCGGCACTCCCTGCTCTTATGTGCGGTCTGAAACGGCAACAGGTGACGGTGAGGAAATCGCCCGCCTGTCCAATGCTTTGCAGTATGAGGGTAAGGATGCGCTTGATCGGCGGATCTGGCAGTGGATGCTGGAGTGCGGGCAGGGATACCGCATCGTTCTTCCAGACAAGGGGTACAACGGCAACTACCCGGACGAAACACCCCTGTTGGTGGATGTTCCCGACCCGGACATGGCGTATGTGATTTATAACTCCGGCATTGGTCACAAGCCCATCGCCAACGTGTTGCACATCCCACGCAATTATCAGAATGACCTGAACGACTTGATTTGCGTGTATACGCCAAACCAGTACTTTGAAATCAACAACGGCAAGGTTACGAAAACGGAGAGCCATTCTCTCGGAATGCTACCGATAGTCGAATACAAGTTGAACCCGGAGCGGATGGGTTTGTTTGAACCGGCTATCCCTGTGCTGGATGCCATTAACCTGTTGGAAAGCAATCGTCTTGATGGCGTAGAACAGTTCATCCAATCCATCATGGTCTTTATTAACTGTCTTGTTGATAAAGAAGCGTTGGAAGCTTGTTAAGGCTATGGGGCGCAATTGGTCGATCAAGTCTACTTCTGGACTTGCTGCCGATGTAAAACAGCTTGCAAACGAGCTGAACCAGCAGCAAACGCAGATTTTGATTGATTCCATGTTGAACGTGTACCGCAGCCTGACTGCCATGCCTAGTGCTACTGGCAGCGAGAACGCAACGTCCGACAACGTGGGCGCAGTCATCGTCCGTAATGGTTGGAATCACACCGAAGCAAGGGCGCAGCAGTACGAGAATATGTTCAAATACGCTGAACGTCAAAGCTTGTCTGTGATGCTGAAAATTTTGTCGTGACACGGCTGGTTCTAAGTTGATGGCAAGCGATATTAACATCAAACTTCCTCGCCGTCAGTACGACAACCAGCAGAGCAAGGTTCAGATTTTTGCGCAGATGATTCAGCAGCCGATTGACCCGCAGCTGGCGTTCACTACGCCCGGTCTGTTCCCTGACTCGCAGGCTGCTTACGAAATGAGCAAGCCATTCCTGATTGCCGCTGGCAAGCTGGGCGAGGATGGGAAAGCACCGAAGCCGCAGAAACAGCCCACAGACCATATTGCCGACAACGGCAAAATAGTTGGCGAACAGGCCGACGCAAAGAACGGAGGAGAAAAATGAATTTTGCAAGTGCTTTGTTTGCTCTTAAACGAGGGCGCAAAATTAAGCGTCATCATTGGACTGGTTATTGGTGCTTGGGGTCTAAAGATTCTAAGAAACCTTATGTCGAGATGCACTGCTACGATGGCAAGATTGTAAATCTTGCTGATTCAGAAGACATTCTGTACACCATGGAAAATATGGCGTGTGACGACTGGGAAATCGTTGATGAATGGAAGTAAAGGCTCTTGCCTTTGCATATTCCGGCAGGGAAGCCGGGATACAAATTTCGCAGCGTTGCGAGGGAAGCAACGGTAAAAAACGCAGGAGGAAATTAACAATATGAAACTCAGTGTGTTGCTTGGTGATGCTTACAAAGAGGGCATGACCGCCGATGAAATCATTTCTGCGCTTGAAAGGTTGCAGACCCTAGCGCAGAGGTTGAGAAACTGCGCAAACGCCGTAGACGAAAGCTAACGGCGAAGCTGCCGAGTACAAGAAGCAGCTCAAGGCAAAAGCGTACCGATGACGAGAATGCTGCACAGGAACAGGCTGACAAACTGGCAGAAATGCAAAAGCAGATTGAAGCCCTGACTGCTGACAAGGAGAACCTCGTCAAGGAAAAGACCCTTGCATCTTACCGCGAGAAGTTCGTTGCACAGGGTTATGACGCTGAACTGGCTGGCAAAGCTGCATCTGCACTGGCTGACGGTGACATGGACAAGGTGTTTAAGTTCCAGTCTGAGTTTATGACTGCCCACGACACCGCGTACAAGGCTTCTCTGCTGAAGGATATGCCCACACCTCCGGGTGCGGATGGAAAAGGCGGCTCTGACAGTGAGGGCGTGGCGTTTGCTAAGAGCCTTGCACAGCAGAACGCAAATACTTCTAAGGCATCGAGTGACGCAATGAGTGCTTTCCATTAACAAGGAGGAAAACATGAAGTTTACCCGAAACACTGTCAACGGAATCAACGATACCATCCTTGCTTCCAATGACTACACCGCCATTCCCTTTACCGTGACCGAAACCGCTGCGGTTAAGGCTGGCTATCCCATGACGCTGGCTGGCAAGAAGGCTGCCGTTACCGGCGATACTGGCGCAAAGACCATCAACGCTGACGGCATCCTGCTGTATGACGTTGACCCGGCAGAGAACCCCAATGCTTCCCTGCTGATTCGTGGTGTTATCGACACCAAGAAAGCAGCGGCAAGCTCCGGCTTCACCTTTGACACTGACGCAATCAAGGCACTCAAGACTGCCGTCCCCGGCATCTTCTGCCCGTGACAACATCAGCGTGAACGCTTGATAGGAGGTAAAACAACATGGCACTGAATCTTAAGGAAGTCTTTGCCCCGGCTGCGATTGCCGCCTATTGGACGAACGACCCCACCAATGCGATGCCTTTTGCATCTGACGCACTGTTCCCCGCTCAGAAAAAGGCTGGTCTTGACCTGAAGTGGATTCGCGGCCACAAGGGCGTTGGCGTGTCTCTGATGCCCAGCGCATTTGACGCAAAGGCTACGTTCCGTACCCGTGAGGGCTTCAAGTTCGATGAGACCGAGATGCCGTTTTTCCGCGAGGGCTACCATCTGGGTGAGAAAGACCGCCAAGAAATTCTGCGCGTTCTGGACAGCAACGACCCCTACGCCCGTGACGTTGTGAAGCGCATTTATGATGACGTAAGCGATCTCATCACTGGCGCACGCATCGTGCCTGAACGTATGATTTGGCAGTTGCTGGCTCCTGCAAATGGCACTCCCAGCATCACCATCAAGGCAAATGGCGTGAACTACACTTATAATTACGACCCTGATGGAACATGGAAGAAGAGCAACTACAAGGCACTGACCACTTCCACAAAGTGGGACGTTCCCGCTTCCGCAACGCCTATTGCTGACCTGATTGCTGCGGCCGACGCTGTCAATGATGCAACTGGTGAAGAAGTCACTCGTGTCTTTATGAACAAGGCAACGCTTCCGCAACATGATTGCCGCCGATGAAGTAAAGAACCGATTCCTTACCATCAACAATCGAACCACTTCCGTTCTTACTGCGAACGAAGCAAAGGAAGTTGTTCGTCAGGCAACTGGCCTTGAGATTTTCACATACAACAAGAAATATCGTCCTGAAAGTGGCGGTGACACCACAAAGTATCTTCCTGACGGTTATGTTGTTCTGGCTCCTGATGGCAAACTCGGTACGACTTGGTATGGCACTACTCCTGAGGAAGCCGACCTGCTGTCTGGCCAGTCCGGCGCATCTGTGTCCATCGTGAACACCGGCGTTGCCATCACCACCGAGCTGACCGTGCATCCTGTCAACACTAACATCTATGCTTCTGAAATCGTCCTGCCGTCCTTTGAGCGCATGGACGCTGTGTACTGCATCAAGGCTTACTAAGGCGAAAGGAGGAAAGCAGCATGGGAGACCAGTATTCCGAAGCGGCAGTCAAGCTGGGGCAGTACATCGCCCCTGCACTTGACCGTGAAATCACGGACGAGGACTACCCACTTTTCGACCTGCTGCTTGATTTTGCCAAAGATAAGATATTTGGCGCAGGGCCTACCCCCTTCGGCAACAGGCCGTACGAGCTGCCCTCGCAGTATCAGTCGTTGCAGATACGCATTGCAGCGGAACTGTACAACCACATCGGCGCAAACGGACAAACGAGCTACACCAACAATGGCATTACTCGTGTGTGGGAAAGCTCCGATGTGGCGCAGTCCCTGTTGAATGAAGTGGTTCCGAGAGTAGGTGTTATTGGCTGATGTTCAATGGAAGCCCACTGGATAAACGCCCGCTGTGGTATTCAAACCCGGTCGGCGAGAAAACGCCTGTTGTGGACGAGTGGGGCAACGAGACTGGCGAATCCGCATACGAATCGTGGAGTACCCCTGCAAAACTGATGCTGAACGTCAGCCCTCCTACTGGTTCTGCTGAAGCCAATCCTTTTGGCGCGTTTACTGATTACAGCTACGTTGTCAGTTCATCCAGCAAGAAGCGCAACACACCGCTTTATGAAGGCACACACGTCTGGTTTCAAACAGACGTTTCAAAACCCTTCAATTACACTGTGGTCAAAGTTGCAGAGCATATCACGGACACGTTGTACGCACTGAAAGAGGTGGCTGCAAGTGAAAATTAAGGTGAGGTTGAGCGATGTCGGACTTCGTGATGCGGAACGTCAGATACAGGAGTACAAGACCACCCTGAAACAAAAAAGGCGCAAGAGTTTGCAAAGTCGTTGGCTGACAAAGGGCTTGATGTGGCGAAAGTTCGCTTTGCCAATGCGGAATATGCCGGTAGCAACGATGTCTCATGCCGCGTTGAGCAGAATGGAAACACCTGCACCATCGTTGCTGAGGGCAAGTCGGTTGCCTTTATCGAGTTTGGCACTGGCGCACATCATAACGGATATGGCGGCGAGCTGCCGCCCGGCGTTGGGGCGCATGGCTCCTACGGCAAAGGGCAAGGCGCAAACCGCAGATGGTACTACTACGGCAAATCCGGTAATGCCGGTACACCTGTTAAACAGGTGGATGGCAAAGGCCAGCTGAACTATACCAGCGGCAACGAGCCAGCTATGGCTATGTGGGGGGCTGTTGAGGAAATGGCTTCTCAAGTTGAAGCAACGTGGAGGGAGGTTTGGAATAGTTGATCGATTATTTCAATTCTGCCTTCACGGCTGTTGCTAAGGAACTGCGAAAGCAAATGCCTGGCATCTTCGTTACTGGTGAAATCAATGACAGCAATGTCAAGAAGTTTCCGTGTGTGCAGATAGAGGAAAACAGTAATCTTCCTGTACACATTGATTCTGCTGGTCACAGCAAGTACGCTGCTGTTTCCCTGCGTGTTCGTGTTTACTCCAACAAGGACACCGGGCGCATTGCGGAAGCACGCTCTATCGTTGGAATCGTGGATTCTGTATTGGAACCGCTCAATTTTTATCGCAAATCGTTTGCCCCGTTGAATGGGCTGTACAACAATTCCGTCTATCGGATTGATTGCAGCTATGGGGCAACAATCGGAGAAGACGGAATGATTTACCGAAACTAAGGAGGTAAACATTCTATGAGTACTGCTATCTCCGGTCTGAATACCACCCTGTATTGTGGCGACAGCGCAACCGCTCTGACGAAGCTGTGCGACATCAAGGATGTACCCGACCTGATCTCTGAGCCGAACCTTCTGGACGCCACTACTCTGTCTGACCCTACTGCAGGTCAACATCTTTGGCATTATCCAGTCTGATACTAAGTCTTTCACCGCCAACTACAACAAGGCTGACTATACGAAGGTTAAAGCAGCTGGCTATGATGAGACTTCCGAGAGCAACGCCGTGAAGTACTACGCCCTGAAGATGCAGGACGGCTCCGGCTTCACTTGGCAGGGTATGCATCAGGTTGGCTTGTCCGGCTTTGGCGTGGACGAGGTTGTGGAAATGACCATCAACTGCATCTTCACTAAGAAGCCTGAGTTCAGCGAGACTCTGACTGTCAACGGCGGCTAAACCGCAAAAATCGAATCAATCAAACCGGGCAGAACTGAACAACGGATTTGGTTCTGCCCCTATTTATAAAGGAGAGCATTTATTATGGCTGCTAAGGTTATCAACTTTCATTCCCCCGATGGCAAGAACACTTATGAGCTGACTTTCACCCGTGACAGCGTGGAAGCTACTGAACGTGCAGGCTTTCAGATTGGTCAGTACACTCAGATGACCAATCTGCTGTCCAACTCCCGTGCCCTGTTCTACGGTGCTTTCATCGCACGGAACAAGGGCATCAAGCGCAAGGTCGTGGACGAGATGTTCCAGCACATCGAGGAGAAGGAAGACCTGATGGGCATTCTGCTTGAGATGTTTATGGACGCTTCCAAGTCCCTGCTGGCAACTGACACTGAGGACAAGACCGCAAAAAACGCAACGTGGGAGATTGTGTAACCGCACAATCTCAGGAAACAGACGGAGAGGGAGAACCGTTCTCTTTCTCTAAACTGTTCCACGATGTAGAAGCCTATTATATTTCCATCGGCATGACCTACGAGCAGTTCTGGCACGGCGATGTCTGGCTGGCGAAGGTCTACCGTGACGCAGAGGAGCTGCGAGAACGCAGAGCCAACGCCGAAGCGTGGAGAAACGGCTTTTACATGGCATCTGCGCTTTCCTCTACGGTTGGCAATATGTTCCGAAAGAAAGGGTCTAAACCCATCAAGTACATGGACAGACCGCTTCCACTTACCCAAAGGGAAAAAGACGAGTATGAATACCAACGTGCAGTTGAGGCGCAGGAGCGAATCAAGAGAATGATGTTCTCTATGATGGAAAGTGATGGTGGTAGTGATGGCTGATGTTGATATTACAAGCTTATCCGTAGAGATTTCTGCGGAATCGCAGGGTGCGGAGCTTAATATTGACAAGCTCGCTACTGCCATTTCTAATTTGCGGACAAAGGGAAACGTCACGAAGGTTGTAAACAGCCTTGATAGGCTGTCTGCTTCTATCTCTGCCCTCAAATCCGCTTCTGCTGGGCTGTCTGGTCTGGACAAGCTGACCGGATTTCTGGACAAGCTGTCTGGAACTGACTTATCCGCAAGTGCAAAAAGCATCAATTCTGTTGGCAATGCTATTAGAAGATTGCTGCTGTTGACATTGGCGGGCTTGACTTGTCCGGCCTTAGCGGCAAAATGAGCGAGCTACAAAGTGGGTTGTCCCCTCTTGCTGGTCTGGATGTTTCTGGATTGAAAGGCATTGGTAGCGCCATCAATGCGTTGGGCAAAATTCCCGGCCTGACAAACAAACTGGATTCTAGCACGCTTGATGCATTTGCGAAAGCGTGCGAGAAAATCTCTACTTCGCTCACTCCCCTTGCGTCTCAGCTTGACAAGGTGGGCAATGCCTTTGCAAAGCTGCCCCCGCAGTTGAGTAAGGTGGTGACACAGGCAAACCGTGTGACTGCCGCTAACGAGAAGCAGCGCAAAAGCTATCTCAGCCTGTCCAATCAGATGAACGGCTTTATGCGGAACATGGCAAAGCTGGTTTCGTTGAAAGCTATCGCTGAGTATCTTGGCAACGCTGTTGCGAAATTTAACGACTTCTATGAAGCGACAGACCTGTTTCATAATGCTATGGGCAATCTGAGCGGTGAAGCCGATACGCTCATTAGCAAGATGCAGGGCTTGCTTGGCGTTGACCCGACCAAAGCAATGACCTACATGGCTACCATTCAGAGCTTGGGTACTTCGTTCGGTCTGGCCAGCGACAAAGCATACATTCTGTCTAAGAACCTGACTCAGCTTGCCTATGACGAGGGCTCCTATTGGAACAAGGACGTTGCTGAAACCTTTACTGCAATGTCCTCCGCAATCTCTGGTGAGATTGAGCCTATTCGCCGTCTGGGTGTTGATCTGTCTCAGGCGCGGCTACAGCAGGAACTTCTTGCTTTGGGCTTTAACAAACAGGTTTCTAGTCTGTCTCAGGCGGATAAAGCAGTTCTGCGTTATATTGCCATTATGAAGCAGACTGCCAATGTGCAGGGCAACCTTGCACAGACCATCCAGAGTCCCGCGAACCAGATTAAAATTCTGAAAGCGCAGCTGGATATGCTGGCGAAGTCTGTTGGCTCTCTGCTCTACCCTGCCCTGAAAGCCATTCTCCCCCCGCTGATTGCCGCCGTACAGCTCATTCGAGAGTTCGTCGAGTGGGTGGCAAAGCTGATGGGTGTGAAGGTCGTGTTTACTGATTTCACTAAGAGTGCTGACAGCGTTGGTGGCATTGGTGACGCAATGGATGACACGGCAGACTCCACCAAGAAAGCTGCAAAAGCCCTCAAGGACTACACGATGGGCTTTGATGAGCTGAACATCATTAACCCCACACAGGGAAGCTCCGACTCTGGTTCTGGTGCTGGCGCTGCTGGCAACATCTTGGGCGATGTAGACCTGTCCGGCTACGATATGTTCAAGCAGTACAACGAAGAGTTTGCAAAGCAGATTGATGCTATCAAGCAAAAAATCAAGGCTATGCTTCCTCTTATAGCGACTGTAGCAACCGCTCTTGCCGCTTGGAAGCTCACAAATCTTATTACGGATATTGTGGATGCTATCTCCAAAATGAACGCACTGAAATCCATTGTCTTGGGCCTTGGCCTTTTTACAGTGGGCATCGTCCTTGAGATTACAGGCATTAAAGACGCGATTGAAAATGGCGTAAATGGAAAGAATTTCGCTGAAATTGTTCTTGGCGCTTTGATTGGGACTACAGGCGCAGCCATTCTTGGCAAAGGAATTGCTCAGTTTATCGTGACCGGCTTTGGCAATACTGCTGTTGGAGCGGCCATTAAAGCGGCTGGCGGCTCTACTGCTGGCGCGATTATTGGAGCAGCAGTTGGCGGAGTAGTGACCGGCATACCTATGTTTGTAACGGGCGTTTACGATGCTGTCAAAAATGGCTTAAACACGTTAAACGGAATTTTGATTCCGCTTGGCTCGACAATGACTGGCGCAGGCATTGGTGCAATTATCGGCTCTCTTGGAGGCCCGATTGGTACAGGCATCGGCGTGCTGATTGGTTTGATTGTCGGTGGCCTGACCGATGTTGGAATTGCGATTTATCAAAACTGGGACAAGATTACAGAATCTCTCGACAAGGCAAGCGAGAGCTTAAAAAACTGGTTTGTAAGCGTTGGCGAGTGGTGGGATGAAAAGTGGCAAGGGTTCAGCACTAATTTTCAGACCGCATGGGAAAGCTTGCCTGAATTTGTTCGGCATCCAATTCAAGCGCTCGGCCAAGCAAGTGCAGGATTAAAGCAGTGGTTTGTAGGCGTTGGCGAATGGTGGAGCCAAAAGTGGGCCGGGTTCAAAGAGAACTGGGATAAGTCTTGGAATAGTTTGGTCGATACAATCAAAAATCTCCCTGCAAAATTTTTGGACTATGGCAAAAATATCGTTCAGGGCTTGATTAACGGAATCAATCAAGGCATTGAAAATGCCAAGAAAACCGTAAGCGGTCTTGCCAAAGCTATCATCGACAAGTTTACGGGTGATACTGAGATTCATTCTCCTTCTGCTCTGTTTGAACGTTTTGGTGAGTTTATTGATCAGGGCCTTGCAAACGGTATCACTGCTGCACTTCCTTACGTTGAACAAGCTATGACCAATTTTGCAAATGTTGTTCAGCAGAAGGGCAACGAAATGATTAACTACGGGGCCACTACAGCAACCAATTTCGTTGACGGTTTCTTCAACGGTCTGGACAGCAAGTGGCAGGAGCTTGACTCCGGCTTGCAGAATGATTTCTTCGGTACAGTACAGAACCTTTGGAACGCTGTTCAGAGTGGTGACCTTAAAACGGTTGGTACGACCGCAGCAGCTATCATTTGGCAGGCGATGGGGGAAGACAACCGGACGGAAGTTAAAACTTATGCAAACGGTTTAATCTCTCAGCTTTCCAGTGCTCTAAAAAAAGCCGCTGGAACTATATTTGATTCTGCATTGCAAATCGGAAAAAACATCTGGAAGGGTATCACTAACAACTTTGGAGACATTGTAAATAATGTATCTCAGTTGGGGCAGAAAGTTTACAATGGCTTTTCCAGTTTGAAGGTTCCGCTTACAAATGCTGGATTTTCTATCAGTAACGGATTGTTGGGTGGCCTTGTCAGCAAATTCCCTGAAATTTTAACAGGCGTTGCTGGGGTAATCACATCTATTGGCGGCGCTTTTATGGGTATACTGGAAACGATTGGCGGCGTCTTGACAAGTTTGGGAATCCCGACAGGCGTGCTCATGCTTGCTGGTGGAGTTGCAATTGCGGCGGCAATTGCTGGCGTTGTTGCAAGTTTAGGTGGATCTAGTTCTTCTGTTAATAAGGATTATTCCAGTTATCCTGGAACAAGCGGGTATGATTCTTCTACCGGGTCTACAACATCCACTGGAAGCTACTATCCGAGTTCTTCCACGAGTGGCGTGGGCGCATCTGACCTGAGGAGCGCAGTGCATGATGGCTGCTACAATGCATTCCTTGATATTTTCCAGCGCTATGGTGATGAAATCACGGGCGGTAAGGAAATCAAGCTGTTCATTGACGGTAAACAGATTACCGCTTCTGTTGAAAAGCAGCAGTCTGACCGCGGTGTACAAATCATGGGCACGGAAGTGTATAGCTATTAAGGAGGCGACGGCAATTTATGCAAGCTCTTGTATCGGTGAACGGCGTGGATTTGCCGGAGCCTTCCTCTTATAGTGCCACAACGTCTACCATCGTTGACTCTGGTCGTAACGTTCAGGGCAAAGTGGTTGGCTCTGTGGTTCGACACGATGTTGCGAAGGTGGCACTGAAATGGAACTATCTGACGGCTAGACAATGGGCGGCAGCTATTGGCCCGTTTACCAAAAATTTTTATTGTACCGTTCGTTTTTACAACCAGGCAATGGCATCCTACTCAACACGCCAGATGTATGTTTCTGACCGCACGGCTGGTATGTGGAGAAGATGTCCCAGTAACGGCAATGTGATGGGCTGGACGGACTGTTCTCTTTCATTTGTTGAAGTGTAAGGTGGTGATGCAACATGGCGGTTCAGCCGTCTGAAAAATGGCTCAAGCAGTATAATTCTACGCTTGTCCCGGAGATGTTTGTTCAGATTACTTATCACGCTTCGGACGATAAGGCTCAATCAGACGCAATCGCAAGTTCCGGTTCTCAGGTTGTGTTCAGTGATGTGAGCGACATTACAGACCTTGATAATTTGCCATCTGCAAAATACGCAACCGGAGAACCTAATCTTTGGATTTTGGATGGGTCATGCGATATTCTTCCTTCTTCTGAACCATATAAAAATGCTGGTTACGTGAGCCTTGAAAACGTTTCGGACACAAACCATCCCATTGTTACGTTTTCGTTTAGCAAAACCCATGAAGAAAAAATCCCAGGCATTACAATTGTGTGGTCTGAGCTTTTCAATGAATACGCGACATCATTCAAAGTATCTGCCTACAATGGCTCATCGCTGTTACAAGAAAAACAGATTGACGATAACACATCCGTTGAAAGCTCCGTTGACTTTGAAATCACTGGTTACAACTCCATTGTGATTGAGATTTTGAGCTGGTGCATCTCCAATCGCAGAGCAAGAATCGAACAGGTAGAATTTGGTCAGCGCGTTCGATTTAACAAGGAAGACCTTCTTTCGTATTCCCATGAATCGAAACGTGACCCGATTTCCGGTCAGCTTTCAAAAGATTCTATTTCCTTTTCGATCAATAATAGTGACCAGAAATGGAACCCCATCAATCCCGGTGGCCTTTACCAATATCTTTATGAACGGCAGGCTGTCTTTGTAAAGTACGGTATGGATTTAGATGGTGAAACTGAGTGGATTAACGGTGGCAAGTTCTACCTTTCCAATTGGAACACTCCATCCAATGGCATCACTGCTTCGTTCGAAGCAAGAGACGCCCTTGTATTCTTATCTGATTCTCCCTACACAGGCAGAAAAAGCGGCACGCTTTATGAGATGTGCTACGATGCGTTAGAACTTCTTGACGTGACAGGCATCTCGTATTTCATCAATGAAAACTTGAAAAACTACTCCGCTGATTTTTCGTCCACAAGTTCTTCTTATAAGAATTCCGACGTCTTGCAGCTTGCTGCGAACGCAGCGGGTATGGCGTTATATCAGACGAGAGATGGTCAAATCCGTATTGACTGGGTTCCATTCTCTCCCGAAGATAAGAATTCAATTTATGAAATCACGGAGATGAACAACTTTGAATACCCCGAGATTTCCTTCTCCAACAAGCTGAAAAATATCTCCTATTCTGTAAACAACGCTTCTAAAACGTATCCTGCTGGCGCGACCGGAGACGGTGCAACACAAAGCATCAGTAATGCGCTTCTTTCAGACTCAATTATTGCACAGCCAAAGAATGCATTGACGGAAAGCTACAAGGTTCTTTCGAACCGTCGAACGGCAACGCTCTCTTACCGTGCAAGTCCCCACAATGATGCTCTTGATTTTGTGAAGCTCAACCATCAATTTGGATATTCTTCGAATCTGCTCATCACAGATGTAAAATACACTTTCAATGGCTGTTTTAAGGGGTCTGTCACAGGCTACATGATTGAAGATGTAAGTTCTTTGCAGCTTGATCGGTCTGAAATTTACCTGCATCCGTCCGATGCTATCACTCTTACTGCCACTCTCACTCCCGCATCTGCGGATTCTCCCGTTATCATTTGGAACGCGTCTCCCTCTGGTATTGTCGAGCTGAATGTCACCAAAAACGAACGCGGCGTATCTGTTTGCAATGTGTCTTACATTCATCGTGGAAACGCAACAATCACTGCTAGTGTTTCCGGCCTTTCCACTTCTTGTTCCGCGACTGCAATTGCAAACAATATGTCCGACATGAGCGATGGCAGCATCGTTAAAGTATTGGAAGGCGGGCAATATATTGATTATATCATCGCTGCTCGCAATTATGAATCCGGTCTGAATGGGACTGGCGGAACGCTTTTTGTTCGTAAAGAAATGCTTGGCGTTCCTGCGTGGAATAACACCGCCGTCAACGCATATAGCGGGAGTACCATTGACACATATATAAATGACAATTTCAAAAATGCATTGTCGTCTTATGTTCAGTCCAAAATACGAAGAACGAAATTCTATTATACACCCGGAAACGGAAACAAATCCCTTTCTACACTTTCTCGTGATGTTTTCTTGCTGTCTGCGAAAGAACTAGCCTACAACGATAGTTATAACGGTCAGATGTGGGGAAAAGGCTGCAACGGAGAAGGAACGCTACTGCAAACTGCACTTAAAATCTTTGAATCATGTCAATCTACCAATCAACAATTATATATTGCATGGACAAGAACTCCCGTTTACGATGCTCGATACTTTGGCATATCTTCTGGCCATGATACAGATTCAGCGGTTGGCTGTTTTTACATTCCTTCGTGGGGATATGTTTCTTATGGCAATTATCCCGTTACTCGTAATGGGGACTATGGCAGCAGCGAAAGATATGGCTATCAGCCTGCTTTCGTTGTTGATTCTGATTTGAAACTTGGTATCGATAATCGCATCGAAGAATAAGGTGGTTTTTATGTGGATTACAGACAGAACACAATCGGACGTTGACCACGTAAAAGAGCTTTTGTCAAAAGCAGGAACGTGGACTGAAGCCGAACGGGAAGAATGGTTTGCTGGCATGAAAGGAGCTTTAAGCTATACGGATTTCAATCGCATTGAATCCGGTATTCAAGAGCTTGCGTCCATTGTTGGTGCGTCTGTTTCTGTTCGGACTGATTGGACAGCCGATGGGTATATGAAAGTCTCCGATGCAACACGTTGGCTTTCAAACATCAACGCAATTCGTGCTAAGTGCTCTGGCTCGTCCTCTTTGGCGGATACGCCCGGAAGCATGGATAGGCTCAATTTTTTAACAATGAATCAAATTGAAGGAATTTTGTCCAGCATTGAATCGCTTGCCAAAACATACGTTACGTTTTCCGGTGAATACATGACAGGAGATGGACAATATGGTTTTTGAAGATCGTGTAGCAAAATACCCGGGTCGATGGACAATAGTAAAATCGGACGGAACGTCAGAAGTTGTCACCCTTGTTCGCAATGATGAGCCGACCGTTGAAGGGACTCCGATCAATGCGGCTACTCTTAATGAGCTTAGTACCGTTGCAGGCGCAATTAACGCAAAGGAAGAATCCATTTCAGCAGCTCAGGCTGCTGCATCCGAAAGGGCTAAAGCAGAACAAGCGGCTACAAACGCTGCTGGGAGTGAAAAAAATGCGAAAGCGTCCGAGACGGAGTCTGCCAAAAACCTGCAAGGAACCAAAGAGTATTTTGAGCAGGTGCGCACCATCACCATTGGTGCACAGGGCTGGTACGCCACGCCGGAAGCCCTCAAGGCTGCTGTGCCGGTTGGTGAAAACGGCTGGTGGGCAGTGGTCGGCACGACCGACACCATCTGGACATGGGACGGCGACACTGGCGCGTGGGTCGATACCCGCAAAGAGGTTGACCTGTCAGACTACCTTACGCAGGATCAGATCAGGAAGCTGCTTGAACAGTACATGCCACTTCGCCCCGCTACCACCACCGTGCTGGGCGGTATCAAGCTGAGCGAGGATTTCACGACCGACGAGGACGGCACGCTGCATCTGGCGGGTGGCACAGCCCCGGAGCCTTATCCGGTGGGCAGCATTTACCAGAGCACCGACGCAACC
>CYGL01000377.1_pt1 | contig 18921 bp, 27 predicted proteins | sample 485531 | NCBI WGS metagenome assembly CYGL01 (sample SAMEA3497897, study PRJEB9818) | human gut metagenome | reverse complement strand
CATTCGCACCTTCGAATGTCTTCGGTGGACTTAGCAGCATCGACTGCGGCCTGATCGAAGCCAAGATTCATCAGTGCCTGATTGAATTCCTCAGCAGTGATCTGACCATCGGCCATTGCATCACGGAAGTTACCTGTGTATGCACCAGTCTTACGCAGCTCCTCCTGCAGAGGACCAGCGGCACCACCGATGGCATCGGTGATCTGATTCCAGTTCTCAGTAGTCAGCTTACCAGCACCAGCAGTCTGCACCATAGCCTGAGTGACGGACTTATAGGTGTCTGTGCTACCACCGACCACGGCATTGAGGTTGCCAGCAGCCTCAGCGAGTTTGTCGTAGTTTGGGACACCATTACTGGCGAGCTGCATCGTAGCATTACGAATGTCACCAAGATCATAGACAGTCTGATCAGCGTATGTCTGAGTGGCACTGGCGAGCTTTTCAATCTCATCAGCACCGAGCCCAGAGAACTGAAGACCCTGCTTGAACTTGTCGGTGGAGTCAGATGCAGCCACCATCTCACTAGTGAGGCTACCAATGGCATCGATGGCTATGGATACACCACTGGATACAAGCCCACCTACTGCACCAGCAATTGCACCCATCTTGCCTGTTGACGACTCAACAGTCTTACTGGCCTTGTCAACCTGACTCATCGCAGCATCAGTCTTGTCTAATGAAGAGTTGATGCGGTCGAGTGCGGAGGTGACATTGTCTACCAGTGTCATTGATACCGTGACATCAGCCATGTGTCACCTCCTATCTCTTCGCGCTCCTTCGAGCCTCTCTTGCCTGTCTGGCCTCTTCACTATTGATGATGTCCAGAAAGGCTATACTGGCTGCCCGCTCTGCGGGCTGCATTCTGATGAGTCTGGACGGCTCCCACCCCCATCGCACCATACATTCCATCGAGTACAGAGCATATGGGTCGCCGCCCTCGATTAGTTTTTTGCCTCCTCCGTCATAGCCTTCTGGGTCTCCTCACCGAAGCCACTCAGATCACTGATAGCAGTGGCCAGATTCGCGATCTCTCCAGGCAGTAGAGCCTTCTCAAGATACTGCTGTGCTGTGGTGCAGCCCATGGACTTGATGTCGGCGACGGAGCGAAAGTCAGGATCGACGACGTGATTCAGCACGATGAGCGTATTGAATCGGAACGGATCCTGAACCTGGGCACCAGTACGCTTGTTGGTCGTAGTGGACTGCTTTCGGTAGTCATTGAGCTCTTCCTGAGACATCACCTTGATCGTGAATGCGAGACCCTTCTCACGGAATCGTTCGCTCGGATAGACCTGCTGTGTCAGTCCAGAGACATCATGCTTGGCAAAGAAGTCAATAAATGATTCAGTCATTGTTCCTCAGTTCACTTGTTCTTGGATTCTTTCGAAATCATCTTCTGATCAGCTGATTCAGCAGCAGCGACAGCAGCGACAGCAGCTGCGACACGCCTAGCAGCAGTGAGATCAGTAGTACCATAATTGATGACAGTACCATCAGTCTTGACATCCACCACAGTGACACCCTGGTCAGCCTTGGCACTAGTGATCTCTCCATTCTCAGGAAATTCTGTCCACTCTCCCTTGACAATAGTGGTGCCAGAGTGAATAATAGGCTTAGCAAAGGCACTGGTCAGCTTGTACATACGAGTTGCACCAGATGGAATGCTCGGAGAGCCCTTGATGTTGATCTTGTAGCCAGACGTCAGAGCCTCAGGACAGAGGAGAAGATGGCCAATCACCGGTAGCTCATCAGAGGCAGTGGTGTTATAGTCCTCAATAGACACAGCGTCGACGTTCTGACAGAAGCTCTCAAGGATCTGGAACTCTTCAAAGGTGAAGTCACAGTCAACAGTGAGTTCCGTATGAGAACCATCCAGTGTGGAGAGTACATCACTGTCCAGATTCACTCCCTTCAGCAGCACACGCTGACGCTTGGCAGGGGAGGCAGGGTCTTCGTTTGTGACGATCATGTCAAAGTATGGAGAGTCTCCAGTATCTTTGTATGCCTCCATGTGGTGCCCGAATCGAGAGCTCATATAATACAGAGTCATTGAGCCGGATCCACTACTGCCGGTGACCTTGTGTAACGTCAGTCGATGACCAACAGGCTGGATGTCTGCCTTGTCATGCTCGACGTTGACCTCTACCGATGAGACGCTAGCAAGCTCAATCTGCTTGCCATCCTCAGTGATGATCAGAGAGCCCTCACCACCGGCGATGACGGGAGCGCCAGTAGTCCATTTTCCTGTCATAATCATTACTCCTTAGTGATCAGGTGGTGATGACGGAAGGTGAGCGACACCACCAGATCGCTCCCGCTGATGTTCCAGGATCGGTTCCAGGTATGAAGTCTGAGGCCGTTCCACGGTATATATTCTAGTGCAGTCATGAGTGTAACACCTAATGCGTCCATATCCTCAGCCTTGGCGCTGTCAGGATCGAAGCTGACCATGATCTGCATTGTTCGCTCAAAGGTTCTTCGTCCATCAACACCATACTCCTGAGTGACGATGACAGGGTCTATGAACACTGCCGGGAGCTTCGGAACACTCTTCTGCCGTTCATCATAGATACTGACGGATGAAAGTGAGGGAACCTCATGCAGAGCAGCAGCAATTGCTCTCGAAGCCTCTCTGTAGTCAAGAACAAGTGTCTCATCTCTCATGGCTTGGTCTCCTCAAGCATCTTCTTCAACTGTGCTCGCAGTCTCTTCGGAATCTGTGCCTCGATGACTCGTACGCTTATCTCGGCCATGTGAGCACCACGATATCGACGTGTGCCGTGCTCAACGAAGCTGGCATAGTAGATCGGATTGACTATGGTCGCCTTGGTCATGATACCACTCTGTGCTATACTTCCAAGTGCCCAGCTTCTGCGCAACTGACCAGTGTCAACTGGTGTCTTTGAGCGGATGAGCTTGATAGTACGCAGAACCTCTTGTCGCATGAAGACCTTGAGCATATTCTCAAGAGAATGACCAGTCGCAGCCTCTATCTTGTCTCTCCAGTCCTCAAGCTCACTGTAGTCTATTGGCATCACGTCACCGCCACGACAGTGAATGGAATCTCCTGGTGATTCTCTCCCACAGCACTCCTACCAGCACTGACTGATGAGGTGGTCACGTTGCCAGTGACGATATGGTAGTTCGCACCATCATCACTGGCATGGCGGGTGATCGCGATTCTGGCACCGGGGGTCACCTGAATGTCTGGATCGCAGATATAGACTGCATCCATGCCAATCGCTGGTCTACCAGAATCAGACTGATCATCAGTGTAGCCAGGATAGCTCATCTGTCCAGGCACCTGAACATAGGTTGGTTCATCGAGATATCGAGTGTCAGTCAGACCATACTCGGTTGCCTGAATCGGATTGGTGATGTCAGCACGATCATAGTAGAGCAGGTGAAGTGCTCTACGCATACCACTGATGTTGACTACCACGTCATCCTCCGGTATCGGTTCAGCTGGTCGACGTAGTTCATGAGAACACCATCAACACCATTGGACACATCATGTGCCATTGCACTCCTGGACTGCTCACTAGATGAGTCAGCACTGAATCCGACGCTCACGCTCATCTCATTGATTGAGCTGATGAACGTCGGAGTTGGCGCTGTTCCACTCGCAGAGCCACCATTGGTGCTCTGCTGTGCCTTGGTGGCAAGGATATAGCGAAGGTAATCCATCGCCATGTCTCCCCACACTGATTCCAGAGCCTGTGGCACGGTGTCAATGTTGCAGTAGTTGAGAATAGCCTGCCAGACCTTGGTGATGATGGTGCGAGCACCATTCTGAGAGGGCACAGAGATGCCATACAGGTCACAGAGATCCGTGACCTGATCAAGTATCCGCTGATACTGCTCTTCTCTGATCATGCTCGCACCACCAGTCATCAGGCTACCTTCAGTACGTAGACGGAATCCATGTTCTCGTAGGACGGGAGGACGATCTCCGAAACAGAGGTCACTACATTCACGGGAAGCACCTCCTTAAAGGTGAGCACGGAGATACCACCCTCAACAATAGACACAGACGCACCAGCCGGTGCACCAGCACCACGAAGATCAGCCTCCTCAGGCGTAGTGCCATAGTAGGTAGAACCAACTGCGTTGGACGGTAGCAGTACCACCTTGTCATCATCCATGAAGGTGTGCTGAACCTTGTTAGTGTCCTTATACATCTTAGCATAGCTGGTGACCTGAAGACCAGTCTTGCGCAGCAGATAGGACTGCAGATCAGAATCAGACAGAGCGGCATTGGTAGCCAGCGGGAACACGTCCTTACCAATGGACGGATCAGTGACCATGGTACCCCATACGGTCTGAGACACGATAGCACGAGTCAGTACCACACCATTCTGTGCGGCCTTGCGCTTGGCAGCAAGGAGGTCAGCCACGATATTGGCCTTCGGCTTACCCCACTGAGCATCAGCAGCGAGGGTGGTGACGTTGGACGCCTTCCACGTGCCCTGCGGATCATAGTTGAAGTCATAGTTGACATCCTGACCAGAGTCGCTGGCAGAGGTGATGGAGATCTTGCCAGTCTGCAACAGCTGGAAGATCATCACCTCCGGATTGACCTGAGCACCCTTGATGAGTCCAGCGGCATCATCGAAGATACGCGACACGACGGAGTCAACCATGGAGTCATTGGCACGAGCGAGCTGCAGCAGCTGCTGACGATCCTCCTCGCCAATTCGCATGGCCTCACGGAAGAACGGCATCTTGAGACCAACCTTTGCCACTCCGCCACGATCACGCAGAGTAGGCTTGGTGTCCAGAGCAGACGGAGCCAGCTGAACCGGCAGCTCATCCTTGCCCTTGATCCAGTCAAGGCGGAGACCCTGCATACGCTTAGCAGGGAACAGGGTGGGACCAAGGTAGGGGGTCTCATTGGAGGCAAGATTCTGCCAGTAGGCAGCAATTGCCGGAGCGGTGATGAGTTCAGAGAGAGTCTTAGCCATCTCGTCAATTCCTTTCGTTCAGCGAATCACTTGATCTTCTGATCAGAGACAGAACCAGCACTATTGATAGAGGCAGTAGTAGTCTTAGTATACCATGTAATGCGCGGCAGAGCAGTCTTGGCAGTGTCAGCAGGAGCAGTGGGGAGCTTAGAGACGTTGACGGTGCCCATATACACTGCGGCGACCGGACGCTCACCATCCGTGATGTCATAGTCCTGCAGAGCAACTCCTCTTGCCTTGGCGTCGTTCGAAGGAACGATGGTGCCAGCCTTCACGACCTTACGACCATCGACAGTAGCGACGCACGTGTCCGTTGGCTTGATCATGATCGGAGTAGCCTCATAGGCATTCGGGTGCTGGAGAATGCCCTTGGAGGTTTCATATTCGGTGGTGTAGAGATCCATTGGTGTTCTCCTTTCTCCTCTACGCCTTGAGAGCGGCAATGATGGCATTTACCGCATTGATCAGTGCTGTATTATCGGCACTGTTTTCCAGTGTAGTCAGAGCCATGATCTGAGACTTGGCCTTGAGAGCATTGGAAACGTTCTGTGTGGTGACAATAGCTCCGACTGCTGCTGCAAGCGGGTCTGTCTTTGTCCCCTTGCCAGTGAGTGATGAATCGTGCTCGATCTCACGTGACTCTTCAAGCGTACTCTTGGTTGAGTCAGAAAGGCGTAGACCATCTGCATCGACGGTAAGACCAGACTCATTCGCCAGACTCACACCAATGCGGTTGTCATTCTGGATCTGAAGTCCGTGTCCTGTGTCAACAGACACACCATCACCGTCTACAGTGATACCTCTTTGTGGATTCACAGTCGCAAGATCACCAGCCATAGTGATACCGTTGCCAGCTCTGATACCACCGCGCTGAGTTGCCGTGGCGGCTACGACATTGGTGCTGCCAGAGGAGGCATCAACAGCAAGAGTGTCTCCCAGTCTGACGACACCATGCTGCTCTCGACTGGTCTCAGGAACGGACATGAGTCCATCCGCACGCATATTGAGATGCTCACCGACCTTGAGTCCACCCATTGTGCTGGTGGTGGCAGCTGGAATCTCGATAGGATCAAGCTTGTTACCGAGACCTGGTGTAGATATGGTCGGAAACCACGTGATTCGCGGTAGTACAGTGCGAGTGTCCTTGGTGGGCTTGACCGGAACCTTGTTCTCATTCACGGCACCCTGAAACAGCAGTGCTCCGTGGCCCTCACCATCTGTGATGTCAACATCATACAGCACGACGCCCTTAGCGTTCACGTCATTGCTTGGCCAGATGGTTCCAGCAGGAATCACCTTGCGACCATAGCGCTCCTCCGTGAATCGCTCATCCTCTGTGATGGTGAAGGTGTGTGACCATGCCTGCCAGCCAGTCGGAAACTGGAGAATACCATTACTGGTTGAGTAGTTCTGTGAATTGAGCACAGCAACCATGTGTCCATCCTTTCTGACTACACTCACTGAGTGTAATCTTACTACAAGGATGGACGAGAATAAAGTCAGCAGATGACACTACTTGGCGCCACCAAAGTAGTATGCCTCAGCAGACTTCGCATTCTTTATGGATGCGTTGCGAGTCTCTGCCAGGCGCTTACCATAGTCCTCCTGAGAGACTCTAGTAGCACCCATCTGTCCACCCTCGGGAGGCTTTCCACCACCCCTGATATCTCTGTCCCCACTATTGGAGGACGGCTCCTTGAACAGGAAGGACTTGGACTGACGCAGGGCATCGACCTGCTCCTTGGCACCAGTGATGGAGCCATCCTCAGCCACAGTGATGGTGTTCATATCCAGCTGAGACATCACCAGATCAGCATCCTGAGCGTCGCTGAGTAGATCACGAAGAGCAGTCTTCTTACGCAGGGCAGTCACCTCGGCAGCATATTTCTCGCTTGCTGCCTTGTTGATGCCCTGAAGCTCCTCGACCTTGGCCTTGAGTGCTGTATTGTCACCCTCGAAGCCCTTCAGCGTCTCGATCTGAGCATCACGTTCAGTAAGACTCTTCTTTGTCTCCTTCAGCTCTCCGTTCACCTCGTCAAAACGAGTCTTCGGAATATAGCTGCCAGAGATGTCATCGTTGTGAGCCTTGATGATCTTGTCCACCAGGGACTCATCCACGCCCAGCGTCTTCAGCGCCTCAGCATCAAATGCCATTTCAGTTCTCCTGTTCAATCATGCTACTCGGTTTACGTGTCGAGTCACGAACCATGACTAGAGGCAATTATACCTCAGTCAGTGTACTGCACCACCACATGACGTACTCCATCCCTCTGTGTGTCAGAGATGATGGTGAATGCGGATGATGGAGCTATCATCACCTCAGCCTCCCAGTCTGCATATCGACTCAGCTGTCCAAGATAGGCAGCATGGGCTCCTCTAGGGAGCCTGATCTCCACCAGAGTTGGGCCATCCTTGCCCTTCGTGTATCCAAGAGCCGTGTCTCTGTTCATGGAGGCAGACAGGATCTGACGCTGTCGTCTGGTCTTCCTCTCTCCCTGCCATTCACTACTAGTGGTTCCTCTCCAGACCACCATGTCTCTGTCAAGATCAAACGTGCTAGTAGCACTCATCACATCTCTGGCCAGGGCAGCAATGTCAGAATCATGAAGCTCACCACGAAGATATGCGTTGATTCTCCACCCACTACCAGAGGTGTACCTCTCTATCGCACCAGCCTGTCTTTCAGTGAGTCTCCTCTGGCTCATGTCAGAGCCTGTGACATCGCGCAGCTCTCTTGAGTTATTACTCAGCTCAAGCTGCATCATGCTTCTTACGGAGCTCTTCATGTCCCGCAGAGCATTCCAATCCACATTCCCATCAAGACGTGACATCGCATAGTGCATCATGTGAACAGCACGACGGACTGAATCTGGCATGCTGCGAAGATCGTCACCGTCGTATCTTGACTTGCTTCGTACCTCATCCACCCACTGAATCATTCCTGCTCTGCTGAGCTGTGTGGGGTTCTTCTCACCCCATCGGCTCTTTGGTAGTGGGATAACTGATGATGCTCTTGCCTCAATCAGAGCTGCAAGCTCATCATCCACTATCTTTGAATCAGTACTGCTCATGCCACTCTTGCCAATCACCTTCAGCCTGGCACTGATGTCTGATGGTGTGAGGACGGTTGCTCTCTGCCCTCTGTCACGCTGCTCCTGTGTCTTTGGCTGAGCAACGCCTCCGTACTTCTCGGCAACCTCAAGCTCAGCCCGCAGCCATGCCTCCTCATCGATGTCACTGATATCAACAGCTGGTACGGTGGTGCTGCGGCAGTTGGGATGCAGTGGTGGTGCAGTCTCTCCGACCTGCATCCTACTGATTGGGAACGTCCTACCATCCATCTGTGTGCATATCTCACTGGTTCGTCGATCAAGAATAGCCATGTATTCGTACTGTCTGACCTCAAGATCCTCGTACAGACGGCGATCTGCCTCTGTTGCGACACGGGCACCCTCGGTGCGTATGAGTCTCTTGGCGGCGCTGAGACTAGTATTGCACGTCTTAGCTATGGTTCGCGCGATGTCTGCCTGCTCGGCACCAGTAAGAAAGAGTCGAGGAATGGCTTGTCTGAGTGAGGAGACCAGAGCACTCTTGTTCTTCCATACTCTGTCACTGAAGCTTTCACCGAGCCAACGCTGATTGGCCACTGCACCTATCTGCTGTGGTGACTGACCAGAGAGACTCACATTGAGACCAGCTGACTTCAGAGCACCCCTAGTGAGTGTGCTCTGTTGCTGAAACACTCTGTCGAGCATCGTCTTGAGTTCAGACTCCGTGCCTGCTGCTCCGATGTTCAGATAGGCCTCAAGCTGTGTGGTCAGAGCATCGATTCTGGTGATACGTCTGGTGGCATTGATGATCTTCCTCGCCAATACACCGTCTCTACCTCCTCGTCCTGACAGCTCTCCTATGACCTTGCGAAGATGAGCCAGCTCACCTTTGCTCAGCACCGTATGAAGGGCATCATAGGCATCCTCGCTGTCACCGAGAACATATTCGGCAACAAATTCCCTCACTGCCGAGATCATATCTCTGCTGAGACTCTGATACAGCTGCTGAAGCCGAGCAATCGACTCATCGAACGTATCCTCTCTCACTGCATCCTCAGCTCTGATGCGTGACTCCCAGTACTCATTATTGGTGGGCATGGCGAAATCTCCTTAGTGTAGGAGTGCGTCAAGTGCACATTGCAGCATCCCAATGAGGGAGAACGTAGATGCATGTCTGTCAGACACATAGCTTAGATCACACACGACAGACTCATCCTCAGCATCCTTGATCAGCTCCTCCATGTCAGTAGAGTCATAGACCAGAATGAACGACTGTCCACCGAGATGCTGACTGATGATCTCCCTCAGCTCTTTGGCCTCATCCTTATCGAGTGCAACCATCATGCCTCCCTAGACTTTGCAGCCGCCAGACTTCCCTGTCTACGCTCATCCTTCGCAGCCTGTGCACTGGCCTGACCGAGGATCTGTCCAGCCTCACTGGTGCCACTCAGGGTCTGCTGTACCGTGTCATCGCCCTGATTCTGGGTGATCGTGACGCTACCGTCTCCACCAGTAAAGGAATACAGCTCATTGATGCTGCGGGACTTAGCCTCATCCTCTGCCTCGATCTGATCAAGTTCAGCGTCCGGATCATCCACAAACGGATGACGACTGATGAGCGTCTTGTCACTGAGGATGCCAACGCTGTTCTTGATGTTGTCAATCCGCTCCGTCTCATTGATGATCATAGAGGTACTGAACTGCCAGTCAGCCTTGACATCCGTGTGGTCACCCTTACCCCTGAGCAGCATGTCCTGTTCCCAGAACCAGAGCAGCTGATCGAGTGCCCAGCTCACCTCACTCTCAAAGATCGCACAGTCCATGTCAAGATCAGAATAGACGAATCTCAGTGCAACGCCACTGGCATCACCGAGCTGCGTGTTCTGCGTGTCAACACCAGAACCGAACTCATAGATGTCCTTACGCAGTCTGTCCAGATGTGCATTAGCCGCATCGGTGCTGATTGATGTGTCCAGAGTGGTGATGTCACCATTGTCACGCACGAATGCCGTACGGTACTCCCGCAGATTGCGGACGAACTCCCTGCGATCAGTACCATCATAATTGCGTACGATCTTGATGCGATCAGGCTCATCCTCAAGCGTGTTGGCGATGTCCGAAGTACGACGGTCATACTCGTCGACGAGATCCTTGATGAGGCTGATGAGTGGCTGCTCCTCTGGAGAGTACTTGATAGGAATAAGCGGTATCCGGTTCCAGACGTACTGCTCCTCAGCACCAGTGGAATCAGTGATCGAATAGGAGAACTCCAATGGTCTCTCCTCATCAGGATGCCACCCACCATCAGCATCATCACGGACATAGTTCCAGACTCCTGACCTGGTGTAGAAGGATGCATGCTCGACGCGGACGACGCTACCCTCAGTCCATCTTGCCGTCTCGTACACACGAATGGCAGCAGTAAGCTCAGTGTGCTCACTATCAGCCCAGAACGGAATCACCTCACTGCCCGGAATACGCTTGACGTGCATTCTACCATCGTCATCATAGTAGACCTGAAGCCAGCTGATGCCCTGAACGATGGAGTTGGTGCAGGCCGCATTCAGAGTGCGTTGGAAGTCCTCGTCCATGTAATCCTGAATAGCACCCTGTAGAGCCTCGTCATCTGCTACCGTGGCAGTGACTGGACGCCCAAGGAAATAGCCAATCTTCTGGCGCACCAGCTTACGAATGAAGCCATGACTTATCGTGTTGTTGGTCATCCACGCCGGAGCGTCCTCAGTAGAGTCACCATAGACATATCGCCTGCGACGATGGACATCATTGTCTGCCTCGTAGTAGCGCTGCCCAGTCTGCATGGCAGCGAGCTGTGGATCGTGTCTCCACTGCTCAACACACCATGCCACGAAGTCCACGTTCGGCTGTCTTGCTAGCGTACCAGACATGTTGTCCTGCATGTTCTGTGACTGCGTGAATGCTCCCAATGCAAGTTGCGTATTGAGCAACATGCCAAGATTGATGAGTCCTGTATTCATTGTCTCATTTCTCCATTCGTACTCTTAGACCAAGTCTACTACCTGCCCCACTATGATTCATCACTTCGAACATCAGAGTGCCCATGCTGCCACTCCTCTGCTGTCCTCGAATGTGAAGCTGTCACCACTCAGACCCTCAGTAGCATAGCGCATGGCATCCATGGCGTGATCATTCCCGTTCTCTAGTGGTCTCGGAAGCTGTCTACCAGTTGCTCTCTCTGTCTTCCACTGATAGTTGCTAAGCTCTCTGATCACGTTTGTGCAGTCCCTATGCACCACCAGATGCCAGTCCTGTAGTCTCTGAATACCAGCTCTGATTGAGTCTGGCCCCTTCTGTGCCCCGACCATCCGCTCTGCACCAAGTCGTCTAAGCTCATTGATGGTGCGAGGCTCGGCTGAGTCGGCTACGATGCGTCGCGATGCCCATCCATGATCTACGAGTGCCCTGTATATATCCTCGTTGGTCATGCCAGTACCGTATATCTCATCGCTGATATAGATACGCTGATGCTCTCTGTCTACCAATAGCTTTACACCAGCAGTCGGATCCTGTGCGAAGCCAAAGTCCATACCATAGTAGGCTCTGACCTGTGGGTCTCCTCGCTGATCTCTCTGACGCAGAAGCGATGGCACATCAAAGCGCATGACCTCCCAATCAGTGTAGATGAGACCCTCACTGACTCCCCACTCTCCAAGACCCTCGACCGCATAGCGTCGCGGCCACCTAGTCCTCATCTTGTCGAACAGAGCACGATCCGCAGGATTGAGCCACTCATTGCATTGATACGTGGTGGTCATGGCGAGAACATCGTCGTCAGGCCTGTCGAAGAACCTCGCCTTGAGCCAGTGATTCTCGTTCCACGGGTTGAACGTCAGCATCAGCTGATTGTAGTAGCCAGGGTCTCGCTCACCACGTATGCTCATGTCCAGCTTGTCGAATGCGTTCTCATCATCGATCTGATAGCACTCCTCTATCCAGCACAGATTGAGATACCCCTCTGGCACGGTGATGGAGGTCAGTGACTGTGGATCATCCATTCCACGGAACAGAATGACCTGACCAGTTGGCAGATAGGTCAGCTGCAGTGGTGCCATGGTGGCATGCCAGTAGGCTCCGACTCCCAGTCTGTCGATTGCCCACCTGAGCTGAGCGAAGCAGCTGTCTCGCAGTCCGGCATAGTAGCGCCTGACCACGAGTCCGTTGGTCTTGGGCTGCTGCATGATTCTGTAGATCATCTTGAGAGCAGCAGTGGTGGACTTCTTACTACCACGACTCCCCTTGACTACGAGATATCGTCGACGTGATCGCCAGAACTCTCCATATCCACCTCCAACCACATCAGGCAGGTAGATCCTCGTCACTGTAGAGCCTCCTCACCACTGATCACCACTCTATCAGACGCTGTGCTCTGCTCTCCCACCTGATGAATACGATTGCGCTCTCGCACCGCTGCGATCATGCTGTTGGCAAGAGAGCTGGGTACCTCTCTGCCCTGTGCTCGTCCAGACTCTATGCGTAGTCTCATCTCATCTATGATCAGCTGTAGAGCCTCATCTGCGAGATCACCAGTCCAGCTGAATCGTCCAGCCTGTACTCCTCCCAGCTCTACACCTCTCGTCCGGCACCACCTCAGAGCACGCAGGCATGGAGGCCTCCTCTCCAGAGTCTCCGCGCGTCGTCTAAGCTCTCGTCGCATGAACACCGGATCATCAGCAAGGGCATCCATGATGTCTGTGTGTCTCCACAATGCACATTCGATTGCCTGTGCCCTGTCCATGCCACTGGCACGAAGAATGACGTATCTCATCTCAGCAGCACTCAGCTCATCACGAGTGGCCTCCTCCCTCGCCTCCTGCCAGAACAGCAGCTCCCGCTCATCTGGCATGCCATCAGTCATCCACTCGTCATCACGATCACCGAGCTCGGACACATCAGAGTGCAGAGTGTCTTGTACTCTGCGTCCGAGTGCCATAGCCTCGGCTCCTCTGCTCATGTGATCACCTCCAATGAGAGCTGTGTAGCACACCTACTGCCAAACACTTCATAATCGTCCTTCCTACGTCCGTTCACAGACATCCTGATGACGCTGTCCCCCTCACCACAGAAGACTGTCAGATCATCCTTAGAAGGACGTACAGTCACGAATGCACATGGCTCACCATCCATGATCATAGCCCTAGTGTGTCTAGCAGTCTCTGCTCATCGGTTCTCTGCTCATCCTCCGTCAGCTGGCGAGCCGTGTTTGGCATGAGGGTGTTGAGCCGTCTGATCACGTCAGGATCCGAATCATGTCTTCTGTGCGTCATATGAATATTCTAGCTCATCTACGACATCTCCTATCTGAACAGATACTCAGAGGCAGGGTGACATCTGGCCCAAAATGGTTATACTGTTATTATACCTACCATACTCAGATTCAGAAAAATAACTTGATATACAATCCGATATACCACAATATACAAAATAACCTGATACCAGTCAAACCTTTTTATATTTATATATATGTATATATACGCATACATTGTTTACTAATTAATATTATATTATTTATACGTAAAAAGGAGTATAATAAGTATATCGTAGTATATCGGAATTTTGAATTCCCTCAAATTCCAACGTTTTCCCGTCATTTGTATATCGCCTGGTATATACAATCGCAGTTGTATATCGTGGTATATCCGGTTACGCATAACGAATAACGATTTCAGGATCCCTCAAATTTCAGTGATCTCAGTTTTGGTATATCCGTTCCGCAGAATATATCAATATTGACTGTATATCTCGTTACGCAGTACTCGATCTGTCTTGTATATCAGAACAGATCTGTATATCGGAATAAAAGTAGCCATCGTATACTGGTATATCAGAATAGAGATCCCTCATGCCGGATCGAAGCTCAGAGACAGTATCCGATCTGTCCGGTTATACTAGGTATACATCAGCACAGTATATCAGTATCAGGAGGAACTGAGCCATGTCAATTGACATCACAGTGTGTGATAGAGTGAAGAGACGACTGGATGAGGTGATGCTTGACGGTGATGAGCCAAGAGCGGATCAGCTGGCAGACACGGTCAGAGTGCTGCTGTTTGGTAGAGCACCAGAGGGTCGCAGACTGGCAGACGGGTGTCATCCGGTGCACTCCGATGCCAGTGTTCAGCACTGGGACGGACATAGTCTGACCGTAGGTGACTGCTGGGTGTCAGATGACGGTGATGAGCAGTGGCAGCACACCATGGATGACTCTGGTCAGTTCACGATGGTTGAGAGAGTGCTGATGGATGCGTTCATTGGTATTCCGATGAGAGATGACGGATACAGAGACGCCACTGGCTCCCTTCTACAGCATCTGACCAGACCTCACTGTGTGGGGGGATGCATCCGTCCAGAGCACCTTATATATAGGGAGAGGGAGCACGGCGGTCTACCAGCTGTATTCATGCTGCGGCCAGGAACCTATGCTCATTGCAGACACATCACATGGCTCAAGGACAAGACAGAGAGGATCTGGCGAGTCATGCCTAGAGGAGGCGGGTATCTGGGAGTGTATGACTCACTGATCGCCGCCCAGGAGCGAGCATATGACTACACCCTGTGCACTACCACCGGTGCATCACAGATAGTGGACTACACGATGCGCGTGACCAGAGATGATGATTCATGTGGCGCGGGGCTACAGACACTGAGCTATGGAGGCGAGGAATGAATAGACATAGGAGTGACAGCCCCCTAGTATTCTCTATCAGAGTCATGTGTCGTGAACACATGTCAGTGGTGAGAGGATGAGCCGATGACGAAACGTAGAATCACGAATCTGGCACTGTCATGCCATGGTAGAATAGGTGCCGTGACTATGAAGACATACAGTGCCAGTAGAGGGACTCACTCTTCTGGAACACAGCCCAGCAGAGCACCGATTCCAGACTGGTTCTGGGAGCTGCCAGAGGTGCAGGAGTACATTCGTTGCTGTCGGGCTGGCTGTCATAGAGGTGGTCGAGCACCTGAATTCATTGACACTGCTCACGACTCGCCAGGAGCATGAGCTGATTTGTGTCTTTACCAGACATAGGTAATAATTGATATTACCGAGCGTGAGCTGGTTCCACTCACAGGACTAAGGACAATGATCAGAATGAAGAATTCCTTCGAGACCACCTTCAACGGCCACCCCCTCAGTATCACTCAGAAGGAGCTTTCGCTTCTCCGCCTCATCAGCAACGCCCTCACCGATGGCGGGATCAGCTACGATGGCGCAGCCTTCGACACCCTGCTCGCGTCTCAGGAGAGCCAGGAGGCTGGAGACCTTGGCCCTCTGTATCTGTGCGACACCAGGGACATCTCCATCAGTGATGATCCGCTCCGCCGCAAGATCGGCCCACTGCTTGCCTCCCTCAGCAGGAAGGGAATCATCTGCATCGAGTATCGTCGGCAGAAGGAGACCCTTGACTGGAATGGCAAGCCCTTTGCGAATGGCAGGGCTCACACCATCAAGTTCATTGATCTCTGGGGGTATCCGACTATGATCAATGAGATCATCGAGCGTGTCACTACTCAGGCATGAGATGAGGAATAAGAGTGAGGTCAGGCGTTCGTACGTGAATCGCGGCTCGACCTTCACACTAGGCAGGGAGGAACACCATGGTGACGAACATGAGTGAAAAAGACAGGGCATTGCAAGAAGTCATTGACTTCTGCACTAACTGGTCGAAGGCGCTTTACGACGATAAGGGAGGCAATTGCTACGAGAACTTCGTGCAGGCCGATGCTCTGATGCGTGTGATCTGCAAATGCCGGCACATGCTCGGCGATTCCGGCACCATGCCCACTGGAAGCACCAAATCAGAGTAAGGACACGAAATGAGAAGAGCACAGTACAGGGTCTGTCCGATATTTTGGACACCGAAACCTGGAGGAGGGAGGTATCTGAAGAACCTCGACACTCTGGAAGATCTACTGAAAGATGGCTGGCGGGTCATGCGTGTGGATCGTCTCACTACCCGCGATGCCACACATGACAGCATCAATGACACCAGTGACGCCACACTCATGTATATCCTTGAGAAAAACGATGATGAATCGGCGACCACGTACAGCTCGGAACAGCTGGATCACGAATGTCTCAGGGCATGGCAGGAGGGCTACCTCACCGGACGGAAAGACTGGGAATGTGATTTTTTCAACACACATAGGAGATAGGGAAGCATGGGAAGGACGAAGAATGAGTATCGCAGAAGATGAAGCCGAGAAGACATATCCGACCCGCTACTGGGATGGAACGCATACCAAGGAACAGTTTTCCTGTGACACGGACGATCTACAGGAAGCCTACCTGCGTGGTCGCACCGCACCACCAACCGCCGTTGAGATTGAGGCCGTGGCAAAACGGCTCTGTTACCTCTCTATTCCCACCTCCACGACGTTCATCCACAGCATTGTGACCGAAGAGGAAGCGGAAGAAAACACATGGAACAACACGAAAATGTGCAACGCGCAAGACACATGGCTCGAAAAAGCACGGGACCTTCTTGAAAAAGCAAGAAAGGCGATAGACGAATGAGCAAGACGATCAGATACGTGGAATATGTCCATTGTGCTTCGTAGCTCGCGATTCATAGGTGTTGATCCACCCTATAATAGGGTGAAGGTGCTGAGACCTTTCTGCTGGTGATCGTGGTTATCTCTCTCCCGTGTCATGGTGGTCACTAGCTGTTTCCGCTCAGCACCGCCTGTCTCGGTAGCTCAGAGGACAGAGCATCGGCTTTCTAATCCGTTGGTCGCCGGTTCGAATCCGGCTCGGGACACTAGAAGTGTACTTAGAAGCAGCACACTTCAGGACATAAGATAGGAGACAGATGACAGATGACAGATGATAATGAAGACAAGTGCTGGATTCCGGATGGACTATACACGATCGCGCACACGCGCTGGGCATGTTCAGCCTCTTTCAGAGAATCTCAGCTTCAAGGAAATGATAGCAGAGTGCAGAATCTACGCAGATCTGACTAGACTTCCGGTATATCTGTACGATGATGAGGGTGAGGAGGTGATTGGTGTGTATCCGAGTAATACACAGATCATCTGACACACACACATATAGATCATATAATACACATGTTAGAATGAGATGAGGATACGATTATGGCATTGAAGATATTCGCGGACACGCTGCGTGCTGATGAGGTGCAGTGGTACAAGACACCAGGCGGTATTGACTATTGTGTTGTCTCAGACTGTGCATTGACAACCAGTAGACGACGAGAGGCATACCTGCGAGATGAGTCTCGTACTGGTGGGAAGGTTCCAGACGTGCAGCAGATGTTGTGTAGTATTGGTAGATCAGGTTCTCTATGGCGTGTATTCGGTCTACATGAGAGACCTGTACGTAGGTTTGATAGCTATGATGACTGTGTGTCCTATATCGCTCAGGTGATTGATGAGAGGAATGATGGCATTGCTCAGAGCCAGGTTCTTGTAGGAGAGCAGAGATGGTGATGGGAGGCAAGGATGCTGAGACTGGTGCACACATAGGCTATGATCAGATGAGAATATCCATGACAGTGGCCGATCTGTATCGCTTTCTGGATAGGGCGTTCGATCTAGGAGTACGGAAGACCTGTGGTACGGTGACCGAGACAGCTGATGCCATGGGCACGGTGCATCGTATTCTCACAGGGGTGCAGCAGAATCCGATCAGTCCATGGAATGCAGGCCCTCCTGCTGATCCAAGAGGCTATCGATATGATCCAGTCGTCAGTAATTGGAGAGGAGAGGATGATGATGACAGATGAAGTGAGGGAACAGCGTGACAGTATTGATGCCTACCGCAGCGCTCACATGAACATGAACATGAACATGAACACAGGTAGTAGTAGAATGTCTATACGAATTGATGTGGAGGAGGTCGGTGATCAGCAGATTATTTCGATCACACCTACTGAGAATCTTGAACCAGCAGTCATGATCGGTATAATTGAGATGGCTAAGCTTCAGATCATTGATGTTCTGTGTCCCACAGCTGGCTCTGTGCCTACCACCACTGGTGCGATGGTGGTCTGACTCTGATTTGTGTTTTTTACCAGTAAATAGTATAATACACTTATTCGGTGTGTGATGACACCGTATTTCGAAAGGACAAAGGACAATGATCAGAAAAGAATGGTATGCAGTACTCTCAGAGGACGAGATCAATGGAGATCGGTCATGGTACATCGATGAGACGCTGAACAGTCATGACAATGCCATGCTGTATCGTGACATCAACACTGGCATTGATGGAGAGAAGCGAATCGTGGTACGCTGTACACTGGGCATGGCAGTCTTTCGTCTTTTGTGCCTTGTGCTGATGCTCGTCTCTTGGCCAGTGTGTCTGTATACGTCCATCTGGCTCTATGCTGCTCAGGTGCCACCATACATGAGTGGCTATGCTCTGATCACAACTGACGTTGTCTCAGTCATCGTTGCAGTGATCTCCACCATCGTCTGGCACTATTCAACTGATATCTATCACTCCATTGGTACTCGATATGGATGGACTGTTGATGATTGATGAGAGTGACAGCACAGCTGAGTAGTGATGTATTGAGTGCCTTCCTTGAAGGTGTCAGATGACTATGAGTGAACTAGAGACAGAGTGTAGGAGGTTTGTAGCAGACATGACAATGAGCTGCAGGATCAGGGAGAGTGAGTTGGAGAGTTTCCTGTATTTCGTGCATGAAAGACATCGTATCTGGTGTAAGAGAATACAGGGATGCAACCCCCCATACACTGATGACAGGCAGCTGGCCTCACTGTCCTTCTGCAATGTGTATAGAGTCCTTGACAGAGGATCACAGCAGATGGTTCGATGGCTGAATTCTGATGAGATGATGCATGCCTCATTCGACGACGTCATGATTCTGTGCTGGCTGTAC
>CYGL01000376.1_pt1 | contig 18942 bp, 22 predicted proteins | sample 485531 | NCBI WGS metagenome assembly CYGL01 (sample SAMEA3497897, study PRJEB9818) | human gut metagenome | reverse complement strand
CATAATACTGAACTTTCTGAAGAGGAACTTTTGTTCCTCGCTCCAACAATCTGACCGCCAGCACTCTAGCCTCATCATCTTGGCTTTGTTCCAAAATCTTCATTGCATGGTTTACAACTCTTCTTTCTTGTTCCGTCATATCATTTAGAATTTAAGTTTCTCAGAAAGTTTAACTATGCGATTGAAGAACTTACAGGCTTGAAGCGGGAGAACGATTCCTTGAAAGAAGAAATTAAGAATGTAAAAAATGCAGTTGATTATACAAGAGGGCGAAAAGGAAGAAGAACTTTCAGGAGATATTCCTCCTTCAGTTTTCTCTATCCGGTTGGTAAACTGCGATTTGCCTGTACGTGTTCTGAATGTAACAAAGGCTGCCGACATAGATACTATTGGTGATTTGGTGCAATATTCCAAATTCGAAATGGTAAAGTTTAGAAACTTCGGAAAGAAAAGCCTTATGCAATTGGATGAATTCATTCACGAAATGGGATTGGAATGGGGCATGGATAAGGCAAAGATATACGCAAGAGGTATTCAGCGAATGAAAGATGACACTTACATTGAAGAGCTGTTTAGGATGCATCTTGCGGATATAACAAGCGATATTGAGAAAAAGTATAATCTTTCTCCGGCTGAGGCTATGAAGAGAGCTTATAGTGAAATGAAGAGATATGTAGGATTTAAAGAAAAGAGCAATGAATGAAGTATATAATGAGGTTTTAGGTAAGGCGTTAAGCATTAAATCAACCAATAATATTGTCGTAAAAGTAGAGCAAGGAGCATTAGAAGTTAATCTGAAACAAAGCAGTATAAAGCGTATTATGTGGTTTTCGGTTTTCTTGATTGATGGCTTTACTATGCGTCCATGCAGTTATACTTTCTATTCCTCTATGAGTGACGATGAGTTGGATGATACCTTTACACAAGTAGAAGGTAGATTAGACTTTCTGAGAAACTTAAATTCTAAATGATATGACGGAACAAGAAAGAAGAGTTGTAAACCATGCAATGAAGATTTTGGAACAAAGCCAAGATGATGAGGCTAGAGTGCTGGCGGTCAGATTGTTGGAGCGAGGAACAAAAGTTACCTCTTCAGAAAGTTCAGTATTATGCAGCATATTGCAAAGGCTTGCGTGAAGGGTATTCAAGAATATTCGACCCTAATACAAGGTGGTGGGTGGCTTGCGAAAGTGAGCAAGAAGGAAATGCCATACTTCGAAGCAGAGAAGAATCTTGTAGAGAGTTGTATTGGTGCTTGCTACGATTATCATATTGGCAAATATGATATTAGGTACAAGGATAAAGAATTCTCTAAGAATGGAAAGTTGTTGTCTTGTAAGGCGGTTTTTGAGAAACAAACGATGATTGGTGTTGAGGTCAAATACAACAAAGATAAAGAATGATTGCACAATATAGATAAGTGAAGTTGTAAACCTTTGATATTTAGGTACTCCCTTGCAAATTTTGTATCTTTGCAAATAAAAAAAGATTTATATATGGCAGATAGAGGATATAGAGGCAGACCTCAACGAGGCGAGAGAGCGGATAGGCAAATCAATGCCGGACATAGCCGTGGGTTGGATGTGGCTTTGTCCGACACAGAAGCTAAGATTAGAAAGTTAAAGACAGAACGTATTTATGCTTATGATAAGGATGGAAAAGAAATAGCGCATTCCCGAACGGGAAAAGCTCGTAGTACACAATTACCTTTTGGTTATAACTATAAAGATGCCATCATCACACATAACCATCCTAAAGGAGGTCTTGGAGATACTATAGCTGGAAGAGTTGGTGTAATTTTGAGCGGGCCTGACATTTTTTCAACTATAGCTCATAACGCTTCTGAGATACGAGCAGTTACAGGGAATTATACGTATTCTTTGAAGAGACCAAGTAAAGGGTGGGGACTTTCAGAATCGGATGCATGGGATATTTTTGGTAAGAAAAAATCGCAATGGAGACGAACCCTTCAGCAAAAACAGACAGAGTATCTTTCAAAAAGCGGAATACGAAATCGAATAAACGAGAAAGTGCTATCTTTAAACAGAAAGCGTTCCGGTTTTACGAAAGGAGGAAAAGTCCCTAGTACAAGTGAGGTTTCTAGTTATAACCGTGAAGCAAACGAAATACAGAAACGTATCACGGAAGCTAATGATAGAGGTAATGTTGGTGCGCAATATCAAGTTATGAAAGAATACGCAAAGAAATACGGATGGAATTTAACACGTAAGCGTACTAGTTAAGGAATATATTCAAAGGATGGGTAGTATTGTCCTTCTTTATGTGGAAAGAACTTTCCCATCATTGACAATGCCGTAGTACATTTTTCATATTGCTTTTGAAATCCGTACTTCTTAGCTCTCGATAGGTTGTGATGCAGGTCGTTGATTTTGACTTGTATTGCAACCATATCTTTTGAGCCAATGATTGATTGTACGTAATCAAAATACGGAACACCTTCCTTATGGGTTAGAACACATACACTATCGGCAATGTCTTTTCTAACACCTAGTGATAACAGCTTGTCGTAGGTCATATCCGTATCTTCAATCGTATCATGGAGAAATCCGACACAAATCTCTTCGGTGCTATTACCCATTTCTCCAACATGGATAGGGTGCAATATAACAGGCAATCCAACCTTATCAATCTGTCCTTTGTGCGCCTTGCAAGCGATACCGAGGCACAATTCTATCATTTCAGAATCTTTCATATTCTTCTTTCGTTATTAACTCACCTAATTCAAGAGCATCTTGTGCATAGGTGTTCTCATTAAACTTAAACTCCTTTGGTTTACGTCCTTTACCTTTAGGGTAACACATAAGTTCTTTATTTACATATTGATAACGGACAACGATGTCATCCTCCCAATAGTAAACATAAACCGACTCTCCGTTTTTAAGGAGGTGGCTGATTTTGTTCTTATCTTTATTGTTCATAGTCTTTATCTCCTTGTTAACAATGCAAAGATATAAAAAATATAGTAAACTTGCAAATAAATTAATGTTTATTACTTGAAATTTAAATATATTAATTATTGAAATGTTGCATAGTAAGCTTGTTGCATAGATACCGACCTTTGCTTTTTACCTCCATTACTCTTGGCGGTTCTACTTTGCTCGTATAACGCATGTCCCCAACCGGATGGTTTCTTGGTCTCTTTATAGATTTCTCGCATGGTCTTCCCACCCAACAGCTTGTAGGCTATCGAGTAATTCTCCTTGGCGTAAATCATCTTGGCGGTGTTAACCTGTATCTCACCAATAAGTCCGGTCTTCTTGTTCCGGATATTGATGATGTTTCCTGAATAGCCAGTATCCAGTTTCTGTTCCTTGAGTCTAACGAACTCAAAGCCTTTGTATTTGCCTTTTAGGTCTTTTATGATTTTCGGAATTGACCCTTTATCTGCGATGATGGTTGTTCTGTACGAGTCCTTAATGTCTTTAATACCATTAGCCTCGCCCTTAGCCTTGCGTACTATGGAGTCAACACTCTTGTAATTGATAGGAGTGACCCTTGCTCCATACTTCTTAGCTATACCTTCAGCTATAGCTTGCAGCTTGTTACCAACCGACTCGGCTTTTCTCCGCATAGAGGTAGCTTGTGCTCTCAGCCTAGCAAATGCCCCATTATTACCAACGTCTCCCATATCTTTTTTGTGCAAAAGTAACCAAAATACAAGCCAATTAATATATTGCTGCGATATGTTATTTCACTAAAAAGGCAAAGTGAAAAGACGCACAGACAAACATTTCTTTTAAACAATTATTATTCATACCTTTGCAAGAAACAATAGAGTTGATAAGATGACGAAACCAAGAGATTATTTCACAGGCAAGCAAGAAGAGTTTAAACGCTCCGAAGTGCAAGATAGCACCATATAATCCAAGGAAGATTTCACCGCAGCAGAAAGCTACATTGAAACGTTCCATAAGAAAATATGGCGTTGTTGGTGGTATAACCGTCAATAAGCAGACAATGACCATCGTAGGCGGCAACCAAAAAGTAACCATCATGGGATGAGATTATGGGTTATCCCGAAAAGGATTATGCTCTTTTGGCTGAGGCTATAGATGTAGATTACAAGACCGAAGTTGAGCTGAATCTCATGCTTAATTCCGAGAATGCTCATGGAGAATGGGATGACATGAAAGTCCGTGAATTACTGCCGGACATAAACTATATGGATGCCGGATTAACTGAAGAAGACCTGTCCCTGTTACGGCTATGATGCAATGGTAAAGACAGAAGGCGAAGATGAGTTAGGTAAAGAGCTTAATTCATTATTAGACCCATTTGCCCAAGAAAGCGAAAACAGAAAAGTACCAGCACCAAAGGAAGTGCAAGAAGAACAGAGACGACAGATAGAACAAAATCAAATTATGGCCAATCAGCAGCAGGAGGCTCAATATCAAGCGAATAAAGAGCGTATGCAACAGGTAAAGAGAGAGGTAAATACCAAGGCAGCGGAAAAAGCTTTAGAAGCCGAGTCTTACGTCATGCTTTCTTTTGACAATATAGATAACAAGGAACGTTTTATGAGCACATTTGGTTTTATCGAAACCGATAAGGTAATAAAGGGAGAAATGCTTATGAAAGTAGCAAAACGAATATAAAAACGAGAAAGCAATGAAAAAGATTATAAGAATATTACTAGGGTACATAATAGTGGCAATAACAATGCTTATGATTATACCTTTTATGATTGTTTTTCTGTTCCTTGGAAAAAGGAGGAGAAAGGCATTCTATACATGGGCATTGTGCTTTTTTATCCCTCTGGTAAACAAGGTGGAGCAATTAGTCAACTCGTAAAGAAATGTAATTATGGACAAGGAGAAGTTTTTAAAGATTGTGAACTTGGCTATAGCTTTGATATTGGCAATACCGATGTTCTTACTAACCGTTCCTTTCTATGTGTATAACAAAATTAGAGGCAAGGTATAATCCCATCTGCCCGATATATAGCGAAACAATAATAAATACAAGAAAATGGCAAAACCGAAATTTGATTACAATGGCGATGCTTTCTACGATGAGATAGAACAGCTTGCAAAGCAAGGTCAGAAGGATTCTGAAATTGCCTACGCCCTTGGTTTGAAGTTTGGGGTTGACCTAAATCCACAGGTCTTCAACCGAATGAAAAACGGAAAATACGAGAATTGGAATGAAGACGAAAATGCGGAAAGAGGCGAAAGGATAACTCAATCCCTCGTGCGTGGCAGAGAATTTATCAATGCAATCGTGCGTGGCAGATTCCTAAAATGCGCCCTTGGAGGTGTCAAGGTAAAAGGCAAGACAACCACAAAAAGACACATGGTTGTAGATGGAGTTATGACAGATGATATAGTAGTGGAAACTAGAGAAACCGAGCAGGAGACTCCACCTAACGTACAAGCTCTTTCAACTTGGCTATTCCATTACGATATGACTTGGAGAGAGATACAGAGAGGTAAGAAGGATGAAGAGGAAAAGGGCATTCCTTTTGACCCTAAGAAAGGTATATCCGTCAATAAGTGGATAGAAAGAGAGATAGAGCAGGAAGCAGAAGAGAAAGAGGAGGGTGAATAATGACAAAAACACATTCCGTTTATTATCCCTTGTATAATGATAAGACGCATTTCATTTACCTTATTACAGGAAGCCGTGCGTCAGGAAAAAGCTTCTCTGCCTCTCAGTTTATCGAAAGACTAACCTTCGAATACAATGCAGAAAGAAAGATAGCACATAAGATTCTTTATACACGTTATACGATGGTGAGTGCCGCTATTTCCGTAATTCCAGAGGTTAAAGAGAAGATAGAGATTGATGGCACACAGGATTACTTCAAGAACACGAAGACGGATATAGTCAACAAAATGACGGGAGCTGAAATCATGTTCCGTGGTATCCATACTTCCAGTGGTAATCAGACTGCTAAGTTAAAGTCAATTCATGGTGTGACTACGTTTGTCGTTGATGAGGCTGAGGAATGGACGAGTGAGGAGGATTTTGAGCGCATCATGCTTTCAATCCGTCAGAAAGGCTTGCACAACCGAGTAATAATCATTATGAACCCTTGTGATTCAAATCATTGGGTATATAAGCGTTTCATCGAAAAGACACATAAAGAGGTGTATTTTGATGGTGTTCCGGTCCAGATCAGTACAGACCCTAGAGTACTTCATATACATACGACTTACCTTGATAATATAAAGCATCTTTCACCGGAGTTCCTTAACGAGGTATTAGAAATGAAGGAGAATGAGCCGGAGAAATATGCTCATATAATGATAGGTAGATGGTCTGACGTATCAGAGGGTGCAATATTCAAGCATGTAGGCATCGTTGATAAGTTCCCTAACAACGCAAGGAAAGTAGCCATCGGTGTGGACTGGGGATATTCGAAAGATTATACTGCTATTGTTAAGTGCGGTATCGTAGATAATCGCCTATACATAGAGGAACTTTGCTATAGAACGGAAATGTTGTCCAGTGACATTATAAAATTCCTGCGACCTTATGCAGATGAAGGTTTGTTTGTGTATGCGGATAGTGCTGACCCTAGACTTATAGATGAGGTAGCTCTTGGTGGAATAGTTATATATGGAGCACAAAAAGGTGCTGGTTCTATATTGGCTGGTATTGATAAGATGCAGACATTCGAAATCTTTACGACTAGGCAATCAGTCCATTTACAGAGCGAGTTCCGCAAATATGTGTGGTCTAAGGACAAGGATGGTAATTATATCAATGTTCCTGAAGACCATGACAATCATCTAATTGATGCTGCACGGTATTACATTCTTGCTGTATTACTCGGTAAGGTGATGAAGCCAAGAAAAGCGTCAAAATCAGACTTAGGAGTGTATTAAAGGACAAATATATTTACTTTTGTAAGAAAAACGCAAGAGTTTAAATATCAAGTAGTTAGTTTGATTTATCTCATAGGCAAGATAAAAACAATATGTAAATAAAAAAGATTGTTTGTAAATTAGAGGCTCACCCTTTAGCAAATAATCTTTTTTATTCACTTAAAAACTAAGTGAAAGGCATTTGCGGAATAAAGTGAGTAGAAACCATGTTTATTATTACCTTTGCTTCAAAAAGTTATAAGGATGTTTGTAGATTCAATTATTCAGATAAAGACATATTTTCGAAACCTCACACTCAATGCAGTTGGGTGTGGAGAGAAACATCTTCGAACGTTTGGAAGATAAATGATGTTGAATTCTGTTGTAAAACATGATGGAAACAACATGATTTACGATGTTGATAATGCCATTTCGGAATAATAATCCCCAAACTCATAAGGTGATGAGCCGTGAGGGATAAAATGGGTAAAGGGAGAGAAAACCATATAGGACGGTAGAAGTTTGGCAAGAACAAGACAAAGATACATCAATGAGGTAGAATTGTTTTTCTTGTTGGGTAATCCCATTATGTGGAAGAAAGTAGAAGGTGACGATGATGCCTTTGAATTGTATAAGAAATACTTGAAGAATATATACTTCAATACCAAGCTACGTCAATGCAAACGACTTGCCGGAGCAGAAACCGAAAGCGGTTTTGTTTTTAATTTCTCGCAAAAAAACGGAAAAATGCATGTTGATGTGTATGTTGCAGCTCGCTCAAAGGGACATAAGATGAGAGAGTTGTTCGACCAATACGGAAACATGCTTGCTTTTGCAATAGGTTATTCTCTTAAACGAGAGTCAAGAACTGTCGAATGTTGGGATATATTGACATCTGTCTTCAACTATCATTGTGAGCGTGGTGGTTTTGGATGGAAAGTGTATAAGTATCCTAATCCAACCGGAAAAATTAACGGCATCTACTTTCGCCAACCTAAAGCATGGGATGGTGCAGAGCCAAGAATGGAACGTGAAGAGATGCTGGACTCTAAGATAGGAGATGCGAATAACTATTTTGCCGACCCTATAGCTGCGGCAACTGCTGACGTGATACAATCAATCCCTAAGCGGAACAAGCCAGGCAAGCTGATACAATTGACAGGAAAGAATTCTAGGTTTGAATATATCAATCCTCCTCAGAACTCAGAAATCCGCAAGGCAGAGAAAGAGGACTTGGCTCAATCTATATTGTTTGATACATTTACACCGGATATGTCACCGGAATTAATGAAAGCCATGAGCACGCTTACCAGTGTAGGTATAAAGCGAGCGTTGGTATTGGGTTATATCAAGAGAGCGAACCGAATGGAAATCTATGAAGAGCTTGTTGGTAGGTTGTCGCATGTGATTATTGCCGTTATGAAGGAACTATATCCTGAGAAGAGAAGCAAATTGGATAAATTGGAGGTTGAATTCGATTTTGCAGAGCCTTTTGAGGATGATAAAAAAGATAAGTGGAAAGTTATTGCGGAACTATACAATCAAGGTGTTCTGTCTCTAGAGACTGCTGTTCAGATGTTGGCACTTACGGATGCTCCGGCAGAAGAAATTGAAAAGATACGCAAGGATGCAGAAGACAAGGTAGCGTTAGCCGCAAAAGTAAGGGGAAACGGAAATACAACTTCATAATATCAAATGCTTATTGTTTTTTGGGGCGCATTTTCTATTTGGATTTGCGCCCTTTTTGCACTTAAATTTTAAGTGAAAGTATCGTGATAAAAACATAATATTATTCCTCATTTTGTTTTTAACTTTGTTGGCATGAACACGAACGAACTTATCATAAACGAAAAAGATGCTTGGACAACCTATCGGGTCAAGATGGGGTATGGCTTTTTGGATGCGTTGGAAGCTGACGCAGACGATAAAAGTTATATAACCAACGAAGTAAGGACAGAGCATGGAACTAGAGTTGTTCCTATCCGTCCAAAAAAGGCAGAAAGAAGCATTACCTTGGAGTTTGTTATTGTCGGCAGAGACCATAGCGATTATAATAAAAGGGTAAAAGCCTTTGATGCGCTTATGGATAATGGTTTTGTTACGATACAAGTTCCAAAATCAAAAGATGATATTTATCGGTTGTATTGTGCAAGGAAATCTACTACATATTCAAGAGGAAAAGGAGGAAGTATAGGCAAGAAAAGCTTGAAGTTTGTAGAGTACAATCCGACTAACAGAGGAGAGCTGACGGATTCGGATAGAGAAAAATTCACTTTAAAAGAATTTGAAAATATAAAATAATTATGGAAACTCTCAAAGAAATCGACATAAAGTACTACGATAATAGTGGGAATGTGCAAGTAAGATGTACCGTTCCTGTTACACAAGATGCATTGGTTCACTATGAATTAATGCAGTCTCACTATTGTAAGCTTTCCTTTAAGCTTTATAAGCCTACATATTTCTTGCTTGGTGATTTTATAGATACACCATATGGACGATTTGAGCTAATAGATTTAACTAAGGCCAAAGATAATGATACTATTGGATATTCCTATGAAATCCAATTCGATGCCTATTATCGTAAGTTAAAGAATAAGATTCTGAAGTATCGTCCGAATACAGGTTCACAAGAGGCAACATTTTCTTTGACTTCGAAAATTAGTACTCATGTAGAGGTGATAATGAAAAATCTAGCTTATTATGCGAAGTTGGATAAATCTTACCTTTATGACCCTAAATTTGAAGGAGAAGGAACGGATTATACTTATGTTATAGATGCGAGTGTGGATGCGAGTGCATCCAAGCTTATAACTTACTCTAACGCAAGTATATTGGATGCTATTGCAAATATAGCTCAGACGTTTAATTGTGAATGGTGGTTTGAAGGCAACATACTCCATTTTGGCACCTGCGAGAACACGAAAGCAATTGTGGATTTCAAACTTGACGGCAATATTGTTTCAATGTCAAGTTCGCAGAACCAGTCAACTTATGCAAATAGGGTATATGCTTTCGGAGCTGCAAGAAATTTGCCTAGTGGATATAAGAATGATGCCGATGCTGATATAACAAAGGATGGTGTCGTTGAAAAACGTCTTATGCTACCTAATTCAGCAGAATGCTACGACAAGAACAAGCAATTGCTAGCAGAGAATGGCTTTGAACTGAAAAATGGATATATACAAGTTAGTGGACTCCGTGAAGACCAGTATGTTGAGGGAGTAACTACAAATGATGATATTTATCCAAGAAATCTTATCAAAACGTCTAATGTGGCATCATACGAAAAAGATGTAGAGGATGAAAGTACGCCTGAAGAAGGCGACCTTATCAAAAGGACATTCTATCGTGTGGGTTCACTTACAATTATAGGAGAAGATGGCGAGAAGACTGGTGATATGGCTTTTAGAAAGTCATACATTCTTAGTGGTAAGAGCTTACATATAGTATTCCAAAGTGGCTCTCTTAATGGTATGGACTTCGAATGTGAGTTTAATCCAGACGGAGTTGAAGAAATACTTAAAGACAAAGATGGCAATCCGATATTGAAAGATGGAAAGGAACAGATAAATCCTAAGTCGCAGGTATTTGAGATTGTGGCAAATGAGGATTATGGTCGTTTCTTGCCGGATATAACTTTGCATCCAAAAGATGGAGATACTTTTGTACTCTATAATTGGGATTCTACCAAATTGGGCGATACTTTGGTTTCTTCCGCTTCCAATGAGTTGCTGACGGATGCTATAAAGAATTTGAAGAAGTCTATGATAGACCCTACGACACATACATGTACCGCCGAGGCTAACTATTCCTATAATCAGGGTAGGGGTAATTTGCATGGAGTAGGTGACAGAGTAAATCTTTACAATAAAGGCTATGGTGACAGTTATAGGTCTTCAAGAATTATCGGTTACGAGTTTTGTCTAGATATTCCTTATGATGGAGCAAAGTATTATGTTGGAGAAAAACCATCATATTCACGGCTCAATGCAATGGAATCTAAAATTGAGGAACTTGTGTACAATGGGCAAAGTTATCTCAATAACAATGGTGGAGGTGGTAAGTCTATTTATATTATAAAGAGCTATGATAAAACCACGCCAACGGATTATAATGTTTATTCCGCACGCAAGGCTTACAAAATCTTCTTACGTAAGGATGTAGACGACATTGCGCAGGGAATAATCCGCTTTATGCAAGGCTTGAAGCTGGGCGGCGGTGAGAAAGGCATTGACGCTAAGGGCAATGCGGTGCTGGGCAATGCGGTGCTGGGCGACGTGCAGATGGTGGATGCTGTGCTGCGACGTGTCGTGTCGCTTGGCTACGACGGGGCGACGCAGCAGGGGTTCGGCATCGTTGACCGTGGCGACGGCAAGTTCAGACTTGACATCCATGACATTCAGGTATGGGGCAAGGCTGTATTCCAGGAGCTGGAGGTGAGGAAACTGTCGTATGTCGGTGGCAATGTGTACCTGAGCGGTTCTGGGGGCAGGATATTCAAAACCGAGGAGCTGTATGACGAGGTGGGCAAGCTGAAGGGCTGGCGCTGTTGGCTGCTGGCTGACGACGGCACTACGGCGACGCAGAACATGTGGCGTGTGGGCGACCAGGCTCGCTGCCAGACGTTCGGGCTGGCTGACAAGCAGAAGCCGACTCGATCGTGGTGGCGACTGGTGACTGCCGTGAGCGAGGAGAATGTTGCGCTGACTGACGAGGTGGGCAACGAGCTGTATGACGGCAAGAAATTCGGGTGGATAGAGATAGCGAATGACAACTGCGAGCCGGGCAGCGACGTGCCCATGGCTGGCGACACAATAGTGCTTGACGGCAACCAGAACCCTAACGAGCGTTACCGCCAGGGTGTCATGATTTTGGAGACTACTGGTCCGAACACTCCTCGCATCGTGGCGTATAAGGGTGTTGTGGGATATACGCATGAGGGCTGTGAGGTGTTCAAGCTGTCGCCCGAGGGCTCAAAGATTGTATCGACATCGTTCGAATGGGTGTCGCCTACTGGTGACATTATCCATATTGTCAATTACAGAGGCGAGTGGCAGAGTGGCGTGAACTACGGCTATTATGACCAGGTGAGTCACGGCAACGGTGTGTGGCTGTGTACTAACAGCAACGGCAGCACTACTGAGCCTAAGGAGGGCAATGCCGACTGGCAGCTGGTGATGAAGGCAGAGAAGGGAGAGAAGGGCGACGACGGTGTGGCTTATCAGGTGATGATAACGAGCGACACTGGCACGGTGATGATAAACGGCTCAGGGGAAATGACGCTCAACGCTACGCTGCTGCGCAATGGCGAAGACATAAGCGACACCGTGAGCAACGGCTCGTGGTCGTGGTGGCGGCAATCGGCAAATGCAGAAGATGATGCCGTGTGGAACACGCTGCATGAGGGGATTGGGCGGAATTGCCTCATAACACGTGACGATGTAGACCGGCAGGCACAATTCGGGTGTCGTGTGTGCTTATCAGATACAAAGACTATTAATAGTAACATATAATAATATTAAAACAAACAAACGATTATGGCAAAAGTATTAGCTAATGGTCAGATTACTATCGTTGACCTCAATGACGGCAAGGCCGTTCAGTGTTTCACTCAGTGCTCTAAGGGCGAGACTCAGATTTATACTCCCGACACGGGTGTGTACACTCCGAACTATTCGGCAAGTAGCCCTAACGTTATCACTGCCCGTGTCTACGTGACTGGCAATGCTACAGACCAGGCTCCGACCTCGGCTTGTACGGGATGGTCGTGGAAGGTGGATGGTGCGGCTGCTACCCCAGTGAGCGGCAAGTCGTATCAGCTTAACCTCACCGGCAACATCGCCCATAACGGCAGCGTGAAGAACATAGAATGGTCGTGCAAATACACTGACCCAGAGACTAAGGCTACGACTACATGCATCGGCTACAAGACGATTTCGCTGGCGAAGAGTGGCGGTGCGCTCCAAACGGTGCAGATTGAGACTCCCGATGGCAACACGTTCGACTCGACCAACAACACGAAGAAGCTGCGTGCCGTGGCGAAGTTCTTCCGTGGCAACGTGCAGGACACTTCTCTGACTTCTATGACTTGGGAGGTGCTGAATATCAGTGCCGGCACATGGAGTGCTGTGGATTCGGGGCAGCGTGAGCACTTCGGGTGGCGTGAGCACTCTGAACGTGAGTGCCAATGACGTGCTTAACTTCCAGACTTTCCGCTGTACGGTCAAGGATGGCGCTGACACTGCAAGCGCTATCGTCACGTTCTTCGATGCGAGTGACCCTTACGTGGTGGAGGTGTACTCGCTGACGGGTGACAAGATTGTAAACGGTGCCCAGTCGACCGAGCTTTTCGCCCGTGTGTGGAAAGACGGCAAGGTGGTGGAGGACGGTGCTACGGTGAAGGCTGACAGCAATCATGCTTCAAGCTTCACGTACAAGTGGACGAAGTACAATGCGAGCGGTGTGGCTACCAACTGGAACGGTACGACAAGTCCAGTAAACGCTTCGACCAAGCCTTACGTTACCGTGGCTAACGCTGACGTGAGTGGCAGAGGTACATTTACTTGTGAGGTGTCTAAATAAGGGCACCTCACCCTTATTTTTTTCTGTAAACTAAAAGATGAAAGTATATGACAACATTATTGGCAAGGGGACAGATTACGATAGCGGCGATAAAGGACGGCACTGACGGCAAGGATGCTATCTCTATTCTCGTAGAGGACGCTCCTATCATCTTTGATACGAATGACAATGGAATTGTACCTACTGGTATATCAAAGTCTGCAAAGGTTAAGGTAATGAAAGGAAATACTAACGTTACTAACGATTGTAGCGGTATCAATTCAATGGATTCTATGTGCGTAAATTGTAAGTGCGGTGCGGTACAGAAAGATGAGTATATCGAGGTTTCTATCTCGGGCAGCAATATTACAAAGAACGATGTTATTGTTGACGGGGTAAATCAAGGACAGGTTTCCGCAACATCAGGATATGCGGTCGCACAATTAACTTACAATAGTGTTGTCTATTTTGCGCAAGTCCCTTTCTCAGTCAATGTAGCGAAGTTCACGGGTGTCGTAGCGTTCAATAATCAGCAGTATGAGGCTAAGTTTACTGAGATTTCGAATAGATTTAACAACACGCCTACAAATAAAGATTTGAAGGAATCCGAATCAAGAATGACGCAAACAGCAAGAGAAATCTCACTCTCGGTAAGCGAAAAATCAATAGCAAGACGAAACCTGCTTGTTGGAAGTGATTTCAGAAAACAAACCAATGACTTCATTATTTCCAATGATGCGAGAATTGAAATGAACAGTGGGTATCAAGGTACAAACTGTATCAAAGTCATTGATGATACAGATGGAACACCACACTATATCGGTGTGTACTGGGATGGCTCGCAAGGTGGTAAAAGCATCAAGATTGAAAAAGGTAAGAAATACACAATATCATGTTGGTATTTTACCAATGATACAAATGCAAGTTTATATCTTGAAGCAATCTATACAGATAAACAAACAAATGCAACAAGAAAAGGACAAGCAACATATCTTTCACCAAATAATTTTTTACCAAAATATAAACAATGGCAATTGTTCACAACAGTCATTGACACAACAAATGCAAAATCTGATTATATAGCCTTCAACTTTTGGGAATTGTGCAATATCAATGCAGGAAGGATTGAAGCCTATATTTGCAGACCAATGATTGAAGAAGGTGATACTTACAACGGTTGGACATTATCAGATAAAGATTATGATTATGTCGGTGCTAACTTGATTGATAATTCAAGAACCTTTGAACTTGGTGGTAATGTTATAAGAATTGTTGGAACTAAGAAACTTGTTGGTGATGCTTATGAGTTATCTGCAACATTGGGTAATGATTATAATACCTTTTATGAGATAGACAATACAGCCTTCAAATTGAATACTGATTATACAATAAGTTTTGAGGTTAAGGGTGATGCAAAGTACATGGGTATTTATGTGTATTACAAGCCTACAAATACACCTTGGGCTTATTGTAGAGAGCAACAAAATGACCCATTATATGAAGCAAACGGTGATGGAAAAACAGATGGTTATGGATTGTTGCTTGAAGTAAAAGACCTATCTGATAAAACACAGAAGGTATGGAGTCATTTCAAGTTCAAGGAAAGATTGCCAGAATCCATCTATTTCCAATTCCCAAAGAACCAAGACCAAAGCGGTGTAACAAGTTGGAAATGTAACAATAACAAAACCAAAGATTGAAGAAGGTGCCGTTGTATCAGAATGGACAGAGAAGAAAACCGACATTGTTGAAAAGACTGAATTGAAGGAAGCAGGAATCAATATCAATAAAGATTCCGTTGAAATATATGGTGATAGGGTTAAGGTTTCACAGACAGAAGGAGGAACACCCATTGCACTGTTTGCAGATGGGAAAATCAACGCACAATTAATCAATGCAACAAACATTGTAACAGAAGGATTGCAAGCGCAAACAATTGATGCAAAAAATGCAACGTTGGAAAACCTTAATGTTAAAAATGTCCATGTAACTGGTTCCCTTAGAAATCCATTTGTTGATTATGATAATCACATGGATAACAACTATACTGATAATGTGATTATATATGACATGTATAATAAGAATTTGGAAACTGATTATGAATTATTGTGGGATAGTAGTCAAAATGGTAGATTGATAAGGATTGCAAACATTTATTCTTTGCTTGATAGAGCACCAGCAGCGACGGCAATATTTACAGCACCAAAAAGGCAATGTTTTTTTGAAAATGGTCTTATGAAAGATACTTTGTATATAGGACCTAGCCAAATAGTTGAATTATTAGGAATTGGAGATATTAATTACGGTGGTAAGCACATAATAGGTGGATGGGTTGTTATGAACCGAATAAATCTATTAAATGATAATCAATTTAGAATTAATAATGTTTATGGGAATAAATTAGGTATTATATTAATGGGTACGTCTGAAAAGTATATTTGCATTTGATTCTGTTGATACCAATATAATGTATGAAAGGACTTCCGACAAAAGATTTAAATTTGAAAAAACAGGTAATGGTGTTTGGATATTAAAATATCCAAGTGAGTGGGTTGATAATAAATATATGTGGGCAAGCACCAATTTAGCAATACAAGTTACTTGTACTGCCCCAGGGTGTTATGCTACAAGTTCCTTGGGAATTGATTCTTTAAGAATCACAACATATAAAGGAACTTCACCGACTTATGATACATCATTTTTTTTGAAGTTAAAAACATGTTGGAAATGTTACCTATAGTATAACTATTTATAGTATAGTAATAAACATAACAATGCCGACAACATTATTAGACAAAGAAAAAAGGTAATGGCTCTCAACAAGCGAGACTGTATCGGTCTTGCTTGTTGGCTGCTGACGGGTATATTGATAAGTCTGCTTGCATTACCTATCATGGTAGGCAGGAAAATATACCAATTAAGCACTATCACCTCTCACGTTTTGAATGGGAAGATGTAGTGAGGTATTCGATAGTGATAGTACTCGGTAGTATTATTAATTACTTAATTTTAGATTCATTATTATGAGACAGATAAAAAGAATTTTCGTTCATTGCACGGCTTCGAGCCAGAAATGGGGAGTCAAGGAACTGCTTGCAGAGTTTAGAGCGAAGGGTTGGAGAAATCCAGGCTATCACAAAATTGTAACCGAAGATGGTATTGTGCATCAGCTTCTTGACATTAGTGAGGTGAGCAATGGCGTGCAAGGTTACAACTCTACTGCTATTAATATCGCATACGTAGGAGGTATTGATAGTAAGGGTAAGCCTGTTGATAATCGAACCGAGGCACAGAAGGTTGCTTTGAAATTATTGCTTATAGAACTACATCGTCAATACCCTCATGCAACCATTATGGGGCACAGAGATATTTGGGGAAGTGACAGCAGAAAATGGAAGAAATGGTGTCCTTGTTTCGATGCCAAGTCAGAATATAAGGACATATAGAAAATAATGTGATTATAATGCCGTTAAAAAGCGATTCTAATCACATTATTTGCGTAATGGAGGGAGAAACGAAAAATATACGTTTCGTTTTGAAAATATATCGTTTCGTTTTGCGATTGACGAACATTTCGTTTTGCGGATGATATTATTTTTTAACTTACAATCTGAAAGTTAAAGAGAAAATACATAGCTAAAATGTTTCAAATTGATAGTATTAGTAATGTTTAATAGAAATATATTGCTCAATTTGGTTCTTTTTGTGCAAAATTGTTTATTTTTACATCACTTTCCTTATTATTAAGAATGAGGAACTAAGAATAAATAATAAACCCAAAAACAAAAGGAGAAGAATTTATGACTAAAGAGGAAGAAGATGAAGTCCATCGGTTAGTTCAATCAGTCGGTGTTGTACAGTTGTCAAGAGTAATGTTTAAGGGTATGGACGTTAGCGAAATGATTAACGTAATTATCCTTGCAGGTAGAGGCTACAGCGTGAAGCTACTCACTTGGTTCAAGTATTATTGTGAAGTGATGCCTCTGTTTATCATGCTTTTTCATATTGCATGCATGGTAACATTTGCGTCTCATGAAAAAGAAATGTGCGTATGGTTTAAGGAGAATTGGGTATCGGCAGCATTTATCTATTTTTCAGTTTACATCCATCCGCTTGTGCTTATACTTGCGAGCAGATTCTTTTGGCTCTGCTACAGATGGCGTATTCCGAATGATTATCTACCTATTTGGGATAAATGCTATTCATATCGTATACTGGAATGTTTTTACCACCAACGAAATGTTGGAAGCTAATGTTGTAATACTTGTAATGACCATTATATTTTATGTATATGGTTTTGCCGATAAGTATTTCTCAGGCAAGGGCTGTCAAAGTTTAATATCTAGATTATAATGATATGGGAAAGTTATTTGGTTATCACACCTTGGGAGTGTTATTAAAATCGTTGTCTGATGCTTGCTTTAAGGCAGACGAGCAGCAGAGAAATGGCGAGAAGGTCACCGCTTGCGGAATGAGTAGCGATGAGATAGAAGACCTTTGTGAGAACTATCTGCCGTATGCTCTCAACCCAATGATGAGCACCGAGGAAGTCAAGGAGAAACTTCATGTTTCTGACGCTACGTTGAATCGAATGGTAGCGAGAGGCGACATTCCGAACGGCGAGTGCAAGAAGCGTGGGCATAGCAGATATTGGAAGAAGTGGGATATTCTTCACTACATTAAGAGTAAGAGAGGTAAGTGATTGCCTCTCTTTTTTTGTTTTCACATTTTCAAGAAGTCTTCTATATCTATGTACTCGATACCAAAATTCTCCGCACATTGTTTGTCGGAGTCCGAGAAGTCACCTTCTTTTCCACTATCATCACCTATCATAATCAACTCACTTTTCTTCCAAGAAGAATACGACTCAAGCATTCCTGTATTTGGCTTTCTCATGCAAATTTCTGCATTTGATGGGCAATACAAGGAGTTGACAAAGATGTTGCGTCCGGTATGATTGCGAAGATATTTTTGCATAAAGCTTTCAATCGCTTTTATCTTTCCGATGAAATCCTGTTCGTCAACAAATTGAGGGATTCCTCCTTGGTTTGAAACTATTTCAACATAGTAAAGAGTAGGGAATACCTCTACAATCTTATCCAAAACCTCTTTACGGATTTTGAAATCTGTTACATCTGTAGGAAAGGTGTTTCCTGATATAGTTGTAATAATCGTGTCGTCTAAATCAATGAATAATACTTTTTTCTTGATTAAATATCCTTTTTCTGTCATAATTTTGCTTTTCTATATTGTGATATATTAAATATCTTTACCTACGAAAATTAAGTCTATAAAACACAGTTGTTCCGGTGTGTCTCACCATTTTTATTATAATGCAAAGATACGACAAAAAAGATGGTCTTGCAAATAAATTAATGCAAATTTTAAAACATTATCTGTTTTTAATGAAATCTTTTAACAATTCTCTCTATGGTGTCTTGCTTGATAGCAATAGGGGCATCACCTTGATATTCTATCACTTGGTTACCGCATTCCTTCCAAAATAGGTTGCTATTGATGCGTTCGCCATCTACCAAGATCCAATCCG
>CYGL01000375.1_pt1 | contig 18962 bp, 25 predicted proteins | sample 485531 | NCBI WGS metagenome assembly CYGL01 (sample SAMEA3497897, study PRJEB9818) | human gut metagenome | reverse complement strand
TGGGTAATGGATGACACTTTAACCAGTTAAGAAAAAGGTCGGTAGCACGAACACACCACAACCGCCTAGCTCATTCCAACTTCAATCTATCCAATCATCTATCCATCTACCCAACACTTTCCAACCATTCTCCCCATTTTAATCATTTATATTTTTATTTATATCAATATATTTACTATTGACAACTTGACAAATCTATGATATAATTACTATGCTGGAGAGTAGGCCAATTTAATTTTATTGCTCTATAAAATTGCGTCAGTGATTTTTTATAATAGAGAATATATATTATACAAACTGGCTGACGCAATTTTTTATTGCACGAAACCGTGGAACGGTTATCGTGGGATATGAATTTTCATTGACAACTGACGCAAAAAAATAAAGGAGAAATTATGGAATTAAACAAAGAATTAACTTATCAACAATTATGCCAATTTTTTAATGAAAAAGAATCGCGGTCTGGAAATGTTAGAAAATATCAAATGGAGAGATGGCAAGAATTATATGATATACAAAAAATTTCAAGAGGTAAATATATCATTAAATCTGAATATACGCCAGAACAAACAGAAATGATTAAGGCCGAAAAAAATTATAGTAATTTTGTAGAAGCCACATTGCTTAATTTCATAGCCGAAGGCCCCATTACAGAAAGTTATACTTATACAAATTTACGTAAAGGCATAGCTATGATAAACAAGCATTACTCTGAATACCGGAACTGTTTGGAAAAATTAAAATTAGAGCTGCCACAAAATAGTAATATTTTTGACATTGATAAAATAGAATCAGAATGGTTTAATATTGCCGATAGACACGACAAGTATGTTTTAAAAAAAGCATTGGAGCGTTTACGTTCACGAGGCTTAATTGATTATACTGAATCTTATATCTTTCAAAGAATTCTTTTAAAAAACGGCAATACAATTTTTTCTCAACCTATTCTAGCCACTGAAGAACAAAAAGCAGAGTTAGAACAAGTTAAAATTGATTTTATGGATTTTTATGGAATGCAATCAGCACAAGATATCTATAAAAGAGGCGAATTTATAGTTAAACAATATTATGCGGCGATTAATAAGAAAGTTAAAGAATTTGGATTTGACCATTATGCAAGAACTTTTATTATTTCAAGACCAAGTGAACTAAAAAGAGTTGTAAACTCTTTTGCTCCTAAATTTAATAATGCTCAAGTCAATCGTCTATTAAAAAGTAAACGTTTTGGCATTATTCCTAAAATAATTCACGAACAAATGATTGATAAAACTATTAAATATGAGAAAACTATTAAATATGAGCCGGAAATTTTTGCAACGGCAGAAGAATTAGAGCAAATAAAAAAAGAGGGCTGATTTCTCAGTCCTCTTTATAACTAAACTTATAATATAATTCGTGATAAAGCCATTCAATAAATCTATCCCAGTTCAACATTACTTGGTCATAAACATCAATTTTCTTCTCTACTTGTTTACCAAACCAATCAGAAATAATAAGCTCCCATTCAGCTTTTGACCAAAAATAATACATCAATTCAGATTTAACGGCCTTTTTAAATTCTTCCATTGAATAATACTTTTTAAAAATTTCTTCAATGGCATTTTTAAATCCTCGATGATTAAAAATATTGAAGGTTTTAAGTTGGCTACTATTTATATCATAATAATATACATACCATTCAAGATTCATTCTTGTTCTCCATAGCTACAAAAATCGCCGACCATTTTGGCTCCACAATTTGGGCAAAATGGTGGTTGCCAATCTGCCCAAATATCAGCATCTAAATCTTTGAATTTATCTTCGCCACACACAAGGCAAATTGGATTACCGTTTTCCCACCGCCCATGCACCACCGGAGCCACATCAGCAGGCGGAATTTCATCCAGAAGCCTAGCGGCGATTATTGCATGACTCACTCCTCCGAAATTGTTGATAAAGAAGAGCTTCGTTTCCTCCCTCTCGATATATTCAGCCATTGTCAGCCTCTTTGTAGATTTTCTTTTGCCCAATCAAAGGCAAGAGTAGGTCTACTATCTTCATGGCACTGTAATACTACTTCGTCGCCCCATCTCAGAATCCCATAATAGTTTAAAGGATGGTTAACAAGGATTGCGGTAATTTTGCCTTTATATGTATTATCATCATGTTTTTCTTTATCTTCTTGAGTTACCCATCCCCAGACTCCTTCTCCGTTGAGGCTATTGGGTTTGTCTTCGTCCGGGATATTAAATTTAATTAAGCCTCTTTCAAAATCTTCTTTATCCATATTTTCAATAAATTCTGTTCTATTACTCATCTTTTCTCCTCCTGAAAAATAGAAATTTTATTTTTATCTCTTTCTGCAATAAAACCGCACTGAGGGCATTTATAATTATATGCTGCCGGACTCCATACTTCCGTTCTGCATATCGGACAAAGCCAACTATCTGCGTTATCAATCCATTCTAATACTTTCATTTTACCACCAGTCTGCATTGACTATCATACTTTGCTCGTCTACGAGAGCTTTAAGAGCCATACAATCAATGTCTCTATGTTCATAAATATTATGTGTTTTAAGGAATTTTCTTAAAGTTTTAATTTGGTCAGTAGATAGCGCCATATCTTCGCCATATTTTCCTGGCGTTTCGTTGGATTGTTTTTCATCTGGTACATAATAACCAATATCTTCGAGAAAATCATACCAGACACGTCCACCAGAATTTACTTCTTCAATCGTTTTATAGTCAACAATTTCTCCACAATGCGGACAAATAATAGGCGACTGTGTTTTAAAACGAATATTAAGTTCCATATTTAATCCTCCATATATTCATATCCAAATCCATTTTCTGTTGTGAACCAAACTTCTTTTATACCCATATCTTTAATCATTTTTTGACAAGCTGGACATGGCCTTGCAAGGGCTTTAACCCCGTCTTTGTGCTCACGATAAATATATAACTTTACCTTGCTGAAGTCAATATCAAGATATCTGATTTTACTTAAACAAGAAACTTCTGCATGAATAGAATTCGTGTGCTGGAACGGCGCTTCAATACGATAATTTCTTAGTTTATTATATTTCTTTTGAATAGGCGAAGTCTTACAAGAGTTATACCCTGTAGCAAGTAAGCTACCACGATAAATAGCAACTGCGCCTAAATGATGTTTAGTAAAGTCAGATTGTTTACTGGCTTCTTTAGCCATGTCAAGATATCTATTGATTTTTTTATTGTTAAACTGTGTCATATTGGTTCCTCCACGGATAATATAACACAGTTTAACCAACTTGTCAAGTATTATTTTTTATCTTTAGGCCATTGGAAATAATATGGGCGATTCTTATATTCTTCTGTTCCAAAAATAGCTGTACCCTTGCAATCTTTACAAGGCATTTTATCTTCATCATCTTCACAAAAAGCGCACTCATAGCATCCTTCTGGTTCAACGCCATTGTATACAGGATATTTGTTTGATTCTGCTTTGCTAAGTTCTTGAATTAAACGGTTAATATACCATTGCGCCTTTTTTACGTCCTCTAAACCATTCTTGTTTTCATAGCGGAACAGATATTTAATCACATTGGCTACGCATACGGCTTCAATTCCAGTTTTGCCAACTGTTGCGGCCTTTAGGGCATCAATGCACTCAATGCCACCTTGGCAGTAATGAGATGGGTGATTAACATTGTCAATCATACGGTATCCTCCATATTTTCTTCTTCAAAATGAATCTCTTGATTAAATTTATTCTTCAATACATCAATCGCCTGTTGCGGCGTGATGTAAAAGAACTCTCTATCAGAAGCTACACGCTTGTCATCAAAATAATGGTGCATTTGTGTTTCAAGTTCAAAACAATTATCACTAAACACAAAACCATGTGTTCTGAACGCATAAGGTAGAGAACTCGAACTAAGCTCCTTTACACGGATTGTGGGATTAAGACGGCGTGTACAACCAATTTTGCACATATCTGGCAAACTTGGAGAACTAATCACATATAACCAACCAGCGTTATTATGCTCACGACGGTATTTTAAATCTTCCATGCGTCTATCAATTTTAGCCATTTTAGTTTTAATTTCTTGTCGCTCTTCTTCTGTTAGTGCTCTGGCGAAAGCGATGTCCATAGATTTGCTTTCTTCTTCAAGCCGTTTTTCTTCTTTGGCAATATCTTCCAACAACTTTTCTTGTTCTTTCATTCGCTTGCGCTCTTCACGGAGTTGGGCTTTTTCTTTGGCCTTTTTAATCTTTAGCTCAAGAATATATTGTAGCTTTTCAATACACAAATCGAGATATTTAGAATTAAGATAAATTCCGACCATTTTACCTTGCTTGTTAAATTTTTCAAAGGAATTTTTAATCAATTCACAAGTTCTACTATAATTATTTTCGGTTACAGATTTTGTTTTGACTTGAACATATGTGTTAAATCCAATTAATAAATTTTTGCCAAATGTTTTTTGGAATTTTTCACCTTTTGAGGTAGATTTGTCAATAGTATAATGTCTTTCGATAATAATAACATTATCCTTGACTATAAGTTCACCAATATCTAATTCAACTTTAAAGATTTTGCGTTCAATGTCATCATTAAGCATAGTTGGAATATATTTTTCATATCCAATTTCTTCAAGTTCGCTAAAACCTGATTCTGCCAATCGGATAGATTCCAACTTTTCATTCCGTTGATTTTGAGCATCCGCAATTTGCTTATCAAGAGATTCTTTTTGCGCTCTAAAATCAATTTGCATTATATCTCGACGTTTAAAAAGTTCATCGATTTGTTCTTGAAGATTTTCTTTTTTGCTAATTAGTTGATTTAACTCTTCTTTTTCTTCTTGCTGGCGTTTCTTCAGACTCTTCAAAAAATTCAGCATTAAAATCATCTCCAAAAACAATTTTATCGAAATCTAGAGGGTTGTCAGATTTGCTTTTCACAGTTTTCTTGATTTTGTCATAAAGCTCAAACCTAGGATGCTTTGAATCTAAATCATAGATTTCATATGGCGTTCCAGGAAATTGAACTACAATTCGCCTCTGCTTTGTTCTAGCCATTGATTCCACCTCACATGGCTAGTATAGCATTTACTTTGTACAAAGTCAAGGAATATTTTATATTGAAATTTATCAATGATTTTAATACTAGAATCGGTTTTAATATGCTAGATGTCAAATTACACGGCAAAGGGATTAGAAACGATTTTAGGATAGAAAAGTAAATAAATATTTTATGATTTGAACAAGATATGTTGGCTGGATGAAGCGAAAACGTAGTTAGACAAAACGGATAGTGAAAAATTTGGCTATAGGCATTCGTAAGAATGATTGACAAAATGCGAATGCTAAGATAAACTGGGGACAAATCGGCAATGCAAACTTTTCTTTTATATAATTTTTCTTTTTACTAACGTTCAAAGAAAATTAGTATATTCTTTTTATTCTTTATATAAGAGTATTCACAAATATATTATTAATATTTTTCTTATACAAGTCAAGTATTAATTGCAAAATTAATATATTATATATAAATATTTATATTTATATATTCCTATTAAATTATAACAGAAAATTGGGTAATTTGTCAAGTAGCAAAATTGTGAACTTTTTATGAATAAAAATTTTTTGTAAAAAGTTCAACAAAAGTATTGACAAGTTAAAGTAAATGTGATATATTGTATATGAAAGAGAAAATAGGCCAAAAGGAGTGATTTTATGGGTGAAAATGGCCTGAAATTTGAAGAATTTGCTTATACTACACAGAAAATTCGGATGATTGAAATTAACGATGAACCATGGTTTGTTGTTAAAGATGTTTGTGAAATTCTGGGAATTAAGAACGTGACGGATGTTATGAAGCGACTTGACGAAGATGAAAAACTTCGATTGAATCTAAGTTATGAAGAAAAGCATAGGTTGAATTTAGGTTTTCGTGGAAAATCGCCCTGGGGTGTAAATGAACCGGGGCTGTATACATTGATTGCTTGTTCCAGGAAAAAGGGAGCAATATTATTCAGGCGTTGGATAACTCACGAAGTTCTTCCTTCTATCCGTAAAACAGGCCAGTATATTGATGCTGAAAAGAAGTTCGATAAATTCTGCCCTATCAAATTTGACCGAGCAGAATGCTTTGAAATTGCAAGAAGAAAAGTTCGTGAATTGGGCTTAAATAGTAAAAATGCCAATTTGCTTTGGAGACAATGGTACATTGACTTTAGCAAAGAAATTGGGTTTAATATTGACACCAAAGCAAAACGAGAAAATATTTCTAAAGTTGAATGGCTAGATAAGCATGGTTATATGGAAAAATTTTGTGAATTTATTTCAAAATAATGGAGGTGATAAACAAGTGCTATGGCGAGAGATGAGTTATCAGACGTATGTTCAAAATTCCGATGAAACAGAACCGGAAGTATGGGATAAAGAAAATGAACCAAGTATTGAAGATTGGGCGGATTGGCTAAATGAGTTTAACTAAGCAAATTCATACATTTTCCGTGGGAACGGATTCATTTTATGATGAAAAAGAGCAATATTATCATCAAAGACTGCTAAAGCTATATAAAGCTCGGAATGAATACAAGAAAGATATTAAAAAGCAAAGAAAAGAAGTTTGGTGGCAGGAATCTAAAGATTGGCGAAAAAAGGCCATAAATCGGGTTTTAACAAAGGAAAAAGAAAAATTATCTAGTATTCTTAACGAAAGAGCAGAAAATAGAGAACTAAGGCAACTAAACCCTGATAGCTTGAAAGAAAAAAATATAATTTCTTTGTTTGAATCTAGTTTAACTAGGGCCTTGAATCTAAAAAAAATGAATTAACAGATTTGATTTTTGTTGTAAATGTTTTTTCTTTCAAGTGTTTAAAAATCTGGTGCTTGATGGGTTTTTATATAAAGGCGAAAAATATATCTTTTTAACTGCATCTGCCGGACAAATTCGACAAAAGAAAGCAGTTTTTATTAAAAACTCCGCTTATGAAAAAGTTAAAGACAGATTGACTTGTGGCCTCGATTTTGAGACAATTAACTTTTATGGCGGTGTGAATCAGAATAAATATCTTGCTTACTTAGCTCTTAACAATTCTGCTACCGATGTTTGGGAAGATTTTGATATTGATAAGGCCATTGTAGTAGATGATTTTGAAACTGATGTTCCTGGCCTTGTTGATTATATCAGTGATATTACTTACGAGATTGAGCGAAAGCAAATGGGCGTTACTATTCCACATATGGATGGTTGCGGAATTATGCTAGGCGAAAAAACTCGAATGGTAAGAGGGCCTTGGATAAAAGGTCTACTAGTGGAATTTCCGTTTGATAAATTTATTCAGAAAAAATGCGGTGGCGAAGCCATTGTTTATGATATTTATGGCGATAAGCATGATATTATTGCAGAAGATATAAAATATATATTCACAAAAAGTCAGTTTAAAATGGCAAAATATTACAGTAGTTGGAATTGCTACAAAGCAAAATTTAAAAATTTTGGCTGTGAAATTTGTTATTGCAATATCGAAGAAGATTATATTCCCAAAGCTAGAATCAATTATCAAATGCTTCAAACTCTCACGGATATAACCGATGATGAAATTGGAGTTATCACAAAGAAAACTATTGAAGAAATTGAGTCTATTGGGAATGATTACCAAACTACAATGAGATTGCTTGGGGCAATTGATTATAATATAAATAAAAGCAACTTTCAAGAAGCGTTGATGATTTACCCTGAATTGTTTAAAGACCAATACTCAAGAGATGTTTTGAAACAGACTAAGAAGAGTTTAGTTAAACAAGCAAAGGCTGGACGGCTTAGAGTAAATGGGCATTATACTTTTCTTAGTCCCGATTTGTATGCGTTTTGTGAATGGCTGTTCTTAGGTGAAAAAATCCAAAGGGATTGTTGGAGGATGGTCAAGTCTATTGCCGAGATTATCGTGACGGTGATGAGTTGGCTTGCTTGAGAAGCCCCCACTTGTATCGTGAATGGCCTATTAGAAATAATGTTAGAAATGAAGAATTTGATAAATGGTTTGGCATAACAAAGTGTGTATATACCAGTTGCCATGATACAATTTCCAGGATTTTGCAATTCGATAATGACGGGGATAAGTGCTTGGTTATTAAAGACCGGATTCTTACAAAAATTGCCAAACGCAATATGAAAGATATTGTCCCCTTGTATTATGAGATGAAAAAAGCAAAAGGGGAAAATCTTAATAATCAAGTTCTTTATGAAGGCATGACAAAGGCTTTCACTTGTGGCAATGTAGGGCCTGTTAGCAACAATGTAACTAAGATTTGGAATCATGATAAAATCACACCGCAGGAAATCAAAGCTATAAAATGGCTCTGTATGGAGTCCAATTTTACGATTGATAGTGCAAAAACGTTATATATGCCTACCCGCCCAAAAGAAATTGATAAAATTATTAAATCTTATACCAAGGCTGATGTTCCATATTTCTTTCAATTTGCTAAAGACAAGCTAGAAACGCAGTGTGAAAAAATCAACGATTCAGCAATGAACCGCCTCTGCAATAGCATTCCTTCATCCAGAATCAAATATTGCAAAACAATCAGTAAATTTGATTGGCGAATGCTATTAAATCAGGATTGTGACTATACTGTTCGAGAGAATAGCAAAGTAATTGAGCTATACAATCAATGGTTAAAAGACCAATATAGATTTGGTTATGGTGATGACGAGCATATCAATGAGAATGAGCTTTATAAATATCAAACGATTAGAAATGATATAATTAACAAGACCGATGAAGATATTGATTATATTGTAAATAGTCTTGTAGTTTATGCTTATACGGTAAAAAAAGGCAGTAATAAAAAATTGCTTTGGGCTTGCTTTGGTGAAGAAATTGTACAAAATTTAAAGCAAAACGTGACTGGCAATATTTGCCTAATTTGTGGTAAACGATTTGAGCCAAACGTTCATAATCAAGTCTGTTGTTGCGAAGAATGTAAGCGTAAACTGGATGTACAAAAAAGGCGTGAAATTAGGGCTTTGACTGTGGCGGATAAGTCCTGAAACCATTGGGGCGCAAGGCTTCTGAGACTTATCCCCCTTATTTAAGTGAAGTAATAGGGGACTAAAGGGAAAACAGGTGAATAAATAATGAGAACTAAACCAAGATTAACTCATAGAGAGATTGAAACACAGATTTTTAAGCGTAGTGGAATTCCTATGGAATTTATCCATATGGTGTTAAGTCTATGGGATGAAATTGTTGAGGAAGGTCTATATGGAGGAATGGAAGTCCCTGTAGGCCAATATGGTTTTCTTACTTGGAAACAAATTCAGCCAAAGAAAAATGTGGCTATTTGGAGTATGATAAAACAGTGTTATAGTGAACCACAAGATACTCCAGGATATTGTAAAGCCAATTTTAGATTTAGTTCAAAATGGAAGCAAAAGTTGAAAGAGACTACACGTTTTGAACTTGGAGAAGTTAATCCTATGCTTTTTGGCGAGGAAGATGAATCTCAAGAGAACGAAAAAGATGTTGATGATGGAATAGAGGAAAATGAAGATGGCGAATAAACAAACTGTTAATGCCATGATGATAACCAATAAAGAATTTTTTAAACAGGCTTGTCGTTGGAAAGATACGGAATCTGTGCAAACCGCAGCCGAATGGTGGGGTGCATTCCAAGAGGTTATTATCCGTGAAGTTTTTTATAATGGCAAATGCCGTGTGCCTGGCTTAGGGACTTTTACTGTAAGACAAGAAGAAGGTAAAATGCAAACTCAACGAATGGCGAACGGGCAGATTGTCTCTTATAGAGTACCGCCTAGAGTTTATCCTCTTTTTGCACCTGAAGATGATTTTATTAATGATATCAATATGCAAGGCGTTACCAAGACATATAGAAAACGGCTTAAAAAAGGTGAGCTTAAAGCCAGAGATTATGAGCGCGAACTTCGGGCTGAATCTGTTAAGATGATTGACGTTGTTGATGATATGGTTGAACAACGGCGTGAAAAAGCCCAACAAGAATTTCAAGAGTTGATGACTCAAAAACGGTTGAAAAAACTGGAAGCTAATAAACGCAATGAAGGAAAAACTAATTGTGCTGTTCCAGTTATTCAAATGGACTTAGATGGAAATGAGATTGCTAGGTTTGAATCTATGAAAGAAGCTACAAGAGTAACAGGTATTGATACCACTCATATTTCTTGTGCTTGTAGTGGACTTTATGGCCGAAAGACGGCGAATGGATATAGATGGAAATATGCTGAAAAGGAAATAGAAGAAGATGAGTTATCTAACAAAAGTAAAGATAGCGACACAGAACCTTGAAGATAAGATAATTGACTATCAAGATTGGGCTGAGATTGTTCTTGGCCCAGACTATAAAAATATTTTTTCGGATGAATATTTGCGTAGAGCTTGCAAGGTATTTAGCATCTTTTTGAAAAATGCTGAAAATCAAGTTGATGATAAAGACAACACAGAAGAATTAAAACAACTGTTTGAGCAAATTAAGGCCGAAAGAATCAAGGTATCCACAGCAAATCTTGAATATAAAGCGATTCAACGAGCAGAAGCTCGAAACGATATGTTCAAAGAAGAATTGATTCGAGCCATTGGACGGCTGGAACCGTTGAAGATTCCGAAGCATGAAAATATTTATGAAGTTAGTGATTCTACTTTGCTTATCACGCTGTCTGATTTTCATGCAGGGTCTACATTTAAGATATCTGGCCTCTATGGTGAAACTGTGAACGAGTACAGTTATGATATCATGTGGCACAGACTTTACAATCTGATTGACCAGATTGAAGCTGACTGTATTGATTTCAAGGATTGCAAGGTAGCCATTCTGGGAGACTGCTTTGAAAATATCATTCGCTCTTCGTCTTTGCTGAAATTACGTGAACCAGTGATTGATACTGTAATTAAATTTTCTGAAGATTTGTGTCATTGGCTTGTCCATTTGAAAATGAAACTTGGTACAAATATTGAAGTGGTTACAGTTGGAGGAAACCACGACACACAGCGTCTCCTCGAAAGTCGCCCCAACTTTGAAGATGAGAATTTAACAAAATTTGTTGTTGTTTACGTTAAACAACGATTTGAAGGTATTGCCGGATTTGATATTAATGATTATCAAGAAATTGCCATTAAAAATATTCGTGGTACTAACGTGATGTTCTGTCATGGTGAAGATAAAGACCTAACTGCAACCATGGATTATTTCAGTAATCTATACAATGTTGATATTGATGAAGGTTACGGTGGTCATTTACACCGTCCCGAAAGCAAAGCTATTGGTATCACAGAAATAGGAGACAGAATGTTTACACGGGTTGGGTCTATTGTAGGGATTGATAGCTTCGCTAAGAAAATTCGTGTATCGGCTCGACCTTCGGCTTACGTGGCCGTTATATACAGATAACGGCAAAACTTGGAGCCGAAATTATTACCTTTGATTCATTCCGCTATGCGGTTTGAATATAATCTCAAGTCTTTGATAAGGTGACTGGCTTGAGATTACAATACGATGAAGCAAATGCTGTTATGGCAGTATTTGTGGAGGCACAAAATACGTTTGTGATATAGCCGGAGCCATAATTAAAATCACATGGGACTACTGCAATGACCCATGGGCTTGCGGCCCCAACTGATTTTGTCAGCCGAAAGGTAAGACACTTAACTAAATAAAACCAACAATGATTACCGTTGACCGATATACGGTATATAAATGTTCGGAGTGTAAGTCTTTATAAGTGACGGTACTAATCATTGCCGTCTGGAATTTCTCGAAAGAGAGGAGGGTCACAACCTTGCGTCCAACTGTCTGCATCTACCAGACTAAAGTATGAAAGGAAGTGATTCAGGGCATTGCCCATATCTCTGATAAGTGGCCTAAAGCCAAACTGTCAGCAAAGTAGGCGTAACGCCGTTTGCCCTTGAGAAATCAAGGTATTAAAGACAACTGAATAATTTGAAGAAAGGCGGTAGAAATATCGTCTTTCTTCATACCTGAAAATAATGGAATTCCTTCATAGATAAGGCAAGACACCACTCTTGCCTTATATTTATGAGGAGAAAGGGAAAATATGGCAGAATTTAACAGAACCAAAGAAAATTGGTGCCCTAGTTGCCAAACAGCAAAAGAAAATAAATATTTTATTCAAAGCCTAAGTCCAGTTCATGATAGGTTTTTGCCATTATGTCGTACTTGTCTTACGGCAAGATTCAAGACTTATAAAAACGTGCTGAACTCCGATGGTGGAGCCTTGTGGTGCGTTTGTTCTGAGATGAGCTATCCTGTTATCAAAAAATATTATGACATGGCTTTAGAAAAGCAGGGCACTGATACTAGAAATTTATTTGTGATTTATCATGGTGTTTTGAAAGATGAAGGATTTCAAATCAACGGATTTTGGCAAAGTGATATGATGCTTGATGATATTATTGAACTAGATACCAAAACGGACGAAATAGCCGAAGATAAAGAAAAAGCTATTGATTTGGCAGAGCAAGAAAGAATTTGGGGCAAATTTGAAAAAGAAGATTACGAGCTTTTGAATGATTTATTTGCCCGATACACTAAGGACTTGTTTAGTTTGGATACTGTTGTTGAGCTACGATATAGAGACCTGTGTAAAGCCGAACTCAGCAAGCGTAAAGCAGATGAATCTGGTGATATTAACGCTATTGCAAAAGCTCAAGAAAATATTAAAAAGATGCTTGAGTTGCTAAAATTAAATAATTTTCAAAGTAACACTAAGACAGAAGTTGAAAAAACAACTTGAATATCAAATTGCTATGATGGAAAAATATAAACCAGCAGAACTTGAAGATATTAGTGCTTATGAAGATTTTTGTGGTTGTCATCATTTGGAAGACCGAACTATGAGGCCATTAAGGAATCTCAGTCGCGGGGTCACGGCGAGTACCCTAAATGTAACAAGGAATGATGTATGGCTTTTGTTCCAATGCGAATGAAATAGCGTCATTTAAAACATATAAGTTAGCAAATGATGATAATGGCAAAAAATTTCTTGGTTATGCTTCCAATGAAGCAGAAGAACGTCAAATTGATTGGACAACTCTATTTAGATATAATCCGGGTATTTATGCCGAATGGCGACTAAAGATGAAGTTAATGCCATATCAGCATTATATGTTATGGCAAATGTTCAATGCTCAAGTTACGTTTGATATGTGTAGTCGTAACTCGGCTAAAACTTATGTATTGGGTTTAGGTGCTGTTATCAGATGTATGCTTTTCCCAAATACAGAAATTGTAATTACCGCTTCTACGATTGACCAGGCCAATAAAATGATTGAACGTAAGATTCGTGATGAAATTATTATGAAGCATTCAGAGGTTTTACGCCATTTTATGGAAATAGGCATGATTCAGATTAAACGTGATAACGATATCGCTATTGTGTTATTTCCATTTAATGGGTCGAGTATTCGAGTGTTGGCCATGGTTGATTCATCGAGGGGCGAGCGGTGCTGTTGGTTAATTTTAGAAGAAGCTATGCAATTAAAGAAACATATTATCTCTTCCGTATTTAATCCTATGCGCCGTCCTCGGCAAGCTGATTTCTTACGAACCAATGAAGAATTTAAAAAGAATAAGCGATGGATTGAGCAAGCAAAAGTTACTTATATCACTTCAAACAGATACAAAGCAGACTGGGCCTATAAAGAATTTACTAACTGTGTAACTGGGTATTACATGAGCCAAAGAATTAGTTATAAAGTATTTGCTTTTGATATTTTTAATGTTATTGAAGAAGGATTAAAGACTGAAGAATATTTGATTGAATCTTTACGAAATGACCCTGAAATTATTGTTCGGCAAGAACTTTATAATGAAGCCATTGGCGAAGCGGAAGATTCTTTCTTTTCTTATAAATATTTTAACAATAATCAAATTATAGAAAAAGCATTTGTTCCACCTAGCAATATTGATTTGTATGTGCAAAAAGATTTGGGCAACGCAGAAAAACAAGACAATGAAATCCGTTTGGTTATAACAGACTATGCTTTCGCAAATACAACTTCCAGTCAAAAGAACGACAATACAATTATTTTGTTAATGTCTTTACATTGGAAGGGCAATAGATTTGAACGTCATATTGATTATATTGAAGGCCACCAAGCGAGTGATAGTTTGGGGGCGGTTGATAGAGCTAAAGAACTATTTTGGGACTATCAAGCAGATTATTTTATACCCGATATTCGCAACGGTGGCGAAACGCTATACAACCAAGTAACCATGCCTTGGGATAAAGAAAAAATATTGGGTAATAGAAAGGCTTGCGGCTTTACCGTAAGCACAGAAAAAGATTTGCAAGTTGTCCCTGATAATAAAATTCAAGATTTAATTAGCCGCACTGTTGATAAAAATGCTTTACCTTGTATTATTCCAATGATTGGTACTGGTGAATTAAATGCTCAAATGTGGATTGAATTGAAGAAACAGCTTGAAAGCAATAATATTAAGTTTTTAATTGCTTGTCAAGATAAGCAGACGCAGCTTGAGGAAAGCGGTCAATATTTTGAAATGACAAGCGAAGAATTTGCTCAAGCTATGTTGCCTTACGGCCAAGTTGAGTCTTTAATTACTGAAGCTATCAATTTGAGTGCTGAATTTAAGGATGGTCGGGTTCGATTAAAAGAGCCGCGCAGCATGACTAAAGACCGTGCTGTGTGTTTGTCTTATGGTAATTATATTGCTAGCAAACTTGAAAACAGATATAATCAATCTGCTTATGATGAAGCAATAGATTATGAACATATCCAATTAGTTTGGTGAAATGAATGAAATATTATAAACAAAATAATGTGAACATTATTGAATGCTCACCAGATGAGCTAAGTATTGTAATGAAAACACAATATAAAAAGAATTTAAAAGATTCTACATATACAAATGGCAATTTCTTTGCAAAGTTCAAAGAAAAAGGGCAATTATTTACTTTGCCTGTTGGTCATTTGGTGTGTGATATAGATGGGATTAACGCTCCATGCAAGTATGAATGTCAGCAAAGGGGCAAGTTTCAAGGCAACAAATATTGCTTTGACAGTGGAAATTTTAGTTATAATAATCCACTTTACAAAAAGGCCGTATCTACGTTTGTTATTCAAAATGGCGTAGCCAAAATCCTAGATTTGACCCATGTTGACTTTTCTTATCAATATGCCGTTGCTGGCGTTCCCATTGTGAGAAACGGCAAAGATGTTAAATTTGCTACTTATGTTCGGAATCAAGGCTGGGATGCTTCCACTCTTTATGCCACTAAACATATTTTCGTTGGGCTAAAGAAAAATAATAGTAATATTTTTATTATGGGATGGAAGTCTAGCACGGGAAATATGATTTCTAGCGGCGAAGCATATAGAAAATTTTCTGCTATGGGGTTTTATGATGTGATTAAATTAGATGGCGGTGGTTCCTACCATATGAAATATAAGGGGGCTACGGTCGATACGATGACTGAAAACCGCATGGATAACGCTTATTTAATCATCAAGGAGAAAGTCACTGTGAATAACAATACAACTACTATAAATACCAAGCCTACTCGAACTTTGTATAAAAATGACAAAGGTAATGATATTAAGTGGGTTCAAGAAAAGTTAAAAAAAGCTGGATACAATCTGGAAGTGGATGGGTCTTTCGGTCCTGCTTCTTATTGGGCATTTCAAGATTTTTGTATTAAGCAACTAGAAAAACTATAATCGAATAAAACGAAAGGAGGTGCAAAATGCCAACGGAAAAATTAACTCAATCTCAGCTTCAAGATGTTATCAATTTTGCCGAAACGATTTATACGGCTGAAAGATATGGACAAGGTTTTTATTCACCTTGGATGAGTAATCAGCTGTTAAACAATCTTAATAATTCTGCAAAGCCGTTTACAATGAATGATTTGCGTAAGGCTTTGAAGTCTTATAAAGAAAATGCTTCAACGTTGCAAGATTATACAGAATTTATGAAGCATTGGGACATTATTTTTGCAAGAACTTTGGAATCTTATGCAAATGTTTTAGCTTTTGACCTCCAAATCGTTTGTACAAATGCTTTTATCGATGAAGATTATCAATCCGATGAATATAAAAAAGATAAACAACGTGTTTATCAATTTCTGAATGGGTTTGACTATAAAGCTGAGTTTAGACGTGTTGTACAACAGTGCATGACTACAGAAGTTGGGTATTATTGGTTTAGAAAAACCAAGCGGGGCAATAAAGGCATGAAATGCACTCTGCAACTTCTGCCTCAAGATTTTTGTATGTTGACTGGTTATTGGGAAAAGGGTTTGCTCTTTGACGTGGATATGACCTACTTCTTAAATGCTGGGGTGGATATTGACGGCTTTGACCCTGCGTTCAAAAAATATTACAACAAGGTTTTTGTAAAGTCTGATGGCATTTTGAACTATCGCCCTTCAAACGTGCTGAATGAACGAACAGGCACTTATGCTATGTGGACGCAGACTTCACCTGAACAAGGTGCATGGGCTTTTAAGCAAAATTTAAGCAATTTTAATACCACACCCTTCCTTGCTCCGTATATGCTATCTACACTAAGAAACAACGAAATTGAAGAACTTCAATATAATAAAGACCTGATTTCTGCTTATGCTATTCTTGCTGGTGAATTGCGTTTGTTTGATAATGCCAAGTCTGGCACAAAAGCTGACCAATTCGCTATTAACCCTACTACTTTGGGTGTATTTATGGGCAAAGTAAAATCTGGCCTTCCTGAAAATGTTAAAGCTGTCGCTATGCCTACTGAAAATACTAAAATGTATCAATATAACGATACCAATACCAATACCTATGAAAATCAGCTTAAGGCTTCTGCTGGTCAAGGTGGCGGTATTAGCCGTGTGATTTATAGTTCTGACCGTATGAGTAACGCTGAAATTCAATATGCTGTTGAACAACAATATAATATCATGCGACCTATGTACAGTCAATTCCAAAATTTCTTAAATTTCTTTGTCAATAAATTGACTAAGAAGTATAAGTTTAAGTTTATTTTTGATGGCTGTGCCTATGAATTTGACAGAGCTAATCGTTTTGATAGGCTATTAAAAATGGCTGATAAGGGTATTGTGCTGAATAGCTCTGCTTATGCTTCTGTGTTGGGTATGGCCCCGCAGGATTTTGACCAAAGTCTGAGCGAAGGCCACGCTGGCGAAATGATTGACAAATTAAGTCTGTTACTCAATGTGAATACTACAAAGAATGGTGGCGAAGGTGGTAGACCTAGAGAGGAAAGCACTTCGCTTACAGATTCGGGCGAAATGAGTAGAGAAAGTCTTGAATAAAAAGGGGACAGGGAGTAGCTACCTTTCTATATACTGCTAATATATAGATTACCCTTTAATATACAACTTTTAGCAGGAGTTGATATTGTGACTTATAAAGAATTTATACAAAATATACTCGATACAAGAGGGCATTTTGGTATTCCCAAAGAAGATTATAAAGAAAGACATCATATTGTTCCTAAATGTCTTGGAGGAACAAACAATAAAGACAATTTAGTTGATTTATATGCAAAAGAGCATTATATAGCTCATAAATTACTTGCATTAGAAAATCCTGATAATTACAAATTACAATACGCTTGGTTATCAATGGGTTTTCTAAAAAGTAAGTATATTAAAGATAGATATGAAATTACTGCTGAAGAATATGAGCGATTAAAAGAGCTGGATTCTCAGTTGGCCTCTAACAGGATGATTGGCTCTGGCAATCCGATGTATGGAAAAGTTCATTCAGAAGAAACTCGTAGAAAAATTGGCGAAAAAAGCAAAGGGCGATATTTTTCTGAAGAATCGAGAAAGAAAATAGGTGCTCATTCAAAAGGCAAGCCGAGACCAGAAGAGGTTAGGAAGAAAATTAGTGAAGGACATAAGGGGAAAATATTCACAGACGAACACAGAAAAAATTTAAGCAAATCACGCATTGCAAATAAAATAGGGTGTATTCCTGTTAATCAATATGATAAAAACGGTAATTTATTAAAAACATGGGATAGTGCTTCTCAAGCTGGTAAAGAATTAAACATACCAAACACAAATATTACACGCTGTTGTAGAAAAAAGGGGCTTAAAACAGCTGGTGGCTTTATTTGGCGGTATAGCGAAGAAGGTGAATAAATGCAAAAAATTGTAACCAATGGGACTATTACAGCTTTACAAGAAATGGTGACGGAAAGTTTTATTATGACTGCCCGCATTGATAGGATGCAATCTGTGTTAGATGTAGATTTAAGTTATAATCAAACTTCATTGCTTATTCATCATGGAATGGCACATCGTTATAGCGGCTATTTTGCAGACGAAGTTGCAGATTTGGGATTGCAAGGATATGATATTTCTGTCAATTATGGCGATGTCCCTACGATGAATAAGTCTTATTCTTCTGTGAAAGAGCTTCTTTATGAACTAAGAGACTATGTTGTAGAATATCAGACAGAACTAAACGGGTGTTATAAAATCGCTTTTAATAACAATGATTTCCATATTTGTGCAGATTTAATTGATATTATCAAAGACCATAATAATGTGGTTCGTCAAATGGTTTTGCTGTGCAATAAGATTGACATTTATGGTGATGACCCCTCGTTTGACGCGCATATCAAAAATCATTTTTGGATTCTAGGAGAAGATAAGTAATGGTTATTAGAGATACGCCTTCTGACCTAGAAAAGTATTTTATGGCCGATGGGGAACTGGCTTTTGAAATTCAACAAGCAGGAATAAAGCCCTCTTATATTGACGAAGGGGCTGTATATTTTAAAAAATCTAATAGACTAGAAAAATTGCTTAAAAGGCTTGGGTTTTCTTGAGCCTTCTTCGCTATACCGCCAAATAAAGCCACCAGCTGTTTTAAGCCCCTTTTTCTACAACAGCGTGTAATATTTGTGTTTGGTATGTTTAATTCTTTACCAGCTTGAGAAGCACTATCCCATGG
>CYGL01000374.1_pt1 | contig 19031 bp, 24 predicted proteins | sample 485531 | NCBI WGS metagenome assembly CYGL01 (sample SAMEA3497897, study PRJEB9818) | human gut metagenome | reverse complement strand
CGTGAATCGTGGGATCGACAATCAGGGTAGCCCATACGTCCTGGACATCTATTCCTGCTCCAACGGGACGAAGTCCTTTGGCGTCAAGACCTTTGGCAACGTCGCCGACGGTGGCTGGGGCTTCATGTTCGAAACCCGCAACCACCACCCGGTCAAGACCATGCAAGAAGAGTTCTTGATCTCTGTCGGGGGTACGTTATGACACCATCCGAGAGAAGTTCTATCAAGGAGATGATCAGAGACAAGGCGTGTGTTGGCCATACTCAGTCAGAGAACATCTTACGCCTGATGGTAATAAAGAACGATATCGACAACAGCCGATTCCAATCAGCGCTCTACGGGCTTCTCGAGTTCGTTCTCCGCCAGGCTGATCTTGGTCCTGTCGGTACTCTTGATGATCTAACCAAGCTGTTGAACACGGGCGGGGAAACTTTCGACACCGCTCGTATCCTGATTGACGGTGGACCTGAAGAAGACGAGGTATAATTTGGATAAAGAATTGGTTTGGGAAATTGTGAAGGGTGTCCTAGTAATAATCGCGGTGGTTTTCATCTTGGGTGGGAACTTCTTCTATTGGTTATTCCGATCCGATCAGAAACGTCGCGAACGCAAGGAGAAAGAGAGAAAGGATCGATGGATGCGCTAACTAAGGGATAACCCTATATCCCGAGGTGTGTCATGTTCCTTACATCTTTTATTGACTGGTTGAACATCATTAACGGCCTGAGGATTCCTGTTGGGAACCTCGGGCTTTCTCGTTCTTCTATGCCGCAAATCGATGCCGACAAACAAGAAGATTTTCACAAATATCTTGAAGACAACGGCGTGTCCATAGATGCTGTGCAAGTGCCCATCAAAATGCTTCGTCTTACCCAGAACGAAATCAATAAAATGAAGGTCTGGAAGATTATGAAGCAGATCAGAAATAAGAAACCTATGGGTCGAGTTTGGGTGTCTTCTGACAATTACGTTGTTGACGGTTCTCACCGATTTGTCGCTGCGTTGAACATGGACGGCAAACAGCGCATGAAGGTCTACAAAGTTGATTTGCCAGCGATGGAATTTGTTAAACTCGCTAAACAGTTTCAGGGTGTGCGATACAGAACGGTCAGTGATACCCGTTTCTGAATACGATAGTTTATTGAATCCCTTTACTCAACATGGTGAGCCGCCTATCATTTCATCCAATGAAATAAGGAGAATCGCCATGAAACGTTTAATCCTCGGGGTTGTGCTGGCTGGTCTGGCATTACCCGCCGCTGCCAAGCTGAACTCCACAGGTGATAAACTGTGGTCCGACCTTTCCTATTGTGCTGGGTTCTCCCAGGCGGTTGCCATCGACAAGTCTGGTTCCATAGAGAACTTCGCTGAACTCTGGAACACAGGCAACGTCTCCACTGCTGTCGTCAATGCCGGAATTGAGTTCAACCGTTACAAACAGGGAGCCTATAACCTCAAAGGCTACCTCAATGACGACGAATTTAACCGTGGAGGCATGGAGGCTGGCGATTTAATCATGACTGGCCGAATGGGCACCCAAGGCCGAATGACAGTCAGACAGTGCCGTTCGCTCCCTTCTCCGGCATTACAGAAGGGTGTGCAGGTTGGTCGCCGCCACCTGAACCTCATCAACGATGGCAACCAGTGCGTCAAAGTATTCGAATACAGCGCCACGCAGACCTCTGATCGCGTCCTGAAGAAGGAATGGCGCACCCGCGCTCTTGGTCTCAGAGCCTGGCTGGTTGAGAACGATTATTATTTTGAGGATCGTGTTCAGAACGGTCTGAAAGACCTGGCCACGAATCTGAGCGTGAACCTTGATGATCCCCGCATGTCGCGCGAACTCCAGCAGACTCGTGTTGACTGCGACAATATGATGAAGGAGAACGAGTGATGAAATGTAAAATCCTGCTCTTGTTGGTACTGATAGCCGGGTGTGTAAACGCCGCGCCACCGTCCAAACTGAACACATGTGTGGCATGGATGGAGACGTATCAGCAGTTCCACCCAGATGACAAAGACACATCTATCCTCCTGTCCGACTTCGAGGGGGAGCTGAAGCGCCTTGATCTGTTCAGTGTTGATCAGATAGAGAATGCGCTGGATCTTCCCATGATGCTGACTGCGGCTGATAACAGTCCACAAACGAAGAAAGACCTGATGTATTGTCGGGGGATTGCCCAGGACTTTGTCGGATTTCAAAATAAAGTTTCGGGTTAAAATTTAGCCCTACATTGTGAACTGAAGGAATACACTGTGATGCTCCTGACCAAAACAATCGCTGCGGCGATTATCGAAAAGAATAAGGCTTTTGCCCCCAACGCAGCCAAAGTTATGTTGGTACACGAAGACGCTCGCGTGATCTTCGCCGAGAAGTTCGAGATGGGCGCGAAGTTCTGGTATGCCGACAACTTACGTGAGAGCAAACTTCAGGGTATCATCCACAAACTGACCCTGGTCGCCAAGCGCAACGACCAGGGTGACTGGGTCGGCGTTTCTGACTTCAGTACGAAGATCACCCCAAAGGCTCCGCTTTCTCGTCAAGAGCGCATTCTACAAGCCCAGGAAAAGCTGCGTGCGGCTCGGAGTACTCCAAAGGCGAAACCAGATGCAAGCCCTGTCATCAAGCCAGCGGTTGTTCCTAAGTCCAAATACCTCCCTCCCGTGAGTCAAAAGGCTGTGGAGCAATTGGTTGAGAAGCGCAAGGGTGACGTTGTGATGAAGTCTGACTCTTCAGTGGAGCCGTTCAAGCCGGATCCAGCAGAAGTACAGGCGCTGGCAGAAAAGGTAAAGAATTCACAATTCATTTCCCTGCGTGAACTTGAACCGCCTACTCGCCGTCGTGTCGCCAACGAGCTGTTTGTGTCGTTCAGGTCGGATGGCAAGATCGTCCTGTGCAAAGCCCTGCGCGATACAATCCCTTGGACAACTCTGAACATGATGGTCACTCGCGACTTCAAGCGTTTTGGTATCATGCAAGGCAAGGACTACAACGTCAACCAGAGCGGGACTTATGTTAATCGCGCCATGTGTGACAAACTGACCTTCCCAGAAGATACTGGAACGATCCGTGTCGTTCTGAATTGGGACGACAAGCTGAACATGTATGTTGGCGATTTCCAATAATCAATAACCTCGGGCGGCTTATCATAAAGCTGCCCTTTCATTTGAGTGACTATATCATGGAAAAACTTTATTCTATTATCGTCGGTCCTGATCCTGACGGATTATTCTTCGCCCCGTTGTCTTATATTACCCACACCCGTATCGGTAGCTATTACGCATATTGCACACGTGGCCACGACGGTTCCAATATCCTCCATTATAGCCGCCTGAACGATTTCCTGGCACTTCAACCAGAAGATGTTGTGCTGGCGCGTCGCGTGTTCATCGACTTCAACGCTATGCACAACAATGAAATTGACGCTCGCTATCATGCCATGCGTTCTATGGAAGGGGGAGACTGTATTTATCGTATCGACCATTTTAGCGAGTTTACCCAATCTATTGATTGGTTCGTTTCAGAAAAGACGTTGGGTGAAAGAATCGTCACAACTCCGTGGGCACATGCGGAACAACTTCGTGTGTCTACCGATGCGTACAAAGAAGTCGACAATCTGTGCAACAAGTTCCGCATCTCGGTGACCTGTAATCAAGACCTGGGCGAAGAGATACAATGGACAGCTGAGTCTCCTCATTTCAGTGGCCTGGTGATGACGGCCGAAACCCGTTCCCGTGCTGTTGTCCAGTTAGTACTCTGGGCGTTCTACCAGCGCACCCCGTTCTCATACATGGGGCAGAAAGAGATTGATGAACTCCTGAAGTCTCATGCGGTGGAGGTGTAATATGGCTGGCGTATGGTGTGATGTCTTGCTGGTTCGTTACAGCGTAAATGGGTGTGCCCAAGTGCGTTCCGCCTTCTATCCAGTACCGTTCTCCTCTGGTGGCCTTACAGCTCAGAGGGTGTTAAGTATCGAAGCACAACTGAACGCGAAGACATATATCGGCGATACACAAGTGTTGGGATACGATCTTCTGAACGAAATGTTGATCGATGAAGATAAGGTAGAAACCATTGTTGTTAGTCGTCAAGAAATGGAGGTCTTGATGAAACCGGAAGGCACCGAAAAGACTGAAGTTCAAACGGTGTCTGTGCCTGTCACACCAACACAGGAACGCCTTGATGCCATTGCTGGATTATTCACGTATGGATTTTGTGATGATCGCATGGCTCGTGGTATCTATGCCGCCGCACTGGGCGTTGAGAAACAAACGGAGCAAATATGAGCACAAAGACTGTAATCGTGGTGAAAGGCTATTAATTCCGCTTTATTCAATAAAATTTGTTAGTTAAACTGTAGCCCTCTTGTAGTGAACATGAAAGTAAACATTAACCCAACGGAGAAATCCAGATGAATCGTACTGAATTTGTTGCCCACATTGCTTCGACCCAGAATATCACCAAAGGCGAAGCGGAGAAAGTAGTGGCATCCTTTATCGACGGTGTTAAAACTGCAGTTGCTGCAGGCGCATCTGTACAGCTGGTCGGCTTCGGTGCGTTCGAAGTGAAACACCAAGAAGCGCGTGAAGGTCGCAACCCTCTGAACGGCCAGACCATTCAGATCGCGGCGAAAAACGTTGTGAAATTCAAAGTGGGCGAAGGTCTGAAGAACGCTGCCAACGGCAAGTAATTCTATCTGACGCGCGGCCAGGCTCTGCAATCAGGGCATGGCAAAAGAGAAAGCCGGAGCATTGTACTCCGGCTTTTTCGTCCTGGGAATCGGTTAAACTAAAGGCGAATCCCATAGGAGGAAGAAAGTGACAGCATTCAACCAATATACCAAGGCGCTTGACGGCGTCGGACCAGTCAGCATAGACCGCATCAAGTCTCTTGCCACTGAGTTCTTCCCGTATGACACCGCCAACCCCGGCCAGATGGAATGCATCGTTGAAGCCATTGATGCCCTTGTGAATAAGAAATTCAAACACGTGATCATCGAGGCTCCGACTGGTGTAGGTAAATCCCTCATCGGCACTACCATCCATAACGTGCTTCGCCATTTGGTTCTTGAGCACAACCCGTATGGTCAGTTCCGCACGTCTATCACGACGCCGACCAAAGGTTTACAGGATCAGTATGCAGCAGAGAAAGCCGTGGCGATAGACATCCTGAAGGGCAAGAAGAACTACCGTTGCCACATCAGCCCCGACCTATACTACAACGCCATTCAGTGCCGTATGGCATGCCGTGATGGCCACTGTAGTAAGAATCGTTGTCCATATGTTCAGGCGCGTCGACAGTGGACCGACGTCTCCTCCCTGCGCTGCACCAACGCCGCCATGATGGTGGAGATGTGTACGACGATTTGTATGAAGCCGGAAAACCGTGCCGATATGCTGATCCTTGACGAGTGTCATAAAATGCCCTCTACGCTCCTAGAGCATACTATCATGGAATACAACATAAAGGCTGTGGAAGGGTTGCTTACGATCCCTGAGGGAGTGCCTATCGTGGAGACCATCAAGGATATCATCATCCGCACAGAGAACTATGAATTGGGCAAGCTGTATTCCCTGTCTGGTGAGATGCATGCGATATTTGATGAACTGCACGGCAAGGTTGAAGCCCTGTTGGAAACTCTTGAGGAACTGGTAGAGGACGAGCGCCTGACTGAAGCCCAGGTGATGAAGCTGTCTGATATTATTGATACTCTTCACAACCTCAGCGACTACTGTGGTATCATGGGGCAGACCAACGCCAGCACTTTCATCGTACAGGAGAAGGACAAGGGTATGATTCAGTTCAAGCCTGTCATCGCCTCTGATGTATCCCAGTTCGGCCTGTTCCGCAAGGGTGACTACCACGTTCACATGTCGGCTACCATTTGTGGGATTGACTCGTACGCCCGGTCACTGGGTATCCCCGAGGGTGAGTACCACAAGATACAGATCGGCAACCCTATCCCGATTGAGAACCGGAAAGTCAACTACATGCCCATCATGAAGATGACAGCGAACATGGGTGACTACGAGATGAAGAAGCTGGCTGAATACGTGGATGAAATTATCGCGTTCCACCCTGGGCAGTCTGGCATCATTCACACAGTCAGTTATGACCGCGCCCTGGCTCTACAAAAGTTCAGTAAGTACCGGAATATGATTCACGTTCCTCGTACTCGTAAGGCTCTGATGGACATCATGGAACACGCGTTCAGGACGAAGACGCCTTGTGTCATCGCCAGTCCGGCCATGGAAGAGGGGTATGACTTCAAAGGCGATTATAGCAGATTTCAGATCTTGATCAAGGTGCCATACGATTACCTTGGTGATCCTCTGGTGGCCCACGTCAACAGTGTGGACCCATCGGCGTACTTCAGGATGGCGGTACTGCGTATCGTTCAGATGTGTGGGCGTTCGGTCAGGGGCGTGAATGACTGGGCTGCGACGTACATCCTTGATTCTTCTTTTGAATCACTTATGATGCGCAACCCAGAGTTCTTCCCCGCTTGGTTCACTGATGCCGTGTTTGAGGTTTAGTAACCCGCAACGAAGGACAGATGGCACTTGACATTCGGTTCCAACGACGTCACAGAAACCGTCATATTGTCCGTATCTTGGCTGAAGTCAATGGTGGCGAGAGGTTTGGTCTGAATATGGTTGTATACACTGTAGATCAGATCCTCGCCACGATACCCCACCTTCCCGTCGGTGTCTTGCCAATGACCCAGTGTCTCATCGTAGACATGCACTCTGAACTCGATCATATGGAAGAGTGCCTTGGGGATGTCCTTGAGTACGCTGGTGCCAACCACGGGAATCTCTATGCTGGAATCATTAGAGTTCCCTTCATAGACCGAAGCCCATGCAAAGGTAGGATCACCCCCAGCAACAGGGGTTCGCTTCCAGTATTGGAATTCTGGGTTGCCCGAAGCGTTCTTCTGAAGTAGAATGACCTCACCACCTTTGAAGTTCGAGGTATCGATGTCGCCTCGCTGAAGTTCATCTGCTGGAGATCCAATAAATTTCCAACCTTCGCGATCCAGTAAAGACTTATAATAGTCGGTGAACACGTTGCTGTCTTCTGCATCGTTGATGGCATCTTTGAGACCTTGGCCTGTCACCATCTCGTTGAGCTTCAACCACATGTTCTTGACAGCAGACGCTGCTGCGACTTGTCCAGCAGTCCCACCTGCAGCATAATCATAGATGATATCTTCTGACTTGATAGCATCATAGATAGAGAGGAGCAATTGCTCAATCTGCGGGGCGGTGAGACTGAAACGATATGCGCGGGGTGCCATAGTTTCATTCCTCTTTCTATAAAACCAGTTTGGGATATTTATATCATGATAGAAATTTATTCTGACGGGGGTTCTAACCCGAAGACCAACCAGGCCGCAGGCTGGGCATTTGTTATCAGGCCAATAACGGGTATGCAATGGAAGGTGTTCTTCGGCCATCTACCTCCCCCGTCCACTAACAATATCGCCGAGTTGTTGGGCGTGACCAACGCATTGAAGCTACTGTGGGCATTCTCAGGAAAGGGTGAGCGCAGAATACCAAAGGCAACAATTTGGTCTGACAGCCAATATGCCATCAAGAGTGTCACCGAATGGCGAACGAAGTGGGAGTATCAGGGTTTCCCAGAAAAGAACGTTGAACTCATCAAAGATCTGTTCAGAATCTATGATCTCGTTTGTTCAATCTGTGAAGTTGAACTAAAATGGGTTAAGGGTCATGCGGGACACGAAGGCAACGAACTTGCCGATGACTGGGCTACAGCAGCCAAAAACGACAGCAACTTCCTGATTGAGAATGACAATATCTCGGTGAAGAAGGTTGTTGGATCTTTTGATGAATTTATCGGTATCTGAGGGATTTCATAATGGGAATGAACTTCGTGGACAGAGGGGAGAATGTCGTCAAATATTTCACAGACGAAGATAACGAGCGTGTCATCAGTATCCTTCGTGATTGGATCCCTGCTCGTAAGAAGGCTCTGGCTGAAGGCACCAGGCTTCCAAAGATCCCCAACTATGTTGCTCTACAGGTCCAGCGCATCATCACCAAGATGAGCACCCGCTACAACTATCGCGACTATCCCTTCCGTGAAGACATGGTCTCTGAAGCAATAGTCAATATCCTGCGCTACCTCCACACATTTGACGTCGAACACATTGGAAAGAAAGGGAAGATCAACTTCTTCTCTTGGGTGACCATGTGTGCTGATCGATCATTTGCTCGTAAACTGAACATCGAAGAAGAGCACACGTACATTAAATTGCGCTCATTTGAAGAGGCGGGTGGGTTCGCAGGCCTGGCAGACGATCCCGACTTCCAACAAGAGGTCTTTGTTGATGCTACAGGAATTGGCATGGACTTCCGTGAACGTATCGGCAACTTTGAGAACAAAAAGGACGCTCAAAGGCAGAAGGAGCGAGAGAAGGTGGAGGCAGCTCGTCTCGCAGAATCGAATAAAAAGATTGCGAAAGGCATACTTCAATACATGGCGCAGGCTAAGAATACGGTAACAGCGCAGGCCGAAGACAATTCAGATCAGGACTTCGGCAAAACCCAATTCGGACTAGATGAAACCGAAGGAGAAACAGAATAATGGCGATTGCTAAAATTGGTGATCTGCATATCGGGAGCCGTAATGGTTCTCGATACGTTCGCGACTTCATCAAGAACTATCTCATCAATTATTTCATTCCTGAACTTGCCGACTCTGATATCAAAGAGGTCTGGCAGTTCGGTGATATGTTTGATGTCCGCAAATTCATGTACGGGCGCGACAAAGACTGGCTGAAGGATGAATTAACTCCAGCGCTGAAAGCGGCTGGTATCAAGTGGAATGGCATCGTGGGCAACCATGACATCACCCTGGAAGAGTCCAACCGCATCAACTGGCCATCCTACCTGAACGAACTCGACCCGGATGTGTACTGCTATTACAGCGAACCAACCGAAGTGATGATCGAGGGTGTCAAGACTCTGCTGCTGCCTTGGATCAACAAGGAGAACTATGATGCGTCTATTAAAGCGATACAAGATACAGACGCCGAGTACTGTTTTGCGCATCTGGAGCTGGCGGGGTTCAAAATGTACCAGTCTTCTACTTGTGATCACGGTCAGATCGACGTTGCGCTGCTTTCCAAGTTTACCAGGGTCGACACGGGCCATTTCCATACCCGTTCGATGGAAGGTAACATTCAATATATTGGGACTCCGTATCACCTGAACTGGGAAGACTACAAAGACGGCACCAACCGTGGCTTCTATGTGGACGACATGCGTGGTGGTGAGATCTTTATCCCAAACGCCGAGAATCAGACGCTGTTCCGCTATGTGGAATATGATTACACCAAGTTGTCCTCTGATGAAGAAGGCAATTGGATCGACCCGGAATGGTTGAACACAGGCTTGGGTATTGAAGGGCAAATCGTTAAGGTTATTGTACAGAACCGCGACAATGCTAAGCATTATGAAAAGTTCTGTGATGCGATGAAGCGATGCAAGTGTATTGACTATAACTTCATCGACCGGACGATTACTGTTGCTGCCGAGAAGGTTGAGGTCACCGAAGAGATGGTGGCGACCGATGCGGTGGAAGTCCTGAAGAAGGATATCCGCGCCGGGAACAACATTCAGCGCCCCGACAATGTCTGTAAACTAGCAGAGCACTTCTATAATGCTGCCCAACAACGCCTGAACAAACTGGATGCATAACATGACTCAGAGCACAGATATCTTGACCAAATTTGGTAATCTTTTGAAGGAAGCCGACGCCCCGGTCGAGGTTGAAGTCCCATTTGAAGTGCGTAACAACGTTACGCACAAACTGACCTTCCGCAAAGGCCGCGCCAAGAACTTCCGCTCCATCGGCAATCAATTCATGGAGATTGATTATCAGCGCAACCCGGCTACCCTCGTCACGTCTGATGACAACGGCGCGGGTAAATCCACGATGCTGGTATGGCTGCTGTTTTTCGTACTGTACAACGACACGTACAGTAAGAAGGAGAAGAAGGCAGGCCTGGTTAACTCACAAAGCCGCAAGGAATGTGTGGGCGAGGTAGAGTTTGCCTGCCGTGGTAGCGAATGGAAGGTTCGCCGTGGCATTAAACCTGACTTTGTTGAAGTCTACCAGATGGTGGACGGCAAGTGGTTGCAGATCGATAACGAAGCAGCCAAAGCCGACATGAACAAGTACATCGTGAACCTCATCGGCGTGGACCAGAAGATGTTTGAGAACTCTCTGGTGCTGGGCAAAGAGAAGTTCATTCCGTTCACGGAGATGTACACAGCCGACCGCCGCGCCATGGTGGAGACTATCTGGGACTTGGGCTTCTTCAGCCTGATGAACGAAGATGTCAAGGCATCCATCAAGAAAGCGAACGAAAAGCTGGACACGATCGCGAATGAATGTGCGTTGAAGGTTGTTGACCACACCAACAAGAAGACGCAGCTTCAGCAGATCGAGCAATCCAACGCCCTGATCCAACAGCGGTCGGCCGATATCCTTGTACAGCAACAGGAAGCCCTGAATTCCTTGGATGCTGACATCGCCGCCCAGAATGAAGAGCGCACCCGCCTCACGGCTGTGGAGTTTGAAGCCACCCAGGAAATGAAGACGGTGGAAAGCCGCCTGCATGATGAATCCATGGTAGAGATCGAGGCTGTCAAGAAAGACTTTGATACCAAGGTCCAGGCGGTGAAGGACGCCGCGCAGGACAAGGCTGACGATTATGAGCGCATCGAAGTGTCTACTGCGGAGCATGATCTTCAGGTCTTGCGTGACCGCGCCTTTACAGTGGCCGAACGCAAGAACACCCTGCTCACCGAGCGCAATGCAAACCTGGATGCCCTGAACGCTGCTATTCAGCGTCGCCAACAGGGTGAGAACTTCCGCATCAAGTTCCAGACCGAAATGGATGGCCACCAGTCGGCCATCAAGCGCTTCCACGATATGGGGACTTGCCCAACATGTACCCAACTGGTGTCCGACGATACCAAGGCGCGTATTGAAAGCGAGTACAATCCTCAGATCCAGGAACTACAGTCGAAGTTAGATCAACTGGACAAAGTTACCGCCGATATCAATGTCCTGATCGATGACCACAAGGCTCAGGACGACAAGCTGGTTGCTGACATTGCTATGTTGGATGCTGAACTGGATGCAATGCGCAAGCAGGCCGACGAAATCGTCGACAACATCAAGCAGCTGCGCCGTGATATTCAAGGTTTTCATGATGCCGCCACGATTGAGTGTAATTCGCTGAACCGTGAATGCCAACAGAAGATCCTTGACATCCGTAAGGCACTGAACGTTCGTTTTGAAGACATCACTGCGTCGCTGCAACAGACGCGAGAGAATGCCGTCAGCGGGATTAAAGCCGTCGATGATAAGATCGCCGAGCTGAAAGCCCGTCGTGCTCCTCTCGTGGCGTCTATTGCCGATCTGGAGCGTAAACTGGCTGTACAGCCAACACCTACCACCGACCTGGAGAACTCTATCGCTGCGTTGGAAGGTGAACTGGAGGCTCTGTATGAACTCCGTGAAGATGCAGATGAGGAACTCCAGGACTTACAACACCTGCTGTTCTTCTTGAAAGATGACCAGACCAAGGCGCGTATCATCGCTCTGTATCTGCCATTCCTCAATAGCAAGATCAACGAGTATCTTGAAGCCCTCAACATGTTCTTGGACATCGTTGTTGACGATACCTTTGAGATCACCATGAGCGCAGCAGGCCGCAAAGGACAGAGCATCTTCTCCCTGTCTACTGGTCAGCGCAGTCGTCTGAACCTGGCTGTGACATTAGCTCTGCGCGATGTGGCTAACCTCAAGGCGTCTGTACAATGTAACCTGTTCGTGTTGGACGAGATCCTTGAGAACATGAGCGAGCGCGGGGTGCAGGAATCGGTTGAGATGTTGAAGCATAAGTTCGGTGGGAACAACCTGTTTGTTATTAGCCAGCGCGAACAGGAGTTCCAGGAATATTTCCAACACAACATTCGCTACGGCCTGCGAAACGGCCTGACTGAAGTTATCAAGAAGGATTGATCATGAACTACGAACAAATTAAACTCGCAATACTGATCTTTGCATGCATCATTGACATCGTTGCATTTTCTCGTGAAGTCGAAAGGAAAAACTACCTGAAATCACTGGGGTATCTCGGGTTCTCTGTCTGTTTCTGTTATCTACTTGCAGGTCAAATCCTGAAATGAAAGTCGTCCACTTCAAGAAGGAGCCATACGACGTCTACATCGGTCGTCCCGGTAAATGGGGGAACCCATTTGAGGTCAAAGACCATGGACGAGGCGTCTGTATCGAACTGTTTGAGGACGACCTGTATGTGCGCCTGATTGAAGGGGATATCACTGAGGATGAACTCCTTGATCTTGACGGGAAGGTATTGGGGTGCTGGTGTAAGCCGCGCCCCTGTCACGGAGATGTTTACGTCAAAGTCATTGGTCGTATTAAACTATTCCGCAAGCTGGGTAAATCCTTTACTGAACATCTGAGACAAACGTATGTCAGAAAACAAAGATGAAATTCAGGAATCCTGTGATATTGCTGTGGAGATATGGAATCGCAGGAATCCTCATTACCAAGTGACCGTCACTCCGAATCGTTATCTTGAGCAGGGCGGTCTGATTGTGGTTGATGCTGTACTCGCTTTCAACAAGTACCAAGATATGCAGATCCTGGACGGCAACTTTACCGTCGCGACCAAGACGGCATGGGATGACCCTCTACAGTTCGTCTACGGCTGGCTGGAGTGTATCGAGGAATCCTACCACCTCATCTACGAATGAGGCTGAAGGGCACTAAATACCACGTGCCCTTTATCTTTTAACCCCTGTCAGGAGGCTCAAGCGAGCTGCAAGTCGACAAAACATAAGGAACGCCATCATGACGATGACAACGTTGAAGGCCATGGCCTTGTCCGTGACCTTTACCATTGCCAGCGGGAATGTGCACGCTTCCCAAAATACAAGTCAATGTGTTTATAATTTCTCCGAGCAACAACTTAATACGATGGCAACCGCCTATCACGTGGGCAAGACACAAGATCTTGGCTACACTCTGGCCGCCATATCTTGGCGTGAGAGCCGCGCTGGCGAAGATGTAGTGTCAATGCGATACGGCCTCAAGGCGGCCAACATGGGAGCCTTTCAGAACAAGGTGAAGACAGTTGGTGATCGCGAAGGTTGTAAGAATCGCAAGTGCTATGCCAATGTCGCCATAAAGTTGCTGACCGACCAAGAATATGCCGCGCAAGCCGCCCTCGATGAGATGCAGTTCTGGCTGACCTATCACAATCAGAATATCCGCAAATCCCTCTCCTCTTACAATGCTGGCTTCGCCCGTAATCCCGCATCGAACGCTTATGCTGCCGACGTCGTGAAGAAAGCTAAATATCTTCAGAAATGTGTGTCCTTCGAAGGCCGGACCATCTCCGAGGTAGATCCTCAGGTGATCGCCATGAACAAGCACACAATAGAGAAACTGAAGAGGACAAGATAATGAACATCACTCCATCTCAGGCCGGATATGAACATATCTTGGTCTTCATTGCTCTACAGGGTGCGAAGGAAGGCATCATCGTATCCGAGTACTCAGGTACGGTTCGCCTTGCTGATTATGTCGCGCCCGAGGCGTTCATTAAGAAGTGCATAGATGCGTGGTGCCTCTATGCCCTCGGCACGTATCCTGCTCCTCCTGATGGCGAGCTGTTGTTTACTGTACCGACTCCGGCTGCTGGCGATACGGACGCGATCTTTGCCGATATGCTGGCCAAGGGGTATCTGGTGTATGACATAACTCACGATGTCTATTCCTTCACCTCCCTGAACACCGTGTTTGGATTCACCATCACATCCGAAGCCAACATCCCTGACTGGGGCATCTTGGCATGGGGTGTTGACGGTCTGGGTGCAACCTACGCATCGTCTGACGTCGGTGCGGTTCTGATTGATGAGGGTGTCACCATGGAGCAGTACCTTGCCCAGTTCCCTCAGCACAATATCACAGGCAGCGACATCATTTTAGTTCAGCCTGGTGCTATCGCTCTACCCCGTTTGGTGGATGGATGGAAGCCTCAGCTGAAGGACATCATCGCTGGAATCCGGTCTCATATCCCGGTGGTTACAACGCCGTAAAATAATTCAATAAAAGGGGCAAACGCCCCTTTACTTCTTCAATATCCTTCCCTATACTTCATTCCATAAGCAGTACGACACCAACTTGAATAGCAGGAACTATATCATGACACAACTCAAGAACTTCACCACTGATGACATGTTTACCTTCCAGGGTGCTGAGCACTTTGCTGATGGCTCTGTACCTCGCATCTACTACTTCTCCGACGAAGAAATGGAAGATTTCTTCGACCTGATGGAAAAGGACTACGAATCTGGCGACTTCGTTTATATCATCCATCACGCTGAAGGGTTGTCTCTGGGCTGGACGGCCAACAGCGAGCCGGAAGAAGTAAACTTCCCTGAAGGCATCATGTCAGAGCGCGTCGAATATCTACTGGAAGCCCTGGACTCCCACACCCTCCCGATCTGGGCGATGTCTGTAGCCCAAGTTCAAAAATAAGATAAGGGGGCTGACGCTCCCTTTTGGTTTCGCTAATTAGAAGAAACCGCCATTTAATTCAATCGGGAGATATAAAATGTCAAAGCTAAGTTTCCTCCAGTTCATGCAGGAAAGAGATCAGTTGGACGAAGCGTTCAACTCCGCTCCGTATGAGCTGACCATGGGTAAGAAGAACGCAGGCGATGTGTTCTTCACCTTCATCGACGAAGATGAAAAGGAATACCGTATTCAGTTCTATACCCCTCAGGGGCTGGGCAAGAGCGTTCGTCAGGTTTTCATCGGCCAGAAGCGCGGCTCCGTCTATCCTGACGCCATCGCTCGCTTCAAGAACCCAATGCGCGTTATCGCTTCCATGATCGAAGCGACCAAACAATTCATGGCGACTCCTCTGGGCAAGACCATCGATGGCTTTGCTGTCAACTTCTCTAAGAAAGCGCTGGATCGCGGTATGACCCTGATTCCTAAGATCATCCGCCAGTCCGGCCTGAAACAGAAACTGAATGTCATGGACCTGACCTACGCGCCTGTCCCTGACCGTGGTTATGTGTGGCTGGTCCGCAAGGGTAAAGATCCGGCTCAGGTATTCGACGGTCCGAAGATGCAGGGTATCACCTGGGATGATCCAGACAAGGTCGGTGACGTTCCGGTTCAGAACAGCGTTGATGGCGTTGTGGGTGGAACTGGTCAAACCATTGTTGTTGGTGTTGATTTCCGTTCTGAAATGGAAGACTTGGATATTTCGGTGTCTGGAAATGATATCACAGTGATGGATGGGCGCAAACTCGTAGTGTCTTTCACTGATCCCGAGACAGCTAGAATCATTTCTGGGATGAAAACCCCTTCTGCTGCAATTACCAATTTCATGCAAAAAACGAATCCAGGAAGATACACTGGAAACATCAAAGTTAACAGCACGAGTACCCGCAGTGGCAAGAAATATGAATTTATTGCTTCCGACTCATCTGGGAAACAATTGTTCAATCTAAACGTAGAAGATTCCAGAAAAACAAACTTGGGAACCGGGGCTGGTTCTTCATCTTCTGTTGATAATTCCAACGGATGGAAATTAACTTCAAACGGGGATCAGCCCATGTTGTTATGGGCTGGTAAGGAGAGAGGCCGCATGAACACGGCAAATATCGCTCCCCACTACAATGAGCCGGGCGTGTATGTTGGCGCATACATGAATGAGAAACCTGTGCGTGGGCAAAGTGCTGATTTCATTGCTCGTCAGTTGAAATTACCACAAGTCCCTATCAGTATCCTGAATGATTTCACCACGGCGTCCACAAAATTTTGGAAAGGTTCTCAAAACAGTTCAGACAGAAATAACCCAGCCAATATTATCGGTTCTGGAACTGCTGTTATTGATGCCAAACGACTTGGTGCTCGAGAAGTAAACGTGGAACGATTCAAAAACGGTGTTCGCATGCGTTCTCAAAACGGTGACGTCGATATCAGTATTTCTGACCCAGACTTTTCAAATGCAGCAAGTGCTACTGATGCTGCCACAGCCTCTGTTGTAGTCAAGAACGGGCGTTACGAAGGTGCCATCAATTCAAAGCGCAAGATTGCCCGCATCTCGAACGAGCAGGGTACTGAATGGGATATCATCGGTGTCAACGGGGAAACCCTTGTCTCTATCAAGTTGAACAAAGTGTCTAAATCCGCATCGGATTCGACCGAGGGTGCAACCAGTGTTGATCAATTACGCGACAGCGGTTTCATCGCTCGTGTTCTGGGTATCATTGATACCAACGTTGGGCTGGACACTTCTATTCTTCCTGGTGAGAACATCCGTCGTGTGGGCGCTGGTCGTTACACGACGGCAGGCGGGTTGGTTATCGTTGTCAACTTCACAAACGTCCTCGCTGGTTTCGTTCAATACTCAGTTTTCAGCGAAATTGCTGAAGAGGAGAACGTGGCCAAAGGTAGCGCCCGTGACGTCGCCAATGCGGTAATTGCGTCCATCTTTGAGGTTGCCAAGACCCAGTACACTGGCAAATGGGATTAGCGCAGTGCCAACAAGCGCTCCATATCCTATCAAAGCCATTCGCCGTTCTCGGGGCTGGGGTTATGTGGAAACCGCAAACTGGACTCTGACAGTGTCCGACGCTGTCCTGAATCGTGTGAAGCCAGGGAACACTGCTCTGCTGGAACTCATCAAAGAGCCTCCGCGTGGCAAGCACCCACTGGAAATCATCCCAGAGAAAGGCGACAAGACCCTGATGCTGAAAGATCGTATCACCGGGACCATCTATGGTTCTATCGACCTGAATGCCCAAGGCGATGATCTGGTCAACTCTGGAACCCTGAAGATGCCACGCAACGCCATGGTGTTTGGTGAGACTGTCAACGGTATGTCCATCACTTGGTCTGGCGTCAATTTCCCGAAAACTGGGAAGTATGATGGTGCTGTATTGACCACGAATGTGACCTATTACTACGACAAAGGCAAAGTGGCGATCACGCCTATGGTATCCAATAAAGGTCGTACCCTGAACAATCCGAAGACATATGAACTTACTTTGAAGAAAGATATTGTTCAGGCCGTGATCGATGAAATTTCTTCTAATATGGAAATGATATCTCGGAATATGCAAACTCTGAAAAGCACGTCGTATAATCCGAAACAAGTATTTTTGGACGACATTTCTGTTGACAACAACGGTTCAGTCCTTTGGCGCGGGTACGACATGGCGGATCGCCGCACTAATGATTTTATGTTGGGTATCCTATCCAAAGAAACCGAGAGACTGGAGAAAGAGTCGAGTACTGCGAAGAAGACTGGTGCCGACCTTGCGGCATACGCCGACTCCATCCGAGACAACGCACCAAAAGGTCGCGACCTGGATTGGCAGATCTATGCAAGCCGTGATGGGCAGACTCTGAACGTGGACTGGGATATCACCTTCCGCCGCAACACAACTGAAGGGGCATATCGAGAGTTCAAAGCTCAGATTGACCGCGCCAACCAGTACCTGCAGACTCTGTACCGGGATGCGAAGTCCAAGGGCTACAACCCGACTGAACCAAACCTGATGACCCTGGCTCGTGCCCAACAGTCTGACCAGTGGTCGCAAGACAACGGGGAAAGTGCATACAGCGAGTATGAGCAGTCCCTGGGTGGAAACATGCAGATTAAGATCTGATCATCGAAAGCCCCTTCGGGGGCTTATAAATAACTGAAATCCCCGAGGAGATTAAGATGAAACCGTTTATCGAATATTTTAAAGAACAAGCCGCTAAACCTCAGACCCATGCTGGTGTCCAGGGTAAGACCGTATCCATCACCAAGCAAGCTGACGGCACCCAGTGGTGCTCTGGCGCTACCGTGACCCAGATCACTCCTGACAATCAGGCGGATGTATATAACCTGGAGTTAACCAATGGCAACACCATCAAGGTGAAGCTGACTCCGGATCAGACTCACGGTATCTCCCAAGGTCAGGAAGTCGTTGCTGTCTATGACGGCTTCGAATTCTTCTTTGGCAAGTCTGCCGACAAAGGCCAGGTGACCGAATCCTATGCTCAGGAACTGGCGAACATGGACAAGATGATCGGCAAAGCACTGGGTGCTGGCAAGTCTCGCAAGAGTGGTCGTACTGAGTTCGAATACTCTGGCATCCCTGGCATCGGCAAGACGATCACCGTGAACTTCGGTGGTGAAGATGACCCGTATGTGATCGTCACCTGCAACGGCAAGGAGCATGATATCAGCAAGGGTAAAAACCTGGCTGCTGACATTGCCAAGTTCCTCGGTGTTAAGCCTGTCTAAGAGGTTGCACTAGACGACGCCACGACGAAAGAACTTGGTCTGTAACTGGATCCCCCTTAAATACCGGGGGATTTCTTTTTCTGAGGACAACATCATGGTCAATGCGAGTATTTTCATCAACCGTGGACTGCTTGCTATAGCCCACTCTCATGCCTTGCACTTCGTTACAACGTCCTATGCCAAGCACAAGGCACTCGGGGAGTTCTACGGGGATCTAGAGGACTTGCTGGACACGTTTACCGAAGCATACATCGGTGCGGGTGGTCAGTATGTTCCATCATTCGAGAATATCAAATTGTACAACCCAGACCCTATCTCCTATATTAACAGTGTGGTGATAGACGTCGATGGTATCTACAAGCAGTGTGACTCCCACCTTCAGAGCACTCTTGACGATATCAAGACACTGTGCTATCAGACGATCTACAAACTGAAGCAGCTGTCGTAAGTCAATACGAAATAAAGGCATATAATTTTGCTCATTATTCACCAAAAGGAAAGGACAATGAGCAAAATCTTTATCCCGTCACACCGCGAAGGATGTGAGATCGCGGCCAACTACCTGCGCGGTCGCATGAACTGCGGCGCTGTCTTCATCGAGCCAAATTCGTTTGACAACAAAGAATCACCTGATGCCAT
>CYGL01000373.1_pt1 | contig 19070 bp, 24 predicted proteins | sample 485531 | NCBI WGS metagenome assembly CYGL01 (sample SAMEA3497897, study PRJEB9818) | human gut metagenome | reverse complement strand
ATGGACTATGGATCGCAGCATACACACTCGGATACTACACCAATCTACGGATTCAACCCCCAGACAGCTAGCTTTTTCCATTGGTGTTGTGTTGTGTGTTTGTGTTTTGTTGTGTGTTGTGTGTTTGTTGTGTTTTGTGTTGGTGTTTTCATTGTTGTTGTGTTTTGTGTTGTTGTTTTTTGGTGTGTTTTTTGTGTTTGGTTTTTGTGTGTTTTGGGTGTGTCGTTTTTTGGTGGTGGTATGATGTTAGTATCAACCGATGAGGGAAAGGGAAATAAAATGATTACTTTTAATGCTTATGTTGTCGAGATTGGGTTTGACAATTGCTATGAAGTCCATATTGAAGACGTAATCTCTACTATAGTTAGAGATGATGGCGAAATTGATGATAGCGTTGTTTCGTTTGAATCGGCACTCGCTACTTGCGTTAGAGCTTGTGTTGGGCGATGATTATGAGATTCAATTCGTGAGTGAATGTGATGGTGGTAGTTGTCGCAGGTATGTTGTTGCGATTGATAACGGCGATTGACATATAAAAAGCCCCGCAATGTGCGGGGCTTTTTTATGCCGGGATGTTAGTAGTATAGGGTTTCGCCGGGGTAGATTAGGTTCATGTTACCTGAGCTGTATCCTGTGATATTGTACATGCTGACCCCAAGATGTCCGGCGATGTCGGATAATGTGTCGTTCGGTTGTACTATGTAGGTGTGGGATGTGGTGGCATTGCTGCCGCCGTTGTGGCATATTTTGTCTCCGGGGTATACGATTGATGGGTTGCCGCTGGGGACGGTTACGTTCCACCAGTCTGGCCAGAACATTGAAACGTATTGTCCGGATTGGATGGTAATGCAATTAGTGTTGCATGTGGTGTTCGGCTTGTTGGGTTGTGGTGTTGGTTGTGGGGTTGGTGTGGGTGTGACTTGTCCGCTGCCTGCGTATGCGTGCCATGTGTTTAGGTCTCCGTATACTACGCTGAGGTCTAGTGCTCCGCCCCAGTTGTTGATGTGGCCGGTGCTGGTGTATTGCCATGCGACGGCGAAGGGCCAATGGTGTAGGGTGGGTTGTGTTGATGGGGGGTTGAATCCGTAGATTGGTGTGTATCCGAGTGTGTATGCTGCGATCCATAGTCCATAATTTCCTGCAACAACCGTTGACCAGTCGTAAGCGTTTTCCGTGGACTGGTTCATGTAGATGATTGGCTTGGTGCCCCATGCGGCTTCTACGGTTTGGAGCCATGTGAGCGCCCAATTGGTGTCCCATGGTGTGGATGGTTCCCAGTCTAGGATTGGTACGATGCCTTTTGAGATGTATCCGCGCGTATTGTCGATGAAGTATTGGGCTTCGCGCCGTGCGTTGTTTTCCGTGTGGGCGAAATGGTAGACGCCTACGCCTTGATTTGCTGCTAAGGCGTCCTGCACTACGCGATCGCAATCGGGGTTGACGTATCCGATGCCTTCGGTTGCTTTGGTGACTACGATTTGTGCGCCGGATGTGGTGACGTTGATACCGGTCTGCCAATTGGATACGTCTATCATGTCCGCAGCGTTCGAGCATGGCACGAATGCCAGCAGTAGGGCGCCGATTGCCGCAATCGTACTGTATGTGATTGTTTTAATCCTCTTTATCATTGTTTTCCTTCCTATCGATATTGAACATGTTGAGAATGTTTGAGTTGTTTAATTCTGGATTGATTTTTACGCAATTCTCCATGATTGATGTGATTTCAATGAGGCAGATTCCTGCGCATACCGGGATGAATACCGGTAGTTCGATTCCTAGATCAATGTAATCCGAACCGTATTCCACAATCAATGCGACGCAGATGATTGCCAAGTATGCGAACTTGTGGCCAAGTCCCTGCCGCATTTTCTCACTGGACAGTTCGCCGTGCATAATTGCGTTGACCACTCCGGTCACGTAATCAATGAGCACCAATAGGAATACGATGCCGATAACGATTAATTCATGGATTGGCATGAATGCTCCTTACTTTCTTATGCCTGATTGTTGTAATAGGCCGCCAAGAATCATGCTGAACTCCGCTTTGACCTGCGGGGTTTCGAATCGTAGTCTGCCGACGCGATAGGCGTTCAATATTTTTTGTGTCATATCATCCGATCGTTTGAGCATTATGCAATCGTTATCGACCAGTCGATAATCGAACGTAAAGTCACGGGTGATTTTAGGCTGTTTTTTCGTGATGATATATAGTACTTCGTCCGTATCGCTTAATTGCTGATAGACGTTGAAAATACCGTATTCAGTGGTTCTTAACGTGAATGCATAGCCGGCGTTGCTGAAATCACTGATGAGAGTGTTGGCGTTATCCCTAAAATCATTATTGATCGCATAATTCGCATAATTCTCATCGTATCTGCGTAAAAACCGTCCGAATTTGGATGTGGCAACCTTGGCGCTGAAACCACCGTAGTCAGCCAGTTCTACCATGATGAACCCGTCGCAATATCGCTGATATTGCGTGCGATTATCCAACTGCGGTTTCAGGTTGATGTTGAACGCTGAGAAATACGGATTAGCGAGGGTTACGGCGTTGCTGCACATGATAACACGAACCCTATCGTTCCAACGGTCTACCGTATTATAAAATTCCTCAAGCGCCGTGACCTCTCCGCCAAGATATCGCATATTATCAGGGAATATTTCATCGAAGATAATGGTTCGTACTTTGGGGTAGGCGACTGATTTCACCTGTCCGGCCTGCGATAGGGCGATGAAGTATCCCATGATATGCCATGTGGGGCGTGTCTTGCCATGCTTATCGGTGGTGGCGTCACGATCGTTCATCCAGTGGCATTCGGCTTGATTGCCGGATACCCTAAACTCTAGTTCCGGGTATTGCTCTGCGATGTCCGCAAACCAAGTACCCTTATTCTTCTGTTCCTCGGCAGTACGCCTGAGGTAGATGAATTGCCATCGTTTTTTAACCCAGTCGCTTATGACCAGTTTTTTAGCACCATATGTCTTGCCTAGGCCGCGTGCGCCGATTACAAACATCCACGGCGCATGATATGATAGGACGTGGCCATAATCATAATAGTCGTTTTCCGCTAACAACTTCTCCATAATATCCATGATACCATACAACGATGGCAGGCCGGTAGATGCCTACCGGCCTGCCATCGTACTAAAAGTTCGGCGGTGCACTAGACCCGTCCCACACATTCAGCAGCGAATAAGCGGTATTATAGCGCGTCCCGTATGGCCTGAACGGGAATGTATTGAGGATATTATTATACAATTGGGTAAGCGATGAAGAACGCGGCACCTTCAACGCACCTGCCGGACTTTGATGATATGCGCACGTCCATAATATCTGCATTTTCGCATCACCATACGTTTGCGGATATCTCCCGTAATCCTCTGCGAACTGGTTTCGTTGCCCCTGCCGTGATTGAGTGCGCCGTGCCCACGTCCGGAACGCAGCAACCTCACTACCGGTCATCGCCCTATCGAACGTACCACCTGACTGCATAAGCGCAGCAATCGACGGAGCAGCGGCCGCGAACGCCTCATACCCTGCCCCGTCAACCGCTTTCATGGCATTCAAGACTTGCAAACGGCGTGAGAAACTCCATTGCGCTATTCCGATACCCTGATTATTCGGTTCGACCGCATCCCAGCGCAATGATGATTCGACGGTGCCGATCACATAGAGCGCGTACGAGCTTTCCCCGTTTCCCACGCTTGGCGTGCCCTGTCCTTGGTCGGCGTCCGGTTGACCTTTGCCACCGCGATGCACCCACGTCTGGGCGCTCGCCTTGTAGAATATGGCTTGCGATGATGTCGTGCCCGAACCACTGTGGTATACGAGATTATCGCCCTGCAATTGAATCCACGCGGATATATCGCCGTCCACGCCCACGCCCGGATTATTGCCCCCAGTCGGATTATCACCGGATCGGGGCGGTTCCGGCAATGCCGTGGGATGCAGATAGCCAAGCAGTTGCGAACCTTTCATGAGCGGGAGCGATTGGTGGACGGCGGGCGTCGGATTTTGTGTCAGCACATCGATGCTGTCACCATGAATGCCACCCCAGACGATAGCTACGTGACTGCCGGTGTAAATTCGATTGCCGTATGTCCAGAACACGACGTCGCCCATGCCGGGCGTATAATTTGCGTCCTTTTTTTCAAAAACGCGCCCCACGGCGGACGTGGTGGGGAACCTGGTGTAATTGCCTTCCGCATAACCTGTTGGAGTAATGCAATCGCCTAACGAGAGATTGTAATTATCCATGCAGTACTTCGCCCATAAATCCCAGCACTGCGCTCCATAAGCCCCGTCCATATCCCAATATTGGCCTTGAGTGCGTTCCAACCATGCCCGTACGTCTACCATGATATCAGTATTCCTTACTTTGCCTATAAGTCCCAGCATTGAGCGCCATACCACCCGTCCATATCCCAGCAGCGGACTTGAGTTTGCGTAATCCATTGAGGTAAGGTGATAGCCATCTCCCTATTATAGGGGATATGGCTATCATATGGCGGCAACTTTGACCGTCACTACCAGGTAAAAGGAAGCGTTTCGCAGAAGGAATAGCGGTAGAACGTATCCCTTGAAGAGGTGGGGAGGGTTCCGACCACGTCGTCCCATAATGGTGTCAAGTCTGAAGAATTCGCTTTCGCCTCCATTGGGACTATTGCCCCTTTTGCCTGTAGGTTACAGCGGAATGGAACATAAAAAGGGAATGGGACGGTATTTACCGCATTGTCGTCACCCGTTGGCGCGAGGCTCTTGATATTGCTTACGACGTTTTCATAATCTGAAATCGAAGTACCCTCATCCTTAAGTTGGCCATTGCCAAAACCCCCGTTTATATTCATGCCGTCGGAATTGATATGAATTCTTACGTCAAACTGGTAGAAGCCTTTCTTCTCCTCGCTTTTTTTCGTAGTCTTGAAGGGGATTGTGAACGTGGCGGATCCCGCCACACGACCGTGCTGCAATACCTGCACTATCCATTCGGCCAGTTTCGCGTATCCTGATTCATTGAGGTGGATTACTCCGGTCTCATCGGTGCCCATATATAGCTTGAAATTGTCTTCCATGGGTAGATATAGGAATTCGGGGTGGACGGTAATCCCCGCCCGTTCAGCCCCCCAGAACATGTATGTATATAGGGAGGTGCGGAAAGAGTCGTTCGTGCGCGACTTGTTTGGGAAAAAGTGAATGTTCGCGTGAGGGTAAAGGTTCCTTATCTTACCGAATGCGAAAGCAGCATCCGCATCGTTAAGCGTAAGGTTGAAAAATACGTTGTTCACGCCCATAATGATAATGACTTCATCAACCGTTGACGGGTCTACGTTCTTATCGGCCCTGGCCGTTTCCGCTTGACTGGTAAGCTCCTGTATTTTCTGACCTCCGACGCCGTAATTTGCCACAACATGATATGGCGTATTGAGCTCGTTGATGCGATGGAACACTTTTGCGTTGCTGAATTGCGTCCATGAGTCGCCGAACATAACGCATGTGTGTTGCCGTGGCGTGGCGTTGACAACGAGCTGGCGAATTGCGGCCGCATTGGCGACGTCGCTGGCTCCCAAAGCGTTGAGGATTGCCATGTTCGAAGTGGCCTTACCTTTGGCATCCGTGGCGTCGGCTGCTGCCGTATCCCACTTGATTTTAGCAGTGGTGGCATTGTCCACCGTATTGTCCCCAAGCAATGTCTTGACCACTTCTTCGTCGTGAGTTTCGTGCGCTTCCACGGCTTCGATGCGGTCGAGGTGCTTATTGAGGTTATCATCGATGGTGCGCATACTGCCGTTGTATCCGTCGCGTAGATCAGCTGGGTCGTCGTCTCCGTATAGATTTAACGCATAGTTGTCGGTTTTGCTGTAGAGAGTACTCATTGATCAGTTCCTTTTCGTTTCTCGAATGAGTGTTTCCAGTTGGTTGATTTTTCCATCCAGCATTCTCATGGCCTCGTTGTATCCGTCTCTTAAATCCACGGGCGTTTCGTCCGTATAGAGCGGCAGTGCGAGATGTAGTGTCCTATCATATTGACCGTTCACTGTTGTCGTGTCCTTTCTCGTGGGGTGACTCGTGGTTCCTCGTGTCCGAAAATCTCTCGATTGCCCAACACAGCCCATGTGATGCAGTTGTGTTGGGCGGCCTGTGCGGTGGTCATGGTTGCCATTTGATTGACACGAGCGCCAAATACGGCCAGTTCGCGATACACATTACGCATTGCGTCAACGCTGTCAACGTGCCGTCCTTGCGTTACATCATAAACATCATTGGTGAGGTCTAGCTTGCCTAGCTTGCTGACGATATCATCAAGCTGTACATCGACTGACGCAAGGTGTTCGTTGATTTCAGAGATTTCAGCATCCGTCTTGTCGGATTCGGCCTTCGCCCACGCTTTCACCTCATCCACATATGCCTGCAAGGCGTCAAGATTATGGCGCAGGCATTCGATCAGCTGCAATGTCGTCAAGCCGTCCCGATAAGTGAACGGTACACTGGTTGGCACCCCTACGGGAACCGGATACCGTGGCGACGTCGCATCAATCACACTCATATTCACTCCCATTCTCCATAGTTATGGCAGTTGCCAAATATTGTATCATATGACCCCCACACCTGCATGAAACACGGTTCGAGGCTCCGTACGATCTCCATGTCCACGTTGATGATCGCCTGCCGGTATTCCTGAATCAGACTCATGGCGCTCTGGCTGCGCCCGGTCACATGACTCTTGCCCTTGGCATTGCTTGAATCATGCTGGTAGTCGGTGGCGCTGTGCGCCGTGGTGTGGCTGGTGGAATCCTGCGAACTGGACGCGGTACCGGAACTATCCGCCTGCGATTCGTTCGCGTGGGAGGCGTAGCGTGCGAAATCACCTACAACGCCGGTCTGAGGCACGTCACTGTCAAAACTCTTCGACGTGGTGGTACTGGAATTATTCGACTGGCTACTGCTGGAGCTGGTCGAATCCTGCGAACTGGACGCCTTGCCCGACGACTGGGATTCACTGCCGCTGACGCTATCCGTCGTCATGTCTATGGAATCCAAGGGATTGTATTGCATGTCCAGTGTCTTGTAGCGTTCGTTGAAATAGGGCATGATCTCCGCCATGGTCATACCCAGATAGAACACGAACTGTTGAGCGGTTTCCTGCCCGATCTCCCTCAGCGCGTAATGGCGAATGATCTTCTCATTCAACTGCGCACGGTGCGACTCATCGTACATCGGGTAATAGTCGGCGCTCAGATGCAGCAAGGCGTCTGTATCGTATCCGAATGCAATGAGATTGCCGAGGGTTTCGGTGTACTCTCCCGGCGTCGCCATCGCGTAGGCGCTAAAATCCTGTGTCACAATACACCTCCAATACCCGTGTCGTATGATGCGGGCATGTCGATATCCGTCGTACCGCCTGCGCTCGAATCAAGCGCGTTAGGCACTCCGGAGCTTTGCGCGTCCGCATACTCGACCCATACGTTCAACTGCGGCCACAATCGGTTGATTTCCGTTGCCGCAGCCTGCCGCGCCTTAAGGAAACTCAAGCGGAACACGTCTACTTTTTCGTTGGCTTGCGCCACTTCGTCAGAGATCAGCCGTTCCTTTTTCTCCGTACCGGACGATTGGATGCCGAGATATCCCAACACCTCGTTGGTCACCTGTGCTTTTTGCTGGACGAACTTGTCCAACAGATAGGGTGTCGTGTTCGGCCACGGCTGGAACATGCTGCCGGGATCAAGTGAGTCGTATCCGATGATATAATCCTGGCCATCCTGCCGTTGCTGAAGCATGTTCTGCACGGTGAGTTTAGTGCGGGGGTCGGCTGTGATGATGGTCGGCAGTTTCAGGCTCTCCAAATTCACGTCATACGCCTTGTCGATATCGGCAAGTCGTCGCGCGTACTGCCATAATGTCGGCTTGAATCCGACGCGCATTCGATTGTCCCAAATTGGAATGCATTCCGCCCCCGCTTTGAGCTGTTTGTAGTGGTAGTTGACGCCGACCGGCTCGAAACATGTCGGATTATCATACACGTTCAGCCGGCCTTGATAGCCCGCCTGAGTTACCAGGAACCTGCCGATACGCCTGTCCTCGAAAAACAACGCGCATCCGTATTCGCACAGACATATTTCCAACCAACGTTCATCCACAGTGGGTGGCAATCCGCGCCAGCTAAACCGGTTCAAGGCGAGTTCCATCAGCAAATGAAGATACATGCCATCGAGCGTGGCCGCGCGTGTTTTCGCGTAATTGCCATGTGGATGCAACGCGCCGCCAACTCGATTTTTCTTAGATCTACTCATATTGCCATGATATCACTCATAGCCGATGCCCGGCAGCGGCTCGTTGTCCGACCAATCGGTCACGCCGATATACTCGGGCTTGCTCCAGACCGTCACGCCACGTTCGAACATGCCCTTGATGGTCAGCCGCGCCTGTTCGGGCAGCGCACCCGTAATGTAACATTCCTGCATCTGCCAGTAAGTGAATTTCTCCATACATCGCAGGTTTGCGGGCGGGGTGACGAACCGCTGGACAAAATACCCGAAACGCAACATGAACTCGCCCACCGAACGCAACGCACTGGGGGCGCACGTACGGAAACGAACCAACACGCCCATAATGCCATTGGCGAGGTTGAACGAGTCACCACCTGCCGAACCGCTCGCAGTCGGCGGGGTCATCTGCATTTGCTGAATTTGGGCGTTAATTCCAGCTATCGAGTTTTCATAGTCACCTTCGGCAAAACGCGTGGCCAACCGATAGTTCTGCCCGGCCATCAGGGCGCTGGACGTGCCTTGAATCTGCTGGGCGCGTCCAGCGTAGGCGTTCGCCTGCGAGGTTTGCGCAGCGTTAGTCGCCATGCTGTTGGCCGTGTTCGCAGCTGCCGTATCGTTGGCGATGTCACGGCTGGCGTATAGTCCCTTGTTGGCGATGTCGTTCTGCACGACACCACCGATAGCGCCGATGACACCGCCAGCCAGTCCGGCCACACCCCCCGTCGCCAATGCGTTCCCCGTATTGGCAATCAGCCCCCACGCGGTTCGCGCATTGTTCTGGGACACATTCAGATCGGTCATGGCGTTAGTATTCGCCTGCCCGATGGCCAACGACTGGTTAAGCGAGTTGGCCGCGATGGCGTTCAGCGCGTTACGGTTGGTAATACCCAATTGGGTCATCTCCTGCTGGGTACGAATCGCCGTGCCGGCCTGAGATAATGCATTAGCTGCGCTCATAGTCGCTTTTTGCTGCGCCCATCCAGCTGATCGCTCCGCATATGCGCGAGTGTATGCACTGTTTGCCATGGCAAGCGACGCGCCGTTGTTCACCGCCATGAATTGAGGGAAGTTCGTAATGCCGAAACTGACGTTAAGCATTTCTCCGCCGTCGATCGGCAGCCCGGTACCGTTCCCGCACGGGGAGGAAACGGTAGGCGCACCTGCCGCGTTGTAGTCCACCGGGTAAAAGTTCAGGCGCGGAGATGGTGGCGCGTAATTCCACGTTTCACGAATAACCAAGTCATGAGACTGGATATCTTCGGGCCGATAGATGACATTTGAGCCATTCAGACACGAACATTCCACGACGCTATACGGATAGCACTGCAGTTTCTTCAGATTACGATACCGTTCGGGGATACCGAAGTTATTGCGAAAATCCTTGATAAAGACAATATCATCATACCTATTATCGCTCTTAGCCTCCCATACAAACGTATATACATGCCCTTTAACCACACCAGCCACATCGTTGCCAAAAAATTGCTTTACCTCCCTTCCGGCGTCGGCTATATAGCCGGCGCTGATTTTGGGGACGGCGTAAATCGCCGTAATGCCCTGAGTGACCCACGGGTACGAACTGCCTGCCTGCATAACGCGCGTAAAATCATCGGCGGTGTCAAAATAATAAATCTCCGCACCATTGGATTGATTCTCGAATCGTGACCCCCGCGCGGTTTTCAGCGACGGTTTTTCAGTACTGCCACTCGACGCCACAAGATCGGTCGTAGACACGACAATGACACCATAATCCAAAGTCGGTGAGTTAAACCCAGCCTGCGTGGGCTTGCTGGACATAAGCGACGTATATGACTGCGAGACGATGACGGTTTCCGCGCCGGTGTCCAGCCCCTCCGGCAGCGCAAGCGTGGTACGCCCGTAATCATCCCACTGGTGTTCGTTGGCGACACCGATATGACCGCGCGTCACATAGCAACTACCGAAACTCACGTCAAACTGGAAACTTTGCCATACATCCAGCATAAGCGTGAGCTGTGTGGTGTGCGCGTTGATATATTCCACGGATTCGATACAATAATACCATGCGCGTGGCGATTCCAGTTCGGGGTAATCGTTGACCGCCACAAGATAATTATAGTTCGACGCTTGGTTAAATGGCATGTCGATACGAACGGGAGCGCCGAAAATATGCATGGTGGCCGGACGGCATTGAACGCCATCCAGTTTGTCAAACCATTCTTGCTGCGCCTCATGTGAACCGAACCGCACGATATCACGGTATGAAGCATCCCACGGCACCCGGCAGAGTTTCAGCGTAGTGTTAGGCGTCCATTGAGCCCAAGAAAAGTTGGATTCCACGATAGGGTTCGCGTCGTCGATCATCATTATCCTCCGGTACGACGAGACCCGGAGCGCTCACGTAGATTACGCCCCGGGTCTTGTCTTGCATCGTACCGTGAGAGAGAGTAGCCGATCGGCTACCCTCCCATCATATCACGCGGTCACGGTCACAGCCTGCTTTCCAGACACGCCGAACAGCGTGGCGGTGATGTCAGAGCTGCCCGCCTTGACGCCGGTCACCACGCCGGACTCGGATACGGTGGCGTTCGCCACAGTCCCGGACGTCCATGCGGCCTGTGCGGTCACGTCGGCGGTACGTCCGTCAATCATTGTCGCCACGGCGGCGGCCTGCGCCGTATGGCCTACGGTCACGCTCGGAACGGTCACGGCAATGGACGCGATGATGGACGGGTTGAATCCGATGACACCGTCACCGACCACGGGCACGTCCAAAGCTGCGGACACGGTTCCCGGCACTTCCGGAGTCGCCGGATTCGTATACAGGGCGGTTGCCGTGATCGGGATGGTGGTGTTCGATTCGTCGAGGCCGACCACCAGCACGCCGGTAGGCGAAATGTACGTGTAATCGCTCTTCGGCTTCACGGTGTCGCCAATACGATACTCGACCGCATCCGAACGGAACGTGGCCGTACCGTCATTGGTGATGGTCGTGTCGGCAGTGACCTGCACCGCACCGCCACGCGCCACATTGGTCGGGGTTTCCGATCTGCCGCCATACATGGCAAGCTTGAGCCGGAACGTCGGCGTTTTGGCCTGCGTGCCGGCAGGGGCCACCACTTTGGCCGTGGACGCCGCGCCTGTCCAGAACATCACGGCGGGAGCGAACCCGGACACGCTGATAATGTGCTGGACATGTAGATAATGGTTGACCGAATTAATGTTGACCGGGTTGGTCTGCTGGGTCATCTCGTTGATGACCGGAATATCGATCAGGAACTTGTCGGTGGTAAGAATGGCCTGCACGCCATCCATGCCGAACCGGTCTTGCGGAATGACGATGATTCGGTCGATGGTCGGCTCGGCGTCGGTGCGCTGGAATACCGTGGCGAGACCCTGCACGTCAAGCGCCGACTTGACTTCCGGCGAACAGAACAACACAAGCTCGTCCGGACGGGCGAAGGTCGGCATGTGGCGGGCATTGTACTTGGTGGACACGAATTTAAGCGTGTCAGCCCACGCGCGAATCTGGCGCAACATGTCGCGTGCGTCCGTCTCCGAACTGCCCATGCTGTTCAAATCATGCTCCATGTGGACGCGCCAATATCCGCCAAGCTTCGCATACTCTACGAACTGGTGACATAGGGCTTCGAATAGATCAACCTCAGCCGCGTTATAGCAGGATGTGAGAATCTGCGAGGTGAGCGAAGCCAAACCGTTTTCGGACGTGAACGCACGCTGAAGCGTCCTGTCATCCGTGGTTGCGGGATACCAGTGGGCAAAGTCCAGACGGTGGTAGAGCGAATCCACGTCGATCTTCCACTTGCGGAAATTATCCGCGCCGAGATATTCCGCATCGGGATCATAGACCTGCGCAAGCGGCATACCCACGGCGATCTCCTGCCATGTGTCGCCATACGCCTGCGACGCACGCTGGAAGACACTCAGCGGATTATTCCAACGCCATGTGTTCACATAGGTGCCGCCGATACGGTTCACCAACGCCGAGTAGAACTCATTCTTCAGCTGAGTGCTGGACATGAGCGTGGCCATCTGGCGATCCATGTTCATCTGAGTGGCACCCGGCATACGTCGCTGGTATTCCGGCGACGCCTCGTTGCGAATCATATTCAAAATCTGCGCGTTATTGAATTCGGTGAGCGGACGAAGCTGCTGCTTCGGCGTCACCACTGGGGTGGTCGACATGATATCTTTTCCTTCCTAACTATCAGCCTTCGTACAGGTCGTCAAACGTGCCGTAGGTGCCATTATAGTCGTCATCGGTCATTTCATCCGATCCCGGCGTCGCATTATCATCGGGGCCATCGTTCAGCACATGATCGGCTGCCGCGTCACGCATGGCCTCGATGGTTTTGGACAGTTCCGCCACAGTCGCTTCCAATGCGCTGAGACGGTCGGCCATGTCGGCGTCCTTGTCGTCGCCCGCGCCTTCAGACTCGCCGTCGCCGAGCGGTTCGGGCTCCGGGTTCGGTGTATTGCCGTCGGCGGCCCCGTCCGGTTCGGTCACGGGCGTGACGTCCGGCTTGTCCTCATCTTCATTGTCGTTCATAATCACCTCGTAAGATAAATGGCACGGCAGCAATCACGCTGCCGTGCCGGATTGCCAGGCTGTGCGGGTTCCCTCGCCGTCGCTGGGCGCTGGCTACGCACGTCTACATCCGACCGAATCGCCTTACCGATTGCCTACCGGTCGGGCCATCGAATCAGCTTGGGACGCACACCCCGCTACCGGCTATTATAGCACGAAAACATGGCCATCATCATTAAGGTGACGTGACCGTGGCAGAAAATCATCGTAAGGGATCGGGGCGGCTCGATGCACGCCACTCAACCGCATCACCGTGCCGCCGCCTTCCTCTACACCGCAATATTTGCGATTGCCGAGGATACGAAGTTTTTCATAAGTGTGGTCATTTTTCCACGCGCCCAGTTTCCTATCATCCGTTTCGACGCCAACGGGCGCGTCCAGCCCCTCCAATATCATGCCGTCCGTATCGGCATAAAGTACGCGGTCGGCGTTCGCGTTCATCGCACGGGATAATATTTGCCGACCGTAAGCGTTGACATAAGCGGCGGTTGGCAACCATGCGAGTGAGTTGGCCGACTCAGGTTTGTCCACCGTAAAATCCACACCCCCATCTCCAGCCGGTTTCGGGTGCAGCATAGGCCGATACAGCGACGCCCCAAACTTTCCAACCAACGAATTGAGCAATAGTTTCGCCATTTGCCGACGCTCACCGGTTGCGGTTTGTTTGACGTGGAACCATGTATCGACGTACTCGTAATACAGTCCATGCGATGTACAGAATTTCCACCCGCCTACATACTCCCACACATGGACATCATAGTTTTCCGTTAAGGTTTGCCAATCCACGTCAGTCACCGGCATGGTGACGACGCCTAGCGTACTGTCCAGACGTTCGCCCTCATATCCCCATACTGGCAGGATATTCGTGAGCGTCGCCGTTTTGCCCGTTTTCAATCGCGCGTCAAACGAGATAACGTCGATATGCAGCGGATAATCGGTATCATAACGATATTCTCCGTCATACCATATGGGGGAGCCTACCGGCATGGCTGCGTCATGCATGATGCTCGGATACAGACTATTCACATCCCAGCTGCTGCAATCCCGATATTCGCCCGGTCTGCTGTATACTATCGCTCCATAGTACGCGCGGCGCATCCGGTGATAATCTTCTTTGGTCAATGGGGGGAAGCGACGTTTGAATCCTGCATAATCTCCGTCGATGTAATCGGCCATCGCCATAGACGCTACGGTGGTGCCCTTGAGGTTCAGGGCGTCGCATTCCTGTGCGATGTTCCATGTTGTTTCCAAGTCATCCGCACCACCAAACGTTTCACGCGAGACACTCAGCCCGTCATCTCGTGTGATATTGCGCACGTCCAGAAAATCCACGGTGATACCACCCATGCGTACGCGAAAACTGTAGAAATGGCCGCGAACGTTGAATGTGCCCCAAACTCCATCCTTGGACGGGTTCGATTGCAGGGGGAGACGTCTCAATAACTCAGCCGCTATAGGTTTGATGTCCTGCCATCCATGCGCGCACCATACGCGCGTATGATGGTCAAGCATGGTAAGACGGACGATCACATTCGCCGTCAGCGGTTCCACGCCGTTATCCGTCAAGAGTGTTGCGCCGTCCGTTGCCGCCATTCGACGCTCTCGCATGATTCCATCCTTTTTTTAGTGTCTTGCTGTACTGGTCAGCCATTCGTCAAGTCGTGTCCCCACGTCTCCTGCGTCTGCTTTAGTCTCCCATTTGTGTGTCTTATCATTATACCATGTTGCCTCACGTACTACGACGCTGAAATTCGTGTTGTTTATCAGCCATCGTTTTTGACGATTAGACAAAGAGGCGAATTTTTGTGCGACGCTAGAATCGAATGCTTCGAGCTGCTGTGCGACTTTATCAAAATTCAAAACACCCTCGCTCTCGGGAACCTTCCTAGTTCCCGCACGCAATGGCGCACGTCCTACGAGTCCGGCGTATTCAAGCATCTCCCGTTCAAGCCTCCTACGCCCTCCCTCTCGCATCATCGCGCGTGCACGGCTTATGCCACGCTCTGTGCCAAACACGTTCACACGGCTTCGCGTAAGTTCATCACGCGCAGACCCGCCGACCGTGTGAGTGCCCAGCACGTCAAACGGAGATTCCCCCGCGCGTTCCATCTCACGCATTTCCCCCACGGTATAGTCAGCCATGCTCAATGCCTCGAACTGTTGGGCACGTTTGATCTTCTGCCGTGCTTCGATACGACGGCGCTGCTGCTGCCGTAATGTTTTCCGACGTTTCGACGGGGCGGCGGCAATTTCCGCGTCGGCTATCAGCGGGCGTGACGCCATCTCACGGTCAAGTTTCGTAACATGGACATCTGGGACGACCTGATACGGCTCATTGTCCCGCGCCCTCAACGCTTGCTGTTGCTCTCCAAACTCCTGCCCGATACGCCGTGCAACCTGTTCAAGCTGCTGAGCACTGAGATTCCCTAAAAACGTTTCGGTAATTTGCTTGGGGAGGCGTCCGGTACTGTAATCCCTGACCGCTCGTTCCTGCCGAACCTGCGCTGATCTGATTGCGGCGTTGCGTTTCAGATTGTCAGCGCGTCGGCTATTGTTTTTACGTTTCGCCACAGCCTCCCCCTTGCAAGTATGAAACACCCCTCGCCGCAAGGATGGGAAAGCGGCGGGGGGTGAGTTTGGCGGCAACATCCCTATAGGGACATTGTCATGATATCATACAGTGCGGACAATAGTGCTACTTGCGCTTGTTTTCCGGCACCAATTCGAGGTCAAAGAATTTGTAGCCACGACGACTTTTCTTTTCCACTACCTTGAGGGTAAGTGGCTGGTTCCATGTGTCCGGCGTGCCGAAAATGGTGAACAGATTGCCGAATGCGTGCGCAAGCGTGGGGGAGGCGGCGGCAAAGTCGCCTTCCTCCGCATGAATAACCACGCGGGTAGACGAATTGATTTCACCAGTCTCCTGATTGGCTACTTCGATGGCCTGTGCCAGCACGTTGGTGACGTGCAGCGGCTCGTTAAGGTGTTCGTCCACTTTATCGGCAGTCTGCATGGCACTGTACAGCGCCATCTTGCCGTCTATAGAGGAAGTATCGAAAAAGTGGGATACGGCGTTAGCGCCGTTCGCGGAAAAGTTGTTGCCGTTTGCTACGATCAGTTCGTTGTCAGCCATGAGTGTTGCCTTTCCTTATAGGGGTTATTAATTATTTTCCTCGGTGATAATATCATCTTCAACCACGTTACCGTTAACCGGCTCCGAATAGTCGATAATGGTATCATCTCCAAATTCGCAATTATCCCAGTAGATTGCCTCATCCATGCGCGTTGCCTGCGCATGATATTCGGCAGACATTGGCAGCATGTCCTTGTTGATTCTACGGGCTTTCTTCATCGCCATATCAGCTGTGCGACATGTGCCATCCACGACCACGTCAATGTCAACGAGTTCACCGTTTTCGCCGCGCGTGATGCCGCGCACAATGCTGTAATGCTTGGCTCTCTTAATATATGCCATAATCATACCGCCTTATCTTATCATTGCTGCTGTTGCGACATTCTTGCTATGTCTTCGTCAGTATACCGCACGTCGGTAAGATTGTCAAAACAACGACACGCGATCTTAACAACCGTCCGAGCGAACTCATTACCCTCCCACACTCCGCACATTTCGTAGCATGTAGCACCCTTCACATGACAGACAGCACACCACGCCACCAATGCCGGACAGTACATAAGGCCAGACAGCATTTCAATATCCTGAGTTCGAGACAATGTAGCGTATCGTGAAGACCAAGGCGTAATACTCAAACAGACTTTTGCCGCGTGCTCAATGCCATCCGCAAACGCCACTTGCCCCCCTTGAGGCTTGTAAAAAGATTTCAGTAGCGCTACACTACGACAAAACGTCTCCCAATCACCCTCACCGCGATTATATTCACGCAAGTGCAGGTTACGCCGCCGATTCCGAATGACACGGCGCACACGGTTATCATCTAGAATGCCATCATCAAACCAATTCGTACGTTTATCGTTTTCATCGCAAGCCAAATTCTTCGGTTTCATCATTAAAACTCCAATTCCTCATTACCGGACTCGACACACGTCCAAGAATGCAGCCAACCACGAAAATACATATCAATCCCTATCCAAAAGAGGAGTATTAGCAATATCAATGGCGTCCAACATCAAATCAACCACCTGAGAACCGTCGCCAGCATCATACGCACACAGGGCTGATGCGCCACACACGCCACCAGACGGCGTACGAAACTGGACAGTATATCTCAACTCGTATCTATGACCGTGAGGACAATACCACAATCGCACGCCACCACCCTCAAACGGCGACGCAAACACGGCAACATTCATATCATTCCTAGACATTTCAGAATCCTTTCACAATAAAAACCAGCACGAGCGCCACGCTTACCACAAGCATAGCCAAAGAACAGAACACGTCACGCACGTCCCGCGACGCTTCACGAAACGCCACCGCACATGTCACAACAAACAGAATCGAAAACAGGATGACAACAATCCATAGACCAATCATCATAATATCACCACCTATCAGACCGTAACTTCCACCATACCCAAACACACAAACAGAACAGCGCACAAACATAGTAAAATTGCACTGCAAACAAGAAACAAAACCTCCCACACGCTACACGGTCGAACCTCTTTATGCACGAACGTTATAAAAACAACACCGGCCAAACAGATGATAAACCCCGTTAAACAAAGAACAAACCGCATCACACAAAACATGAAAACCCTCCTCAAACTAAAAACGCTCGAACCATGCCAACCATAGTGCCGTCAACGTCAAACGTAGCATTATCAATATCCACACTCACACTACGACCACCGTAAGCGTGGCGGACATGACATAACACACCATCTAACGCAGTCTTTAACGTAGGCGCATAAAACCTCCCACTCGGCTTCACGCAATCAGGCAAAATCTCAAACACCTGAAAACCCTCATCAGTAATAATAAAATACCACATATCAACCCTCCCTAATCAACATTCATATTAGTGACATGAACAATCTGACGCAATTGAGCAATCGCTTCAGACAACTCATTCAACAATGCGGCATGTTCTGCCAGCGCTTCCACCGGCAGAATATGAGCACACAAGTGCACACCATCATCCAAAATCGACCCATCAACATCAATACGGACATAATCGCCAATACGGCCTATTACAAGGCCATTACCAGCATCTTCAAGCACACCATTGTAGTGAGCGGAAAGCGGAATCCTGACCTTCATATACAAAACCCCTCCCGTACATCATCTTCACCAAGGTCGACCAACTTATACCTATCACCCTTAACCATATCAAATTGACCAAGCTTAAGCCCGTATTCAGCAAGATAATCATTGGCTGAAGCTTCCCACTCAAGGCCGCAGACAGCCCCGCAGATATTCGTAATCCGTTCTACGTCAGGGTCACGGTACAAGTCGTAATCATCATCAACCCAAAGGTCAAGATACCACGTATCGTCTCCAGTCTGCCGCCACATGCTAAACCCCGTGATATCATCGGCAAATATCAACGAAGTCCAGCCTTCATCACCCCTCACGGCAACCAGTCTCACCGGCACTTCCTTATCGGTGTAAACGTCAACTCCTACGTTCATTATAAAAAACCTCCAATCAGCAGTCAAACGACTTATAAGCTCTCAACAACTCTTCACGCATAGGGTCAGGCAATGACACTACTTCATATCTCTTACCTTCACCACAGCGCAAACGTGCCGCACGAACAAAACGCCATGAACGCTTTTCATACATAAGCACGAAATGAGTGCTCATCGGAATGCCGGCGCAAGTATTCAGAACGTATTGAGAATTCAAATCACAGTGGACGACCAAACCTTCCATGCTTCTCTTAGTGCAATCCTTAAACTTCTGCCCAAGAACCGAAATGGCACCATACACTTCATCAATATCAACAGTACGAGTACGAGCAAGACAATTCGCCTCGTCAAGCTGAGACTGAACTTCCACGTCATGCCTGTGGTTAAGAATAATGTTCATTATTTTTATTTCCCTTTCCCTCATCGGTTGATACTAACATCATACCACCACCAAAAAAACGACACACCCAAAACACACAAAAACCAAACACAAAAAACACACCAAAAAACAACAACACAAAACACAACAACAATGAAAACACCAACACAAAACACAACAAACACACAACACACAACAAAACACAAACACACAACACAACACCAA
>CYGL01000372.1_pt1 | contig 19070 bp, 28 predicted proteins | sample 485531 | NCBI WGS metagenome assembly CYGL01 (sample SAMEA3497897, study PRJEB9818) | human gut metagenome | reverse complement strand
GAAAGTGAGATTTGAGAACAACGACGGTTACTATGAAGAAAGCATCTTCTTCCCAAAAGAAGGAGACGACAAGAGACCAACTCGCCAAAACAAAGAAGGACACGAAGTTGAAAGCCCTAGCAACTTTGAAAGAACAATGTCCTTTATTGCTCAATTAGGAACTGTGATAGCTCCGAAAGAGTTCGAAAGACTAAAGGGCATTCCCTTTAAGACATTCGGTGAACTTTGTGAAAATTTCATCAACATCCTTAAACCAAAATTTGGTACAGAGACTAACTTGAAACTTATAGGGGCAACAGACAAAGACGGAAATTTCGTACCTCGTCTTCCTTATTTCTTGGCTCTTAACAAACAAGGTGAAGTATTCGTTTCTGATAACTTCATTGGAGAAAATTTATTCTTTACTGAATATGATTTAAAGAGAAAAGAAGATTTAAAGGCTAAGAAGCCGACTGACGTTGATGCTATTGAGAAAAGAATAGTGCAGCTGACGCAGCCTCTGATACTGCATCTGTCGATGCTATTGACTTTAACTCTTTGAAGTAAAAGCTAATATCCCTTAGCTCTTACTAATCTCATTAAGAGTTATTTGGAATTGAGATTTAAAACTGTTATCTTTGTGGTTCAATAAAATAGTATGTTAATATGCAATTCACGATTGAACCTACAATCACAAAAGACTATTTGTTATCTAAATACTCCCAAGAAACTTACATGGAATACTATTTGGGTATTCCTGTAAAGAAGGGATTATTTAAATCACCTCTAAGGATTGATGACCACCCAACTTGTTCATTTTATGTGAATAAATCGGGCGATGTTATCTTTAATGACTTTAAGGGAGATTTCTACGGAAACTTCATTAGCGTTGTAATGCGGAAATTTAGTTGTACTTATCATCAGGCCTTGAAAATCATCGCCAATGATTTCGGACTAATATCTTCCCCACATCTTAAAAAGAACAAAGGCAAAATTAATGAACGAGCTGAGAAATTTGAGGAAACTGGGCCAGCCAGTATTCAAATTGAGATGCAAGATTTCTCTCAAAAAGAGCTTGAGTGGTGGGCTTCTTATGGTATCACACCCCCTATACTGAAAAAGTTTAGGGTATATTCTTGTAAATCCATTTTTTTAAATGGAAATTATTTTGCTTCTTCCAACGAACAAAGTCCCATTTATGGTTATTATAAAGGTAAAAAGGATGGACTAGAGTTATGGAGAATTTATTTTCCTAAACGAAAGTCGTATAGATTCCTTTCTAATTGGTCTGCTAAAATGATACAGGGACTAGACCAGTTACCTAAAAAGGGTAAAGTTCTGGTTATTACTAAGTCTCTGAAAGACGTAATGACTTTTTATTCGTGTGGAATACCTGCCATAGCGCCTAACTCTGAGAATTTATTTATTCCGCAAACTCTTTTTGATGAATTGAAAAGTAGATTTGAGCACATATGTGTATTATATGATAATGATTTAGCCGGTGTTTCTAATATGAAAAAAATTAGAAAAGACACTGGTCTAATCTGTCTTATGATACCTCGTAGCTATGGTGCTAAGGATATTTCAGATTTTCACAAAAAGTATGGACACAAAAAGACCTTGGAACTAATCCAAGAAGGAGTAAATTATTATGGCAGAAGAACAAGAGAAACCAAAGAAGAAACACACAGGAGCGTATGCAAAGAGGAAGGGTAACAATTATGAGTTAAAGATTATCAAGGAATTAACGGCACTTGGATTTGAAGGATTGAAGTCCTCTCGTTCTGAATCGAAAAACCTTGATGCTGATAAAATAGATATAGCAGAGACAATTCCAAACACGTTACCATTCTATGTGCAATGCAAATGTACTAAGAATAAGCCCTCGTATCAAGACATTATTCCCGGATGCCCTCGTAAAGACAGACCATTGGTAGTGTTTCATAACTATCAGGTAAATAAGGAAGTCAACATGGGCTCTATTGGAGAATATGTCATTATGACAAAAGAATATTTCTATGAACTAATTAAGGCGACTAAACAATAGTCGCCTTTTTTATTGTTATGACAAATGAACAGAGAGAAGTGATAGAGAGCCAAATCCTTGAACATAATCTTATAATTATGGATTTAGAGGACGAAATAGACTATCACCAAAGAGAAATTAATAACTTACAAACACTTTTAGATGATGATAGTAATCTTGAGGACGCAGTCAATATCAGATGTGATAACAAATAGCTCGAGTGAGTTGTTTGTAGTTCACAATCAAAAAGTAAAAATCAGGAAATAGAAGAACTGATTGATGAAGTAGTAACCGCTGCCGGATTAGTTCCGAGCGAATTGTACAAAACTTGGGTAGCATCAAATGATATGACCTATGATTTTTACAGACACATTAAAATAAAAAGAGGAGACTTAGTCATCGAGTCAGTAACAGATAACAGCATACCGGGATGGGTAATGGAGTTTATAGAAAGTCTAGATTATTCAAATATTAACCGTTATCATTTAGGATAAAATGAAAATCAAAATTCAATCTATTACAGATTTGATTACTAACAGCTCCACTGAAACATTTACAGTATTGAACGATGATGCAGAATGTATTATCAGAAATATTGTGGATTCTTTACTTGCATCAGTAGGAAGTACTCTTATGTTCTCTGACCTATTTGTATTCGATACTAAGTTCGATGACAGATGGGAGGATGCATATTATGACTACATCAGAAATTATATCAAGGACGGAGATAATGATTACGCTAAATCTCTTGAAAAAATTTACTCCGACAGCTGGAATACAGGCGATTGGAATGAAAATAAGTCTAAAGCACTTGAATATATCTTCGATGAAGTAAAGAAAGTTGCAATCGAAAACGGGGCACTGACATACGAAGAATACTGTGTGCAGGAAAATAACGATGAGTATGACTGTATGCCAGCTCTTGAGGAACTGAATATCAGAGTTAAGGATGGATTAGACAATGAGGACGCTGAAATGGCTGCCAAAGCTCTGAACTCCTTAGATACTCTATACAGTGCTGATTATCGTTATTGATATGTTTAGAGACTTAGTAGAAGCGTTTAAAAAGAAATTCCTATGCTGCCACGAATGGGAACAAGTAAAAAAGAGCGAATTGTACTGGAGCGGGACTGATAAATATCCCACTTGGGTAGAAATCACTTTTTTATGTAAAAAATGTGGTAAATTCAAAAAGATTAGAGTATGAAATTTTTAACAAAAATACAGAGCATCTCTGATATTATCACTAATTCATCTTCTGAAACCTTCTTAATGAACGAACGTGATGCTAATCACTATGATTCATTAGATGCTGATGGGTGTATCAGTGTATATATGGTAACTGAGAAATGGATTCGCAATAACTATTGGGAAGCTGACCTTATATGTGGCTACCTTGATATAGAGGAACCATACGACTGTCTCAGTTACGAGGATTGGCAAGCATTTGTTGACTTGTATATTCTTCCTCGTATGGATGAACTTGAAGGACTATATGTTGTTGACATTGAAGACCATTTCAGTGGCTGTGAAGACGTATTAGGCGATGCGAGAGGTGACTGTTTATGGCAAGAAAGCCGACACTAATATGAAATTAAAAATTACACTTAAAATTCAATCAATTTCTGACCTTATTACAAATTCGAGTTCTGAAACATTTCTTAGAATAGATACTAAGGACAAAATCCTACATGATGAAATATACAATGCATTGAAGGATTTATTCCCTTCTCGTGACTGGGAACTAAGTCCTGTTATTAGTGACGAGACTGAATATTATCATGAGAATGAAGAAGGATTTGAAGGATTTGTCTGTGAATTAAGTCTTCCTTATGGAATAGAATGTGATACATTCTTTGAAGTAGGAGTTAAGGCTATTCTCAAAGATAAGTTCGGAGAAGAAAATTATACAGTAGAAAGATGCGATTAGGAATTAAATTACAGTCTGTTTCGGACATTATTACGAACTCTAGTTCAGAGGTATTCGTAGTTAAGGCAACTACTCCAGTCAATGATTTAGTAAATCTAATTGAGCAAGTTGCAAACAAGAACTATTTTGATGGCGATTGGGATGAGTGGGAGAAACTATCTGACGAAGAAAGAGCCAAGTACGATTCTTCATCCGGTATGGGCGGGGAATTGGAGATAAAGACTTTTGATGATTATTACAACGAAGATAAGAATGAATATATACCTGAAAACAAGCGGGATTTATTCACCAAGGAAGTCTTCTCTTTACAATTTAAAGAATCTCTTGAAGAGTTGGAAAAATTCGTATGGGTTGATATAGACCACAGCAGAAGAGCCACAATCAATTGGTTACTTAATAACCTTGAAGTGGTAACTTGTGACAGTTATTGTCGCATTGACCCAGAAACCAAAAGAGTGATAGAAGTTGTATCTTATTCTGAATGGAAAGAACTTCCAGAAAACGAAAGAAACTAAAAAACAATTAAAAGATGAAAGATTTTAACCATTGGGGTTTAAAAAGAAGAGTGTTTCCAGACTACAATTATAATGCAATTTGGTCTCCAAATTTAAAGACTATTAGACTTGGTGAAGGAGTTGCAAAAGAACTTCCGGCTGATAAAGCAGAGTTCTACGATGTGGGTATTAACACTCTTTGTAATGCAGAATGTCCATTCTGTTACGTAAGTGCTTCACATAAAGGAATTAACTATCCTGACATCTGTGAAACATGGGTAAAGTGGATGAGTCTTTATAAAGAAGAAAAGGCAAATCACGTTACTATTACCGATAAGCCATTTCAAATTGCTATTGGTTCTACTGGTGAGCCTACTATTCATCCAGACTTTTGTAAGTTCTTGGAAACAGTGTATAATACGGGAGTAGTTCCTAATTATACTACTAATGGTATTACATTGTCTAAAGCTACTAATCGAGAATTGCTTGAATATACTCGTAATTTTGTAGGTGGAGTTGCTGTAAGTTTAGGAAATAAAGAGTTGCGTAAATATGCTGATATGGCTATTTGCAATCTCATTACGATGGGTGACACAAATGTAAATATTCACCATATTATTTCCAACAAGGAATCCGTTGACTATTTTGTTAATGAATGGAAACGCTATGGAAGTGATGTAAAATATCATGTTCTGTTGCCGTTGATGCCTTCTGGACGTAGTGATAGTGGAATTGATGAGGGAGTATTCGAGTATCTTGAAGAGAAAGTACTCACAGAAGGTATGGAAAACATTGCTTTCGGAGCCCATTTCTCTAAGTATCTGGAAACTTCTAAGATTCCTACTTATCTTTATCCACCCGAATCTTTAAGTAAGAACGTGATTCTTACAAAAGATAAAGTACAAATAACCCCAAGTTCATTTAACTTAAATCCAATTAAAATAATTGAATTATGATTAAGCATACTCCTAAAACAGAAAGAGAGAAAATCATGTTTCCTATGACGTCTGAGACACTCCCTTATCCGTGCCTTCTCAGATACGCAAGCAATGGCTATGACTATATCGTTCTTGCAATAGAGCCAGTAGGTGGAGGTTTTAAAGGAATGATTGTCAAGGTATCTAAAGAAGCTGAAGATGATGAAATCTACGAAGGAGCAATAGACAGGTCATTTTCAGTGGCAAGTTTTGGAACTCCAGAAGGATTCAACTTTTACAACGAAGAAATAACTATTAAAAACTCAGTCAGCTACCAATGATAATAGACTATGTACTATTTGGAGCAATTGCAGGTGATGTCTGCGGTTCCTCCTATGAAGCAAAGTTCGGAAGAACTAAACTGTATGAAGTGGTTCGTTTAGTAAGAACAGGTAATGGTTTTACAGACGATACTGTATGTACTATTGGAGTAGCAAATGCTATTCTAAAGTACGGAAATCCTACTCCAGAGCAATTTGGAGAGTGCATCCAAGAAATGTGTAAGAAATATCCCAACAGAGGATATGGTGGAATGTTCCGTAAATGGATTGATAATCCTGTTCCTTATGGAAGCTATGGTAATGGTTCGGCAATGCGTGTAAGTCCTTGTGGCTATGCAGCTAAAAGTGTTGAGGAGTGTCTTGAACTCGCTAAGAACTCTGCTCTGTGTTCTCATAATGACCCAGAGGGAGTGAAAGGTGCTCAAGCTATTGCATTGGCAATATACGTAATGAAACAGAAACTTCGGACTAAAAATTCTGTGAGAGACATTCTCAATAAATATTATCCAGAGTATGCATCTAAGACTTTGGATGAGATTCGTCCAGAATATCATTTCGATTCTACTTGTCAAGGCAGTGTTCCTATTGCTTTACTTGCATTTCTTGAGTCTAAAGACTACGAGGATTGTTTAAAACTAGCTATTTCTATGGGTGGAGATAGTGATACTATTGCAGCTATGGCCGGCAGTATTGCTTATGCCTATTACGAAAAGATGCCACAAACCATATTCGACCAAGTCTGGGATGTTCTCGATAATGAGATGATTGACATTGTTGAAAACTTTGACGAAGTTTGTGAATGAACACATACGTAGTTCCTTTTAGCACCAGTGATAGCGTCTGGGTTGAGAAAATTACAGCCAGAAGCCTTCAAGAAGCTAAGGATAAAATCATTGAAACTTATGTAAATCTCTGGGATTTAGACTATCCTGGGGATTGGAGTGAGTTTGTTGACATCATCGAAGCCGCAAATGCCCAAGTAGGTGATGTCATTGATATAGACGCTTTATAAAGAATAAAATTTTATTAAATGAAGAGATTTAGAATTGGATTAGACATAGACGATTGTCTAGCCGACTTTTGGGGAGCATATTGTGAGTATTTTGATACAAAAAACAATCCACGTATGCTCGAAGATAGTATAATTACTAAAAACGTGCAGCAGGTATTATCTAAAGACAGAGATTTTTGGCTTGGTCTGAAGGTTATTAATATACCAGATTTCCAGCCAGCTCTGTATTGCACAAAAAGAGTAAACAATAAGGAATGGACTAAGAAGTGGCTGGAGATGAACGGATTCCCGAAAGCTCCTATCTATCAAATGGTCTATCAGCACGGCAATAAAGCTGATATGATTAAAGGTAAGGTCGATGTATTTATTGATGATTCAATCAGCAATGTATTGAAATGTCACAATTCAGGCTTACCTGCATTGGTATATCACACCGAAAGAACTTCTGACTTTCCTATGTATAAGGTTTTCTCTCTTTGTAAGGACGAAATTATGGATGCCTATTGCTTTATGAAAACCTACGGTTAATGGAAAAACAATTATTCACTTGGGGAAGTTGGGACCTATGCGATACTCTTTTTATAACTTTTATGAATTGTGTATTTATCAAGGACGTTGGTAAATATAAAGCGGGAGACAAAGCATATTGTATTGATATGGACTATGAGAATGGGACAATGAGTGTATATGAATCAGCTGATGATTTAGATACTCCGAGTGCAACATTTAAATTAGAATTACATGCCTATGAGCTTGAATGACATCAAGCTCAATCCCCTAGTAGAAACACTCAAGGTACTTGACATTACTGATGAAGAGTATTTTGGGAATGGATATAGAGATTATATCAGTAACTCGAGACTTAAATATATAAACCCTGAGCAAGGAGGGTCTCCAGAGCAGTATTTTGAAGGATTGAAAACCGCTTACTCCGATTCGTTAGTATTTGGTTCTGCAGTGCATGAATTAGTTTTACAGCCAAATGAATTTACTTTAGTGGACTCGGTCGATAGACCAACAGCAAAAGCTGGATTCATGGCAGATGAACTATATTCTGTCTTTTTAATAAAAGGTGAAGTATCTGATGAAGATATTATAGCCGCTTCTGACAAGATAGATTATTACAAGGGTAAAATGGACGATAAGAAATCTTATCCATACGTAATAAGTGCACAGAATATTGGATTGACAGAAAGAAATATGAATTTGGAAATAATACATCTAAGATTCCAATCTATCTGGATTCCAAATCAAGGGAGAAATTACAGCTTTGTTTGCAGTCAGTAAATAGGAATAAGGAGATACAGTCTCTATTAAATCCTCAATTTATAATGACTCCACCATTGTCTTTAAATGAGCAAGCCGTTATACTGGACGTCGAAGTGACAGTTCCAGACCACGAGCCTTTCATATTAAAGCTAAAAGCTAAACTGGATAATTATACTATTTGTCCAGATGAGAACCTTATCACATTAAATGACTTAAAAACTACTGGTCATTATTTGACTCGATTTAATGAAAGTTGGGAACAATATCATTATTATCGGCAAATGGGTATGTATGGTTGGTTACTAATGCTAGCTGCTGAACATATATACGGGCTTAAAGAGCCCGACATGAAAGCAAACATGCTATTGGTATCTACTGTTCCCAATTATTTTGCTGGAGTATATAAAGTCAGTAAGAAAGAACTAATAAGAGGATTCGCAGAGTTTGTAAAGCTATTGCGAATGGTTGCATTTTATACTGTAAATCCATGGGAGACACCTATTTAATGGAATATTACGATATGACGTATGATGAAATGAAACAGCTTTATGCCGACAACTTCTCGCTCGGCTATCTGAATGCTGATGTCAGTAATAAATTTGCAGTGATTGCTCTGACTTGCCACTTGACTATGAAAGCCAAACAGCAAAGACCAGACATCACTCCTTATAAAATACTAATGCAGATTACTGCCAAAGACCCCCTTCCAGAGAAGTTTATAAAGGGGCTAGCTATTATGTGTGAGGACTTTATGTACGGCTGTACAGAGTTCCCCACATTTGGAATTAAAACTCCGGCTGAAATGGCGACACAGATTGGAAAGATACTTCACGAATATTTACCATTTTAATGAGTTGGTCAATGTTTATGAACGCAGAATCCCTAAGAAAGTATACTAAGGAAGACCTAAGGCAAACTGCTAACAGGAAAATACTTTGGGAAATTAGGATGATGGTTGAGAAAAATCCCTGTATGAGATTTAATCAGCTACTCACTAATATGGGGATAGTTGAAGAGAAGACGGTAGAAGGTAAACGCATTGTTGAGTGTAATTGGAACGAAGAGAGTGTGGATACCCTTGAAAAGGTATGGAAAAATCCATTTGTCTATCCTCCAAATATAAAGAAAGAAATTTGATATAAATTTATTTTCACACTTTTTAACAAGTGAGGTTTTGTAACCTCGAAAAAATGTAGTATCTTTGTATCACTTCTTCGGAAGAACATTATAGATAATTCAAGAATTAGATTATACTTTATTAAGATTTATTTACCAAATTAGTTTGGTGAGTTACAGAAAAATGACTATATTTGTAACAATAAATAGAAGATGATTAATAAGAATAATGTTTAAAAAATTTTTTGAATTATGGCAACACAAGTATTGAATTTCCAGAAATTAGAAGTATGTGCATTTACTAAAGAAGAAGCAAAGGCTCAATTACCATTTGAAGTAATGAAAGACGCAACTCAGGCGTATAAGAATTGGAAGAAAAACCACGAAGGTGGAATCACAGAAAAGGACATCAAAGAGTTCTGTCTGGATTATCTTGCAAAACACACTAAGAATGTTAAGAACGCAGGTTGTATGATTACAATCGAAGCCGGAGCTGCTGACACTCGTGAACGTCCTTACAAAGTAAATGACGTAAAGAACGAAAAAGGTAAGAGAAAGTACAAAACTACTTATCAGTTGATTGATAAGAAATCTGGCTCTGTTATCGCAGAAACTAGCGAAACAAAAGCTAAGGCTAAAGAAATTGCAAAATCCCTTTACACTGACAAAGGTTATAAAGGTGACATCGTTTGCACTTACACAAAACAAGTACTTGAAGGAGAACCTATCGCATTTGAGGTAGAATATACTCCATCTAAGAGTGCTAAGAAAGGAACATACCTTTGCTTTGGTATTGTAGCATAACTTCTATGTATCAATACAGCCCCAGAGGAGTTCGTCTATTAATTTAGACGGACTCCTTTTTATTTTAATAAACTTTAAAGGCGTAACAGCTTAACTTAAAACATTGAAAAATGATTTACAAAAAACAATTACTAATTTTATCGCGCGTTTATCACAACTGGTTGAACTTGGAGCATCTAAGTCAGATTTTACTAAATCAAACAAACTTCCGAAAAGGTATTTTGAAGACACTTATGAAAACATAAGTAATCATTACAAGGAAGGTATGATTAATAAAGAAGATATGGATAAAATCAATGAATTGTGGAGTAAAACTTCATGTCCGGAACTTCCTTTCACTCAAGAAACGGCAGCTTCAACGGAAGAACCCACGTCAGATGATACTACTCTGGAACAAGTGCAACTTGAAGCAGACGACGATAGAAATAGTGTTAATCTTATCCGTGACGAAGATGGGAAGATTAAGTTCTATGAATTTAAAGTCTTAAGAAAAGACAAAGCTCCTCTTACTGGAAGACTTACAAGAGATGAAATGAACAACATTCACCGAATGTATTCATATTATGGAATGTCTATTACTCAAAGAGAGATAAGTAGATATTTCCCTGAATATTCTCTTATTGACTTCAAACGTATTCTTCGTGTGTTCAGCATTACTAAAGCCGTATCTCCATTTGCCCCTCATATTATCGAGGAACATACTCAAGAGGAATTGGCAGATATGCAAATGCGTGAAAAGGAGAATGACTTCTTACGAACAATCGAAGAACAATCTGTAAAGAACGATAGATTACTTCTTAAAAAGTATGCTCTCGAAAACATTGAGTTAAAGAGAAAGCTTGAAGAAGGAATCCATATTGATTTGGACGGATTGAATTTGACGAATCTTTCCAAGTACTCTCCAAAGAAATCTTGTGGCAAGCAAGACATTATCATCTATTTGTCAGATATGCATATTGGAGCGTATGTTTCTCCTCTTTCGATTTATTCTAATCCTTACAACAAGGAAGAAGTAGGAAGAAGATTGAGATTGATTGCAGACGAATTGTTTAGACTTAACGCCTTATATGGCGGATTTAATAACATCTATGTTTGTAATCTTGGAGATTCTCTTGACGGGTATAATGGACAAACCACTCGTGGCGGACATTCTCTCCCACAGAATATGTGTAATAAAGAACAAATTCACACATTTATCGAGTGTATGGTAGAGTTCTTCGATACCTTAAATCACTTGAACTATAACGAAATGAAGTACATTTGTGTCGGAGAATCGAATCATGATGGAGACTTTGGATATGCGGCCAATGTAGCATTAGAAGCAATCCTTACTCATAAAGGTGTAGACTGTACAATCTTCGATAAGTTTATCGGGGAGTTTAATGTAGGAGACACTACATTTGTCCTTTGTCATGGAAAGGACAATAAGGATATGTTTAAGAATCTTCCTTTGACTTTAGATGTAAAGACAGAAAACTTTATCAATGAGTATCTTGATAACAAACAGATATTCGGAAATAAGGTTGTATTTGTAAAGGGAGATTTGCATCAATCCGCAACAACCTATGGACGTAGGTTTACATATAAATCAGTAGGTTCTCTATTTGGAAGCTCCGAATGGATTCATAAGAACTTCGGAAACACTCCGGCTTGTACTGACTATTCAATCGTAGATGGCACAAAAATTATTGACGGAAGAATTGTATTACAATGAATTATTTGTTTAGAGAAATATTAGAGAATCACGCAGGAGAAGAGGCAATTGATTGCCTTTTTTCTCTATGTGAAGCAACCCGCGGTTTTATCCATCCGGAAGATGTAAACATATGTTATTTAGAGGAAAGTGAAATTGAAAGCGAATTTTTATGGGCCGTTCAACAAAAGTTTGAAGCAGCCTATTCTCTTCTGGATTATTTAGTTGGAGAGGAAAAAGCTGAGGAAGAGTACTCAGAAATAACTGATTACATTTATCTTGAGTACGACCCCTACAATAGAAGTTTCCGGTTTGATGATGACATGATACAGACAATCTTCGGAGAAGATTTAATTGAAGATTATGAGGATTCCCTCAACCAATTCATAGATATGATAAATCGTGGAACAACATTGAAAGTATTAAATATAAGTGGAAATCACACTGCCTGAATTACTGAAAGGTAAAGCTACTGTTATTAAAGACAATGAGTACTTTAAAACCGAAGCATACGTAACACCTTTCTTAGAAAGAATGTCAAAGTTTACTGATGATTTTAGAATCCAAGTAAAACTACCAGACCAGATAACTAAAACCAAAGACGGAGGAATAGATGTAGATGATGTTACTTATAATCGTGTATGGATACAGGCAGTAATGCCAGAAGAATATTCATTTGACAATCACGATGAAGTAGTTGGTTTTATATATGGATTAGATGTACGCAAACCAGTTGTAAAGATATATAGAGGTGGACTTAACAGAGCTTGTACTAACCTCTGCGTGTTTAATCCTTCTTTCTTAAGTATTCAGGAATTGTCGCCAGAGAAAGCTATCAATTATAGACCTGTAACCACTTTAATGGAACAGACTAATGATATGAAAGTCTGGCTAGAGAAACTGCATAAAACAGAGTTTGAAAGAACTGATGAACAAATCGAGAGAAATCTTGGAATGTGGGTGAGAAACTCTATTAACATGGCATATGACTCTGGATATGGTAAAGTCAAACTAGCAACTAGTACTCCAATAGATGCTTATAAACTATTGTTTGACAAGAAATCCGAATATTATGTTCCAGAAGACCAGCCAGTAAATATGTTCACTGTATATAATGCATTTACTCAATTAATCAGCAATGATGGAGGAAAAGATATAATGAATAAAGTTGAGAAAACTTTACTACTAAAGGACATCTTAACAGTATAGCAATTTGTTTTGAAGTGTCGAAATTTTTTACTATCTTTGTAAAGCATTTCGGCACAATATAAACAATTATATATCTATGAACGTAATAAAAAGAGACGGAACAAGCGAGGCTTTCAATGCCTCAAAAATCAAAATTGCAGTCCTGAAAGCATTTAGTGCTTGCGGATACACACCACAAGAAGATACTGTCGAGGATATTTTAGATTCTATTGAAGTATGGGATGAAATAACTATTGAGGATATACAAGACCAGATAGAAGAGATTCTTATGGACTTTGATTTCCCTGATGTTGCTAAAGCCTATATCTTATATAGAGAAAACAGAGCTCGTGTTCGTGAGAATGTGAGAGAAAGAGAAGAATTTATAAAAGAATTTATGAAGGCTTCTAATGCAGCGGAAGGCTCAGAAGTTGATGATAACTCAAATGTTGCCAATAAGAATATTGCTGTACTTAACAATGAGCTGTATAAAAGTAATAACATAGACCTTAATAGGTACAGAGTGAAGGAGAAACTTCAAGTACTATATCCTGATTTCGACTACAAACAGTATGAAAGAGATTTAAAGAGCCATATCATCTATAAACATGATGAAAATTCTACATTTGGATTCCCATATTGTGTAGCTTTATCCTGTTATCCATTCCTGCAAGGCGGAATTAAGGGAATTGGCGGTTTATCTGCATCTCCAAAGAACCTTGATTCATTTTGTGGAATGTTTGTAAATATGATATTTGCTGTATCTTCCCAATTTGCGGGAGCTGTTGCAACTGCAAGTTTCTTAGTAATGTTTGACCACTTTGCTCGTAAGAAATGGGGTGATTATTATTTTAAATATGCTGATGGTGATAACGCTAAGCGTAGGTGGCACGAAGACGAAAATGGAAATAAGATTGACGAAGGTACTATCGGTAAGCAAATAGAACAGTACTTCCAACAAATCGTATATTCTGTGAATCAGCCGGCAGCAGCAAGAGGTTTTCAATCAGCTTTCTGGAATGTAAGTTATTTTGATAAACCTTACTTTGAAGGAATGTATGGACATTTTGTATTCCCTGATGGAGATACTCCAAAATGGAATTCTCTTAACTGGCTTCAAAAGAAATTTATGAAGTGGTTTAATCAAGAGAGACTTCGTTGTATGCTCACATTCCCAGTAGAAACAGTATCTCTTCTTTATAAGGACGGAGAGTTTCAAGATAAGGAATGGGAACAATTTGTTTCAGAAGAGTATGCAGAAGGACATTCATTCTTTACTTATATAAGTGATAGTGTGGACTCTTTATCAAGTTGCTGCCGATTAAAGAATAAACTCCAATCTAATGAATTTACATTTACTAATGGATTGGTTGGAGAACAAACTGGTTCTAAATCTGTAATTACTCTTAACCTGAATAGAATCATTCAGAATTTTATAAGAGAAACTAAAGATGAATGTCCTATTCCGGGAACACAACTCAGCAAGCATTGCTATCCAGAGGTAAAAGAGTATCTAACCAATATTTTAGACAGAGTCTATAAGTATCATACAGCTTACAATGAGCTACTTTGGGACTTATATAATGCACATCTGTTGCCTGTATACGAAGCTGGATTTATCAACCTGAATAATCAGTATTTAACCATTGGCTTAAATGGATTGAATGAAGCTGCAATGTTCTTGGGAATTGAATGTAGTGACAATGATGAGTACAAAGAGTTCTGTAATCTTATTTTCGGAACTATCAAAGAGCAAAATCAACTCCATAATACTAAGAAAACTATGTTCAACACTGAATTGGTTCCTGCTGAATCTTTAGCTGTGAAGAATTACAACTGGGATAAAGCTGATGGGTATTGGGTTCCTAAAGAAAGAAACTTATATACTTCTTATGTATTTTTACCAGAATCTAACAGTTCAATCTTGGAGAAAATCAAACTTCATGGAAGTGAATATGTTGGTGATTGGCTAGACGGAGGAAGTGCAGCTCATATTAATCTATCTGAACACCCCACTAAGAATCAGGCAAGTCTGTTACTCAACTATGCTGCCACTGTTGGATGTAGTTATCTAACATTTAATGTTCCAAACTCTGAATGTCAAGACTGTGGGTTCATTACTAAGGTTCCTGTTACTACTTGTCCTAAGTGTGGAAGCACTCACATAGATATGTATGACAGAATCATTGGTTATCTTACTAAGATAAAGAATTGGTCAGCAGGCAGACAAGAAGAGCAAACACATAGAGTGTACAATTCTCTTACTTACACAGTAGACAATTCTAAATTAGGATATACAAATGCTTAAATATACAGACACAGCAGTAACGCTAGGGGAGATTCCTCTTGAGGTAACTCTTTGTATAAATATCTCTAATTGTCCATGTCATTGTAAGGGCTGCCATAGCTCTTACTTGGCAGGAGACATTGGAGAACCTCTCAATGAAGATGCTCTAGTAGAGATGATGCTTGATAACAAAGGCATTACTTGCATAGCATTCATGGGAGGTGATTCCGAGCCAGCTTATATCAATTGGTTAGCTTCCATTATACGAAGTATGAATGGCGAAGCAGGTAGTTGGTGCGATGTGAAGATAGCTTGGTATAGTGGTAGGGCAGACTTATCTGAAGAAATCGAACTAAAAAACTTCGATTATATCAAGTTGGGACCTTACATTGAGGAGCGTGGTCCATTAAACAATCCCAATACCAATCAAAGGCTTTATCAAGTAAAGGTTAGAGGGGCAACAGATATCTATGGAAATTGGGTCTATGAATTAGAAGATATTACTAATTTATTTTGGAGAGAGTGGTTTGTATAGAACCGCTCTTTTTTATTATATAGCATTATGGTTTTAATAGCACAAATCATTGTATGGATATGGATTGCAAATATGGTATTAACTTCTATATTTGTACTTAATCCAGTAGGGAGAGATTATTTGAGGAAATACTATGACTTGGAGAGGGATATGGACATATATCCGTATAAAACTGTCATTAATGTGATAGTATTGTTAACACTATTGTTTGCATAGTATGTTTAATTTCACACTATCAAACATAGGAGTAGAAACAGAGAAACCTCAATTAGGAGAACAGCAAAGAGAAGCATTGGATTTAATGGAAAGGTTCTTATTAGATAAATCTAAGAGAGCATTTTCATTAATTGGGGCAGCAGGTACAGGTAAAAGTTTTCTAATGAGAAACCTTATTGAATATATGGATTCAGAATTAGAAATGGACTATGCTTTGTGTGCTCCTACTCATAAAGCTAAGTTGGTATTATCCAGATTCGCTGACAGAAATGCAATTACTCTACATCAATTGCTACAATTATCTCCAAACATAGAAATCCTTGCCTTGGATTTCAAAGATTTAAAGTTTAGAGTAAGTGATAGACGAATACAAATGCCGAGAGGTGGAGTAGTTATATGCGATGAATCTTCAATGATAAATGATGATTTATTTGATTTGTTGATTGAGAAATGTGCCGCATTTAATTGTAAGGTTATCTTTGTAGGAGATAAATGTCAGTTACGTCCGGTTAATTCACTTACCACTTCTAAAGTATTTAACTTGGAAGACAAATACACTCTTACTAAGGTTTATAGGCAGGCAGAGAATAATGCCTTAATGCCTATATTAACTACCTTGAGGAGCAAAACCATTGATTGGTTTCACTCTGTAGAATCAGAGGAGGGTTCTCTATATTGTCATTCTGATGTTGTTCCATTCTTAAAGGCCGCAGTGCCAGCTTACAAGAAGGCTATGAGAAATGGAGATATATTGGCAACTAAGATATTAGCGTATACAAATGCTATGGTTGCCAGTTATAACAACTGTATCAGACGAGTAATCTGGGAAGATGCAAGAACTGTTGAATATCATCAGTTCGAGTTCTTAACTGGATATGAGAATCTCGAGTTTAACGGAGTTAAATTCTGGAACTCTATGGATTATATTATAGTAGACGAGCCAGTAAAGCGTGACATTTATATACCCGGATTTATGAAAGTTCCTGGGTATGAACTGAATATGTATGATTCTACCACAGACGATAGAACTACAATATCAATGATTGCAAGAGACCTTGATTCTGATTATAAACAAGCTCTTGCGTCACGTATTGAAGGATTACGATTACAAGCTATCAATCTTAAAGAAGCAGGGCGGATGCAACAATCTAAATCCGCTTGGAGTGAATATTATAAACTTATTGGAAGTTTCACTACTCCAGTCGATTTATACTATGATGGAAGATTGATTAGGAAAAAATCGTTCGACTATGGCTATGCTTGCTCAACGCATAAGTCTCAAGGAAGTTCTTATGGTGAGGTTTTTGTTGATATGAAGAATATCAACCTTTGTAAAGATGAAGATGAAAGACGGCAGTTGCAATATGTTGCTCTGTCTAGAACAAGAAAAGATGCTCATTTATTACAATAAAAATTTACGAAAATGATGACTGAAAGAGAACAGACCCTCGTGTTTATGGCTAATTATATTGAAGATAGAGAACTTTTTGACGAACCTTGGAGAGTTGTTGCAGTACTAGACCTGCATGACAAAAGATTCAACGAAGAAACTCCAGAAGAGGACATCAAAGATATTCTTCAAATGATTACAACTGATGATTATGACGACCGTGAGGTTTGTTATGAAAATGAAGAAGAGGGAATTTCAAAAACATATAAAGTCTGTAACAGTGATGATATAGACACTATGTTAGAGAACGCTAAAGATGATTATCTTTGGGAAGAAAAACGTACAGTTCCCGAACATGTAAGATGCTATGTTGATTGGGATACAATGGCTGATGACCGTTTCGGTAGTATTTACGACCTTTATGATAATAGCGATGTGTTTGAGTTCTATTGTTCAACTGGGGATTATACTAGTGTTGAGCTTGTAATAATAGACGAAGAATGGTAACAGTAAAATTTGTTTATAGTAATCCTTCTGATGCAGATAGGATACTAGACGCAAATTTGTCTGGAATCTTTCTGGAAATGTTCGATGAAGGAAGCTATAAAGAAAGAAGCAAGCATATAAACTAAAAGCATCATGCGGAGCCAGAATGACTCCGTTTGTTGCAGTTTATGAAGGAGATGAATTGATTAAGGCTTTCTATTCAGAAGCAGATAAAGACGTATTGAACTCTCTAATAAACTATTTAAATGAAGGTACAAGTAATTAATCTATCGAATAACAAACTTCCCCAGTATGAAACTCCTATGTCCGCAGGTATGGATATACGTGCAGACTTCAGCAGAGTAACAGTTGATAAACCCATTAAGGCATTTGGAGATTGTGAAATTCTCTTTAAGTCTGATGTTAATAAAGTCACAATGCTGCGTTTAGACCCAGGTGCTAGAGCACTCATCCCAACAGGATTGAAGATTGCTCTTCCCGACAATCTTACAGACGGATATGTGGCGGAATGTCAAGTAAGACCTAGAAGCGGATTGGCCTTAAAGAAAGGAATTACAGTACTCAATACTCCCGGAACTGTCGATGCTGACTATAGAGAAGAAATACATGTAATTCTAATCAATCAAGGACACGAAGCAGTGTACATTGAAGATGGAGAACGTATTGCCCAATTAGTATTTGGATGGGCTTGTGTGGCAGAATGGGAAGAAGTTGCAAGATTGAATGAAACTGACCGTAAAGGTGGATTTGGACATACTGGAGAAAAATAATATAATCAAGTTTTTATAAAAATGAGTAATATGGTACCGGCAGAGATTGAAGGATTAATTACAGCCACATCTAAATTAAAAAATGCATTAACATCAGTACAGGACGATTTAGCAAGTAAAGTTATTGGGAAGTGCTTTAAAATCAAAGGCATTACCAATGCTAGGATAGTTGCAGTTAATCCTGATTCAGGGAAAATTGTGTTTGAGACTATAGAGTCTTCTTATGACCACAGAAGACATTTATGGTGTATAATAAGATATGAAGAAGCAAATTTATCCACCGTATGGGAATCTAAGGATTTATTTGTTCCTTCAAGTAGCCTAGAATACAACAGTAATCTGGCTGCTGCACTTAGACATGCTGGAACACGATGGGATATGAAATGTGTTCGTGACTTAAGAGGAGAATTTATGGAAACTCACCAATTAGATAATTACGTATGGGGTTAGAAGAAAAACTGAAACAGTATAGAGAAGTAGTTATAGAAGATGCCGAATATGAAATGATAGAGGAATCTCCACTTCCTAAAACGATGTATGTAATATATACGTCAAAAAGCGGGCCCACAAAATGGACTCATAGTAAAGAGGCAGCT
>CYGL01000370.1_pt1 | contig 19110 bp, 23 predicted proteins | sample 485531 | NCBI WGS metagenome assembly CYGL01 (sample SAMEA3497897, study PRJEB9818) | human gut metagenome | reverse complement strand
TCTGAGTTGAGATATACACCGGAAGGGAGCAATTTACAAGAATGCAAGTTCGTTGCTCATCGCAAGATTGTAAAAGGCGATTATCTCAAGCGTAAAGAGCAGGAAGGAATATATCAGAATGTCGATGAAGCGTTGGAGCATACAGGCGATGCTAATTACACTGATGACGATATATATCACAACGAAACGCTCAATAAAGGCAAGATGAAGACGGACGATGGGGACGACGCAAGTAAAGATGTTGAGTTATACGAATGCTATGTAGACGTTGATTACAACAACGACGGCATATATGAACATCTGATAGTACATTGCGTCGGTGATACGGCATTATCTATACAGACTAATGAATTTAATATCGCTCCGTTCTTCTCAATTCCGGGCATTCGTGACAGCCGAAAGATATTTTCCGATAGGTCGTTAGCGGAAGAAATAGAAGGGCTGCAAGATATAAAGACGGCTCTTGTAAAGCAGCTAATTATCAATGTAGCTAAGACAAATGACCAGCAGAAATTTATTGATTATCAAAAAATCGTTGACCCCGATGCCATGCTAAGCGGTGATGAATATGTTGCATGTCAGGGGGACCCTAATGCAGCTATATATATGCCACCACAAGCACCGGTATCGCCGCTAACTATGGATTTAATCAATTACGCTGAAGCAGAAATACAGAATCGTAGCGGATCGACAAAGTACAATCAAGGGCTTGATGCGGATTCGTTAAATAAAATGTTAGCATTAGACACCCCGATCCCTTTGTCTGACGGCACATATAAAAAAAATAAAGATATTGTTGCTGGCGATATGGTTATTGGTAGCAATGGTAAGCCAACGCGAGTTATTGTCGCTCATCCCATAAAAATGCCAAAAAGAGCATTTAAGATTACGTTTGAAACTGGTGATGTAATTAAAGCTGGTGGAGAACATAGATGGGGTGTAAAGATATGCGATAAATGGGGACATCATAAATCCAAAGAGTTTGAAAAGCTGCCAACAGAAAGAATTTACGATTTAATGCAACAGGGATATAAAGCATATATTCCGAGAGCTAAAAACGTAGATTTTACTGAAAAGGAATTGCCAATTTCACCATATGTATTTGGTGCTTGGCTTGGAGATGGACACGCACATACAAACAGATTTACAAGTATGGATAGCGAAGTCGTTGATGAATTTAAAAAATGGGCAAGCAGATTTTATGGTGGCTGTATAAAACCTTGCAAGATACAGCATTCCGGAAAAGCAGTTACGTATTCCATTGTTAATACACCGTTTAGGACTATGCTTAAAGATTTAGGCGTATTAAAAGATTCACGTTACGAAGAAACGAAACATAACGTAAAACACATTCCTGATATTTATTTACAGGGAAGTTTTGAGCAGCGTTTAGCATTATTGCGTGGATTGATGGATACTGACGGATGTATCACGAAAGACGGGCAATCAATATTCTGTAATTCTGAAGAATCATTGATAAATGATGTTGTTAAGCTTATTCACAGTTTTGGATTAAGAGCAACAGTAAAATGGACAAATATTGATGCGGGAGCTAATAAATATAAGCATGCAAGACCGCATGCACACATTTATTTTTCAAGCCCGTTTTGCCCTGTAACAATAAAACACAAAGCCGAAAGATGGCGCACAAAACCTGATAATAAGTGGCTACAACAACGTATTGTATCAATGGAAGAAATACCAGTTGAACCGATGCGTTGCTTAACAGTGGCAGCAAAAGACGAATTGTATTGTTGTGGCAATATCATGACAGTTACATCGAACACGGCAACGGGGATTACAGCAATCATGGGAGCTGCCGATAAGCGGATTAAGCTAATGGCACGGCTCATAGCGGAAAACTGGACAATCCCAATGGTACGCTTTATTATCTTGCTCAATAAAAAGTACGGGGAACCGATACAGACGTTTAGATATAAAGATGCAGAAGTATCAATCAATAACGACGACCTTGATATTGATTATGACTTTGTTATCAACGTCGGGAACGGAGCAGGAACAAAAGAAGCACGTATTCAGTCTTATATGCTGTTATTATCCAACGTATACCCGATATTGGCACAGGTTGGAGTAGCTACACCTAAATCGTACTATGCAGCTGGCACGGCATTGTTGGAAGAAATGGGATTGAAGAATACACAAGAAATCCTGCTTGACCCGGACAGTGAAGAAGCTAAGGCACAACAGGCACAACAGGCACAGCAAACACAACAGCAGGCACTGGCTATGCAACAGGTACAACAGCAGGCACAAATGGCACTTAAACAAGCCGATATACAAGGAAAGATAGCAGTTAAAGCAACGCCTTCTATCAGTGCCGATATAAAAGATTTACCAGTTGACGCACAAACGGAAATTATCAACAAGGCTACGGCTGGGAATACAAATCAGCAGGATGTAGCCATGAAAGAGGTACTAAACAATGTACGATGAGATAGAACGACTCAGGTCTGAATATGAAAAAGACAATAACAATCAGAAGAAAAGACAGCAGTATTTAGCAGCTATTGTAAGCAGAGGTGATAGAGCTAAAGACCTGCTGTTTTTTACATCCGAATTATTGCGCAGTGAAGAAAGAAACACACTGCATAAATTGCTTGATAACGCTGATCCGCAGAAAGTGCAAGTCGATTATCAAGCAACGGTACGTTTATATAACTACATCAACACAATCGTAAATATTGCAAGCATGAAAAAGAAGAAAGATGAGGGGAGTAACACGGATGAGTGATTTCAAACTTGATTTGCAGCTATTTGCTGATAGCGAACCTGGCACGACCGCCGCCGAACCAACAACAACGGAACCTGTATCGGATACAACACCGGCTAATACACAAACTGCCGCACCGTCGGAACCAACAAGCGAATCAACACATACAGAACCGGCTAATGAGCCAAAAGACGGCGATATAATGCTTGTCACTGACCCAAGAACAGGGCGAAAGAGCATTGTAACCAAGGAAACGGAACCGACAACACAGACAGAACAAACGGAATCGGCAAATGCGGAACCAACGCCGAATGATACGCCGGCTAATGTACCTGCTACACAGACAGAACCGTCTAAACCGCTGATTAATACAGGCTCATATACATTGGATGAATTAAACGATGCTATTCGCCAAAACACGGTAAATGAAAGCCGTATTCCAGCTGAATACCAATTCCAGTATCAGCAGTATAGACAGCAGCAAGCACAACGGCAGGCACAATATCAAGCACAGCAGCAACAGATGCAGGAACAGGCGCAGAAAGCGGCGATGGAACAGCAGCGGAAGCTGTATGCAGATATTGACGAAGCGGCAAAGAAAAAAGCTATGCAGGATTTAGGCATTACGGCTGATGACCTTAGCCTGTCTGAATATTCCGACGATGAAGAAACCAAGAAGAAAATACAGGAATATACAACCGCCGTTGCGTGGAACAGACAGACGCTTATTAATGCCATGCAGCAGCAGCAAATGCAGAAACAGACACAGCAAAGCCAGCAGCAGGCTATTTATAAAAGCATTACAGATTTTGCAGAAGATAAACAAAAAAATGAGCCGCATTTTGCTGAAATTAACCAGCTATTGAGTACGCACTACCAAGAATTGCCGTATAAAGAAGCGGCAACTATTGCAAGTGCTATCAATGCATTAAATCAAGGTAACATCACAGAGCAGCAATGCAAAGTGTTGGAACAATATTATAACGATACCCGCACTTATTTTTACGGTAAGCAAAACGATTTGACGAAACAGCCAAAAAAAATTCCAGTCCCGAATGTAGAAAAGCCAGGTATGGGGGCGCAGACTAAACCGAAAGCCGTTGACTTTACCAAGATGCGGAGTATGGGCGACCGTGAACGCAGAGCGTTTATGAGTCGCTATTTTAATAATTAGCACAAAAGGAGATTTAAATACATGGCAGATGTAACACGTAATCTTGGCCCGTCCAAGAATCAATCTTATACTTATGACGCTATTGGGCACGCAGAAGATATTAGCCCGATTCTTACTAACATCGATCCAGAAGAAACGCTTTTCTATTCTAAGTTTGGCAACACCAAGCCGGCTACAGAATTGCAATTCTCCTGGTTGACTAAAGGTTTATCGCCGGCACAGGACAATGCTTATAAAGAAATGGAAACCTACTCGTTTAAACCGTCCGGCTCTATTCAAGGCATGTCTAATAATATCCAGTTCTTTAAAAAGAGCGGCATGATTACAGACGCACAGCAGAAAGTAGCTAAGGTGTACAAAAACGAACACGGCAGTGAAATCGCTGATATGAAATATGACGCTTATGTAGGTTTGGCAAAAGACATTGAATACATGCTGGTCAACAGCGAAAACAAAGTAGATGGCAGCTCTACAGTAGCACCTCGCAGCGGCGGCGTACCGTTCTTTATGAAACGTGATTTGATTGATGTAACAGTTAACAGTACAGATAGCACAGTAACGACAACCACGGAATCCAACTTGAAAACTGGCGATATTGCATATTTTATTGCTGATACTGCACCAACGGGAATGAAAGCTGGTTTGTACTACTATGTACGTGTAGATAGCAGCAACACAAAGAAACTCACACTGTTTGATACTCAAAAAGGTGCCGTTGAAAATATCACTGCTTTGCAGGTTAAACCGACAACAGCAGGAACAAACGTAAAACTGGTTACTAACAACGTCGTATCTTTGGGTGGGAAAGCTACCTTTACACTGGATGATATTAATACGGCTATGGAAATGGCGTTCAAACGTGGCGGCAAACCGACCGAAGCTTATATGTCTAGCGGCAAATTTAAAGAATTTAGCAAAATGGTATTGGCTACCATGACAGCTACTCGAAAAGGCACGGATAAATTAGCAAAAGTATATGAAGTGGCTACTTCCTATCAAGGCGCATTCGGCTTGGTAAACGCTAATATTCATCGCATGTATCCGGATACTCGTGTAGATATTCTTGATTTGCAGTACTGGGATATGCGGTATTTCACCAAACCGCACGAAGTAACTGGCTTAGATAAAGACGGTTCGTATCAGAAATTCATGCTTGAAGCAGAACTTGGCTTGCAGGGTACACAGCCTAAAGCTTCCTGCTCCATTGTAGATATTAAACGGTAGTATATTTTATGAGCGGGATGCAGAAAGTGTCCCGCTTTTTCTGTTAAGGAAGTGAAACGATGATTACTCAACAGAAACTATATCAAGACGGCGATAAGATATGCCTTAGAAATACTATTAACGTAAAGCCATATATTGATGCAGCACGGCAGGTCAATGAAATAGATAACGGCGGTTGGTTTGGCGATAAGAACGAACGAATGCAGTTAATGGGATATATTCCACCTGAACTATGGACCGTAGACCCATGGCTTATTAGTGCAAGGAATGCACAACGAGAGGGAGATATGCTCCATTATCAGTACTATATCAAGAAATTCTTTGATGTGTGGACGCAATTTAAAGTTAATCACAAGCGTACTACATGGAGCGGATACTCGGCGGTGTTGTTATGATACAAGTCAAAGAGTTAATTAACCTTATTCGCCATAAGCTAAAAGATAACAACGCTATCACATACAGTGATTACGACATTATGCAAGGCTTAAATGAATGCATTCGTTATATTAATCAATACTATCTAAATACTGACTTTTTGGAAAAGATACAGCATTACAGACAGGATGATATAAATGCCAAAATTGATGAAGATAATAAAACGCAAGATACCGCCGTAGCTCATGTGGATTTTAAGGAAACAGGCATCGCCTTGCCTGATGACTTTATTTCATTAGTGCGTGTAGTACGTGAATGGGACGGTAAAGACTTATCACCATGCCCTGCTATTAAACCGCCGTTATGGGATGAATATAAAGTGCTGGGCAACAAGATATACGTTGGTGTAAAAGACTTTGACATGCTTTATGTAGCAGCTATAGCAAGCGTATCTAATGCGGAAGGAAACATCGAATTACCGGCAACATTTAAAGATGCTCTTGTTAAAATCACAAACATGATATTAGCCAACAATCCTGATACAGATACCATGAGTAGTGCCGTGCAGGATATATTGGCGTCTATTGTGCCATTACGGCGATATAGCAACGCTAAAAAGCGCATGCCGTTTATATGTTAGGTGGTGATACCAGTTGAAAGTAGATAGTGCAGTTGCAAGAATTAAGCAGGAAACGCATGACATTAGCGAGGAATACTCAACAGAAAGATGCATACAGTTTTTAAACACTGCCATTCAGCAGGTATCGTCATTACTGATAGCGGCTAAATATCCTGCATTGGTGAAGGAAACAACGATTCGTAACGGTGACAGCATACCAAAGAATTACATGAATTTATGCGGTACATATCCCATAAAAATGACGGACGGCGAAGCGGTTATTACAGATGATGCCTATAAATCAATTACCATTCGATACTTTGCTACGCCAGCGTTACTTGAAAACGATACGGGAGATATGCCGTACACTCATGATGCTATCAACGATATTATCGTAAAAACAGCGGTATTACTGGCACTCAACGAAAACGAATATGACATCACGCAGGATAGCAATATCGTAGAATCCCTGAAACAAGCCGTATCTTCCGGAATGAGCTGATATTATGGCAGAAGACAATAACAACAAAAAACAAATATTATACATGCCGGAACTACCAACTACGGTTAAAGGCGACGGTCGGTATGTATTATCGCTTTTGCGTAAATATCTTAAATCAGTAAATGAACAGGTAAATATAGCTAACGGGTTTACGGAAGATGAAGTAGAGGAAAATAAAAAAGGTGATTTTACACGTCCTAAAAATTTCACGCTTACATTTGATAGGATGGGCGGAGTTCTTAATTGGGATGCGGTGCCTGATAGTAATCTTGCTTATTATGAATTACGTACTAATGATACCGTCGGTACTATTAATGGTCTGTTGGAAAAAACAACGGCAACGTCTTCCTTGCAGTTACCGGCAACTGCAAGCGGAAAAATATATCTATATGCAGTAAGTACGAAAGGTAAGGTATCCAATCCTAACACGCTAACATATAATAAACGCCGACCAGAAGCACCAAGGGACATTTCGTTAACAAAGAATAACGAAGGTACGCTTATTACGTTTCTTGAAATCCCAACAAACTGCATTGGGGCCAATATCTATATAGATGGTACTAAATATGAATCACTAGATAATTTATATTTATATCCCGATGCAAGTATTACAGAAGTTGCGATTGCATATTTTGACCAGTTCGGCGAAGGTGAACTAGCAAAATTTTCATGCATTGTTCCAAATATCACAGGGTTTTTATGTGGAAAAAAACGACGCTAACTTATATTTTTATTGGGACTCTATACCGGTTTATAACGTTACTTATGTAGTGAAAATAGGGATAACGAATAGATGGGAAGAAGGAGTCGAAATATTTCGCTCTAAAACCAATAAACACCGATATATACGTCCTAATCAAAGCAAGAGTTATTTTATGATAAAAGCCGTTGACAACCACAACAACTATTCAGCAGAGAGTGCGTGGTTTTTACTTGATGCAACACTAGAGATAAAGAAAAATATCATCCTTAATTTTGACCAGGAACAAGTCGGATATAGCGGCGGCAAGCTTAACATGTATTATAACGTTGCTAGACACGGGCTGAATTTAGAACCACAAACGTTTAAAGGCGAATACTTTATACATAATGTATTACCACAAAAGATTAAAGCACGTAACTGGCTTGATGATAAAATAAGCGGCTTGAGCGATAATAACTTGCGTGTAATGGATTTAACATTCACGTTAGACAGCAAAGAAGCGGAACGGTTCTTATTAAACGGACTTGCCGGTGACATAACAAATGTTACGTTAAAAAAACAAATAGCACGATATACAGGAAAAAACAACGACTATTTCAATGCAATAGTAGACGGAACTACAGCTGTTAAAAACGGAACAAAAAAAGAAGAACACAGGGTATCGATGGCGTTCACACGCTTTGATAAAGGCGCATTGATTACGGACGTTACAAGGCTCGTGTATGCATGTAACATTCCATCAACTTTTTCAATGAGCTTTTGGATAAAAAACACAAGCAGGTTAACCGATTGTTTCCTTGTTATTTTGTACAACAGTAAGACAAATAAGAAACTGTATATAGGATACGACAGCCATGATAAAGCGTTTTATGCAAGAGACAATATGCAGCCAAAGGATGTATTTGTACCGATTGATACCAGTGATCGTGACTGGGTATTTATTGGTTTATCACAATCAGCAAGCGCACGAATGCTATATATAAACGAATATAATTATGGATTGAAAAATATTGTCACCGAACAAATCTCGCCATGCGGGACATTTGATACTATATATTTAAACCCAAAGGAGTAAACAACAATGAACAAAAAAGATAATGTAAAATTAAAAGGCTCTATTCACGTTGTACTTAGACATGCTGACGGCAAAGTAGAAACACGTCGTAAAGATAATTTAATTTTAAACACTGGATTCGATTTTATTTGTGCAGCTCTTGCAAATCCGACACGACCTGCATTGATGGGATTTACGGCAGTCGGTACAGGTACAACAGCCGTAGCAGCGACGCAGACTGGACTTGTTACTGAAATTAAGCGCAAGGCTGCCGCTTATGCACATACTGCAAATACAAAAGTATTTACTCTTACAACAAATTTTGCGGCAGGTGAAGCGACAGGAGCTATTACAGAAGCTGGTATTTGCAACGCCGCCAGTGGTGGCACATTTTTAGATCGTGTTACATTTGATGTAATTAATAAAGCTGCTGACGATACTATGACAACGACATTCCAATTTACACTTTCCTAAATATGCGTGTGAAACAACATTCACGCTATAAGAGGTGATAGCAAAATGGCAAAATCGCATAGCGTGAATCTTTACGAACATTTTATTATATATGACGAATGCGCAAGACAAGATGCACGGACTAATGGCGTTTTAAAACACACTAAACGGTACTACAAAGCAAAAGAAATAAGAAGTATATGTAAAAATATTGTTACTCCTGTCAATCTTTTATATGTATCAGCATTTGATATAAAGCCATTGGAAACAGTCAGAACAGCTGATAAAAGAACGACAAAAGGAATGTTTACACTAAAAGATAAAATAACTTTTAATGAAACATATTTGGACAATGTTTTATTTAATATTCATATATTGGAAAGCACTAAAATTCGTGATGTACGAAAAATTCAATATGTGCCAGCTGTTAAAAATGAACGAATAGCATTTCATGACAGCGTGTCAAAAAATGCAGGAAAAATCCATAAACAAGGAATTGAATTAAAAGATACTATTGCTAAATCAATTTATGTTAATAGAAACGAATTAATCAGGCTAGTTGATAATCATAAAAACTGCCTTACCCGTTGTTTTGATGAACTGTTTATGGTTGCGGATAGAAAAGATAAAGTCATAGGTATTGCACAGCATGATGAAATACGTGTAAGTGATAGTACGTTAAAGGATGTACAGACAATTCAATATGATACAGTTCGTCTTGTTGACCTACTTATAAATAATCCAGCTAAATACGCAAGAGAAAAAACGTCTATAACTGATTATTACAGGAAAAACAACGGCGTTTATAAACGTGAGAATATACACATATTGCCTACTATATCAAAAGAGCTTACACGCCATTTTAGAGACGCTTTTGGAATATCAAGTAGCTATGCTAACAGCCCGCACAAACAAGCTAAAGAACAGGTAATAACCATTACTGATGATGAAAAGAAGGCATTGAACATTGTACGTAAGGAACTTGTACATCTAACAGAAATATACTGGGACAATGTTCTTTTTCTTGTGCATATTACGGAAAATATACGTACTTCTGATTCCGTGCATAAATTTATTGGCACACAGATGTATGAAGCATTAAATATTATCAGTACATTGCATAATACAGTATCTATAACGTCAAAAGAAAATATATCATTTGATGAACGCAGGTTAAACGGATTGTTTGCAACGATGTACGAAAAAATTAGTATAGCGGATAATGTTAGAAAAACGTTGCATCGCACAATGAAAGAACACCTTACCACTATACGTGATAAGTTATATAAGCACTCTCTAAAGGTATCAAAAGAAACAGTAACGGTCACAGACAGTTATAAACGAATTTGGCAAATAGTAAAAGATTTGCGTGAATATATCACGACGGTTGATAAAGTGCATCGTGATATTTATACAAAAAAAGACGAACGCATATATGCCGCTGATAAACTGCTAAAACACATAGAACACAGGTTAAAAGACAAGGTATCAACCAACGAATCATTTAACCGCAGCGTTGACTATAATCGTGATTTTAGCGATTTTATCAAAGCTGGTGACAAGCTCACACGCAAAATAGGAAAGAATCCTATGGAAGATATATTAATCTGGGATGCCTATATTCGTGCAAGTAATTCATATATAGAAGTTCTTAGAATGGTTGATAAGGCAGAGGATGAAAAATGGTTTGATTCTATGGTTGAATCCATGCCAAATTATGAAGAATTTTCAGACTTTTACGTTGGTGATTATGAGTATGAAAAAGCATGTATACGACTTGTTTTATCATCATCACTTACAGATTCAGCACCGACCATATATGATGTAGCAGCTAATATTGATATAGATGATACGGATGATAGAGGAACGGTAAAAATAACAGATACAACAGCGGCCACAAAAGTGTACTACAACAAGCACTATTATAATGCCCCTGAGGTGCAAGTATCTGTAAATAGTGGCATGGGAAATTTAACCGTAACACCCTATATATTACGCACAGATGGGATAGACGGAAATAAACGTTATTTTGAAGTAGAGCTACGAAACGATGATGGCGAAAGAGTAGCTGGTTATATTTCATGGGTATCTAAAGGATGGTGATATAATGCAAGAATTTTCAAGTCTTAATATGACAGAAAATGCCGTTACTGCCATACAAAAAATGCAAAAAAGCATAGAAAGCGCAGCGTCTAGCTTTAGCGGCACATCATTTCCAACTGAAAACTTGCAAGTAGGCATGCTATGTATGCGTACTGATTTAAACAATAATATATACAAACTAACAGCTGTTAATCCTTCCAAGTGGGAACAAGTCGGCGTAGCTGCACAAACAGCAAGTAAATTGGAAAATAAAAGAACAATTAAACTTACAGGGAAAGCCGTGGGAAGTACAACAACAGATTTATCGGGAGATGTTGCGATAAATATAACATCAGTAAATGCTGATACGGCAAAAACTGCCACTAGTGCAACCAATGCCACCAACGCCACCAATGCGACTAATGCTGATAACGCAAAAAAAGCAGTGAGTGCTACAAATGCTACAAATGCTACAAATGCTACAAATGCTGCAAATGCTACAAAACTAGACCACGATGTTAACGTTACTTTAACTGGTGCGGTAACAGGGAGTGCCACAACTAATTTAGCAGATGGAACACTTAATATACAAATGGCTGGGAATGCCAACCAATTTAAAAACATTACGGTTAGTGGTTCACAGCAAGGATTTAAATATATAGATGTAGAAACAACAAGAGCAGGAGATGGCATTGATTCAAGCTGGACTGAGGGGCGCGGCGACAAATCAAAACAATACAGACGGTACGAGTGTATTGCGAATGAATTCCCAGCAGGAACATATAGCTTGCAAGATATATTACAACGGCTTGTTAATGCGTGTCATAGACACTACGTAAGAGGGATAACGGTAAACAGTAACTGTGACTGTAAGTGTTTATGTTCCGGTAACGATGAAGAATAGTATAAAACTAGGAAGAATATGCATACCACTTGGCATAAGGTGTAATTTATCATGTAGATATTGCTATCGAGATATATGCCGAAAAGATATACCTAATAAAGTAAGTAATAAATTTTTATCCTATTTAAAATCACTAGATACTGATAGTTATGCTGTTATATTTAGTGGTGGAGAGCCATTACTTTACATGGATACAATAAAAAAAATCACCAGTATTCTTCCTAAACATATACACAAAAAAGTAATGACAAACGGCTTGCTTCTTACTAAAGAATTGGTGGATTATTTCAATGATAATAATTTCGAGGTACATATATCGCATGATGGGGAACACACAAAAGAATTACGTGGACAAGATGTGTTAGAAAAGAAATTGCATCTTATAAGAGAAATACGATATTTGCGAATTGTATCGGTTATCAGCAATCACAACACGGATGTCATGAAGGTATATAAATATATACAAAACAAGCTGAATAGACCGTTTTATTTCGAAGCAAGCCCAATTATCCCAACTGGTTATAATGATGATTTAATTGATGGATTTGATTATGATACATTTGAAAGAACATTAGCGGAAGTTTTAAGTATACGAAACGAATCGCCTTTTGAATGGTATCACAACAAGTCTAGTGGCATGGGATTAAACGTATTATTGGATGGTAGTATTGTTGGAATGAGTACACTTAATAAATATGGTACGGTATGGGATACAGAGAAAACTATTCGCAGTAACTTCTTAGATAAAGAATACAACCATATTAAATATTGTCAGCAGTCTGCGTGTTCCTTAAAAACATGCTATATGAATAAAAGCCTTGCTTGTCAGCACATGTGCAAGATAAATCGTATACGGTACGATATAAAGAATGAGGTGTAAAAATGATAAATAGAGTTAACTTGATGATGGGTAACAAATGCAATTTCCATTGCCGGCATTGCATACAAAATGATTCAGTAAAAGACCAATCCTTAAAACTGCCTAGTAATGAGGTAATAAAGTACATAAAACGATTAGCAAGCATTCGTCCTAAAAATAAAGGTAAGTTAGATGTATGTTTTTGGGGCGGGGAGCCGTTAATGTACATGGAAGTAATACAATACGTCGTGGGAAAAGTAAATAATGCCGAATACACGATTGTCACCAACGGATTGTTACTGGATGCCCCCATAGTTAACTATTGTAATGAACATGACATAACAGTTGTACTTAGTAATGACGGCATACATACATCTAAAGTTAGAGGAAAAAACATGCTTGAAAACAAACGGTTTATACAGCTGTTTAAACGCCTAAAAAACAAAGCGGTTGATTCCTGTATTACGGCATATAATCAAGATTATTATGCATTGTGGAATTATATAGAAGCAAAGCTTGGCAAAGATATACCAATATTTCATGAGATGCTTGAATGCACGTGGGATATGCCGAAAGATTTGTATGAGTTTAATTTAGAAAATTATAAAAAGACAATGGATACGATTGTTCAGAATGCATATAAAAAGCTTATACATGGAGAAATAGGCAGAGAGTACATGCTAATTTCAGATACGGTAAACCGCATGTGTAAAATTGTTGATAACAAACAAGTAGAAGAATATAAATGTTCTCAGATGCGGAATATGGTAAGTATTGATTTAAAAGGCAATATGTATGCGTGTCATAATGCATGCAATGTATTGGGAACGGTAAAAGATGATTGGGAAGTATTAAAAGAACGATATAGCAAATACCTTCAAGATAAAACTCTAGATGATTGCAAGTATTGTGAATGGCGTTCGGTGTGTGGTAATGGATGTCCCAATTCATACAATATTTTCCCTGGAAAAGCCATGTCTTGCGAGGTAAAAAAATATTTATGTCAGCTTGCATGAGCTTTTTAAAGAAACTACAGGATTCGTTAGAAGACGTGGATATGGAGGATAGTTATGATTGTAATTAGGCGACCATTACAAGAAGGAGAAAAAAACAAGGTAGAATACAACGTTGATTTAAACAACGATGGCATTATATTTTCTTTTAGCACCACATATATGGGGCAAGATGTAAAAGACAGTGTATCAATCCCATTCAACACGTATAAAGATGTAATCCTGCACTTGTCCTTGCAATGGACACATAAAATAGAAACAAGGTTATATCCATTATACGAATTACAATCACGCTACAATGTAATTAGTGAAACCAATAACGACGCTTTAGTTCTTGCGCGCATATCCATTAATGAAACTTGTGATGACATAGTAATTTTTTTAAACAGCCCGACGGACTATACTTGTAAAGTAGCTAAAACGATAGACTGCGAACCCAATACATCCAAGTCAAAAATGATGATGATGTATTCGCCGTATTATACAAAAAGAGCGGAACATATTCGCAAAAAATGGGATATGATGGCAAATCTTGATATATACGACACAGTTACATATCTTGAATCACAAGTGGACGCATTAACCAAAATTGCGCTAGGCAATAATAGTGATGACGTTAAAGCGGTACTAACGGCAGCTGATGAACATAGCGTGTTTAATATCAAAAGCAAAGAGAAAATGATTGACGAAATGCATAAAGATAAAGATAAAATACGTTCGTTGCAAAAGGAGTATTATGACAAAGCGTAAAAAAATTGTACTAAAACTAGGCGGTATGTGTAACTTGCATTGCAAAAATTGTCATTGTATGCCTCTTAAATTTAAGTATAATCCGGACATTATAGACTGGATAAACAATAATAAAATAGAAGTAATTCACCTTGGCGGTGGTGAACCGTTTTTGTATTTTGATTTAATTAAAAAAATAGTGCCTAAATTACATGTAAAACAAATAAACGTAACAACAAACGGAACGCTGCTAACTGATGAAATGATTAAATTTTGCAACAAGTACAATATACGTGTTGCTTTTTCTTATGACGGACAGAACAGCAAACGTGACCCTGTTTTACCTGATTACGAAAGAATAAAGAAGTTAAAAAATATTGGTACATCATCTGTTTTTTACCACGGCAATACCAATATACGGCAGATGGAAAACGACTTACATCGGCTTGGTGAAATTTACGATATAGATTCATGTAAAAGAACATCACTTTCCTACCTGCTTTTGTTCATCAAACTAAAAATGCACCCAATAGCGATACCACAAAAGAAGATGCTAAAAGTTACATTTTGCAGGTGGGACGTTTATTAGAATTTGGTTTAATGCAGTATGATAAAGAGCAAAAATACTCACTAGGGGCGGCGTTTAATTTTATTCGCCACTATTTAAATCACAAGCCATATACGATTGGGTGCAGATGCTGCAATCCAAATAACGTATCATTGGCGATTGATGGACGCTTTATACTTTGCCCATATGGAAATGATTTTGTGGGCGATATATATAAAGGCGTAAATTGGGCGGCAGTAGAAAGCCATATACCGGATAAGTGTAAGAAATGTGCATTACGTCAATATTGTGGTACATCTTGCGTAGCTCAAATTACGGATAATGAATGTTACATTTTCAGATGTTTGTACAGGCATTATAAAAAACTATTGAAAAAGTACAACATAGACGAAAATGACATCCTTAGTTTAGATTTTGATTCATAAAGGAGAAGATTATTATGGAAAAAAAATATGTAAACGTATTCAGTGAAAATGGCGAAGTAACAGCAGTGCCTGCATTTGACAGTGCAGAAGAAGAATTGAAACACTATGAAGAAGAACAGAAGCGCAAGGAACAGGAAAACAAACACAAAGTACCTGTATTCAGTGAAAACGGCGAATTAGAATAGGTGATTATATGCAAAGCTATCATGATTTGCAAAATACAGAAGCGGCAAATGTATACTTAGATAAAGTCAAAGATAACATACAGGCAGTTGCAAGTAATTTTAGCGGCACATCATTTCCTACTGAAAACTTGCAAGCAGGAATGTTGTGCTATCGTACAGATAAAAAGAAATTATACCAATTAACAGATACAGACCCAATTACTTGGGAAAGTGTCCAAAGCTCCCTTACTTTTGATAGTACACCAACCGCAGGCAGTAAAAACCCCGTTACTAGCGGAGGAGTAAAGACGGCGTTAGGCGGGAAGCTATCGCTTAGTGGTGGTACTTTAATTGGTGATTTAGTGTTTGCACAAACACATGCTACTAGTAAAAAAATACATTTTTCAGGGAGTACGTGTTTTGCCCAAATTTACTACCAAGTTACAGAGGCAGACCAAGAAAATTTAGTCATAAATTTAAAAGATGATAATAATTGCTATCTACAAATTGCCGGAAACGGTAAATTTAAATCTCACTTTAGCCCAGACGGGGTTTTTCATGGCAACGTAGACACCGCTACTAAATTAAAGACTGCTCGTAAAATTAACGGGGTAGCATTTGACGGTACGGCTGATATAAATGCTTCGTGGTCGATGAATAACGCAGCACAAACTATAGACTTGAAAAATTCCGCGTATGACCAAGATACATGGTATCCAGTAGTTATTCAGTACGCAGCTGTGCCAGTAATTATGGAATACGTATGCTATGCACGGCTTAACGCTTCATCCCCTAAGTGGGGGACTTACCAGGCTAATAACGGTACTGGCGGATTTACTACAGTCGTCGATGCGTGCGTATTAAACTCTCAGTGGGGAGCATATAACGGCAAATATTACTTAAAACACAACCAGTGGTTGTGTTGTAAAAATAATGTGGCACCTGCAATATTTAAAATAGATAGAAGGTATACTAATGGTGCGGTATGGTACTTACGTGGCGGTGGCCAATATCAATTATTTACAAGCGATACTGTAACATGGCGCGTAGTGACAGAACGAACTTTAATTAATGGCTCCGGTAGTTATGCACAATATGTGGAACCGACAAAGACGCAACCGACTAGCGATATAACTAATATGATGGTTACGTCAGACATGCTAAAAACAGTAGCAACGAGCGGCTCTTATAATGACTTAGCAAACAAGCCGACGATACCTACAAAGACCAGCCAGCTCACAAACGACAGCGGATTTTTAACAGCAAGCAACGCAATTACGTATACAATCGTGGATTAGGAGATGATAACAATGGCAAATACAATAAAAAAATGTGTACTGCATGGGTCAGTCAACAATACGACAACGGACTTGTACCCGCGCACGAATCTAGCGTCAATTAATGACATGACGGCGTTTGCAAGGACGCTAAACGGGGCGGCAGACGCAGCAGCGGCACGAAACACACTTGGAATCACAACACAAGCTGCACTCATTAATATCATATATCCCGTCGGTTCGGTCATCACGCTGACGAACGACACCGACCCGAACAAGATTTACACCGGCACGACGTGGGTAAAGATGGATGCTGGGCGCGTACTTATTAGCGCAGGTACGTATACAGAAAACGGAAAACGTATACTTATAAGTTAGGTGATAAAGGCGGCGAAGCAAAACACCAACTCACCACCGAGGAGTTACCTGCTCATTCCCACCCGCTATCAATTTCAGCGGTAGGACCCCATACTCATAGAATTCTATTTTCTGACAGAGATTATGGATACGGTGATATGCGGGCTGGCGGCGATAATAATCATGGCTTCACCAAAATAACTGAGAGTGCTGGTGAACATACACATACTGGCATAGCAGCCAGCGTTGGAAATGGACATTTTTTTAATATAATGCAGCCCTATGAGGCAATTACGCGTTGGAAACGGATAGGCTAAGCCATTCGCTTCCAACGATTGATGACGGAAAACGGCTGACGATTTTCATGCGGCTGATTTCCACCTGTTGCTTGGACAGACACAGATACCGTGTGAGTATGCGCACCATTCCAGGATGATGTTACTGAGCCATTCCCCACAAAGTTTTCGTTGTATGACCATACAGTATTGGTAGTATTCCCCTCTTTATTAGTTCATATGAAAGTATTCCAAGTTTTAAATAGTGAAGTTTTGATTATCGACGGTAAACAACAATACCGCGATAGCGTTGAAAACTTTTCCTCCGATTGTCTTTTTGACTTTCCTCTAATGATAGCATGATTTTTATAAGTAATAAAAAGGAGCTGATACGATGCGAGTTTTTCAAATTTTAAACGACGAAGTACTCATAATCAACGATAAAAAAGAATACAAAGACAGCGTTGCTAATTTTAAAGTAGACAGCGGCGTGACGGTAGAATTGCCTGTCAAATCTATTTACGATGACCTGCAAAAATTACCAGTCATTCAATACAAAGACAAAGCGGAAGAATGGAAAGATTTTCCCGTGCCGGAGCTAGAAACGTACATTGACAGCGTGCAGACGTATCTCGATGCCAAAGAAAAGCGTGAGTACGTAGAACCGACGGAAGAAGAAAAAGCACAGGCCGCTCGGCAACAACTCGACGCTGAGTATGAGGCCGAAAAAAGCGCATTAGCCGACTCTCTAACAACAGCAATTTTGCAAGGTGACACAGACACGCAGGCAAGTATCCAAGCCGACTATAAAGACTTGGAAGCGTCTTATGCCGAATCTGTTTCAGCTTTAAATTCGTAGAAAGGGGTGTAAATCATGGCATTATTTAAACCGGCAAAGCGTTGTCCGTTTTGCGCACACAAGTTAGATGCGACGACAAAATTATGCACAAATCAGAATTGTATTGACTACAACGGCAAAATCACAAAGGACAAACAAACAGCAAACAATAACAAATAGGAGGTAATAAAAATGCAAGAAAAAGCACGTAAAATTGTAGGGGGAGAATACCAAATGATAAGACCGGATATATTAGAAATAATAATTTTATGTGCTGCGTTTACGTCTTTATTAAGTATAGCATTATAGTGTGCGAATTGTTTTAGTTGCGAGGAAGAGTAGTAATAAGCAATGAAAAGCTGGGGTAAAACAAAGAGTGAAGATAGGCGAATTATTCTTGATTTATGTGGTGGGACTGGCTCATGGTCTAAACCATATCAAGATGCAGGGTATGATGTTCGAGTTATTACTTTACCTGAATATGATGTAAGAGAGTATATACCACCTCAAGGAGTTTATGGGATACTTGCAGCTCCACCTTGTACTGAATTTTCAATCCTAAACTGCAAAGCGGAAGCAAGGGAACGTGATGAAGTTTCAGGCATGGAAATTGTAAATGCTTGTCTGAAAATTATCAAAGAATGTCAACCACATTTCTGGGCTTTAGAAAACCCAAGAGGATATTTAAGGAAATATCTGGGTACGCCTAAACTTCACTTTCAGCCTTGGTTCTATGGTGATGCTTGGACGAAAGCAACGGACATTTGGGGGAATTTTTAATGTT
>CYGL01000369.1_pt1 | contig 19135 bp, 30 predicted proteins | sample 485531 | NCBI WGS metagenome assembly CYGL01 (sample SAMEA3497897, study PRJEB9818) | human gut metagenome | reverse complement strand
AGCCTGAGGTAAGAAGACCGCATAACCTTTTAAAAAAGAATAGTGGTAATAAAAAATACTGACACAAACATTTTGACGAAGCGCACATAAGTCATATTGGTGTTAGTGCGCACATCTTAACAACAAAATCACCTTTTAAATGGGTTTTACATGTAAAACTGGATATGCAATATAATGCTCTATTTGCGCGTAGAGTATGTGCGGGGTATCCTATGACAATCTGGAGAGACGGATACGTGGCGGCAAATGCACATAATGCAGGGACATTATGGGGGCATTCTATGAGCGCTGCGGTGAGTTCGGTTCGAGTCCAACCGCCACACAAACGTTAGCAATTCATTTTACGAATATCGTGTAAAATACATTAGTCTGTGAAGATAGATGTATTTAGTTATTATCAGTTAAAAAGGTTTAATATGAACCAACAATTCATTGGCATAACGCAAACGTACTAGTCTGTGAAGATAGGTACGTTTTTAATTTAGATTAATCAATAATTAAATATACATATGAAAAAGGAAGAATCTCATTTTGGTGAAGATGTCAATATGTTCTGTATAGGAGCGTTTGTTGGCATAATTGTAGCTGCCTGTTTCATTATTAACTACTATAATGGTAGTAATAAAACACAAGGCAAGATCATACAGGCATATGAACAGTATTACAAAAATACTGAGACATTGACTTGACTCTCTCGATGAAACACATAATTTGAATCTCATGGATACAGACCTAGAATCAGATTATGGAGCTGACTATTTGAATGCCAAATGTAAAGTAGATAGTTTAACTAATGGGTACAAGTATCATGAATAGAGAAAATAGAAACGAAAAAGTAATACTATTTGGTCTATTGTGTATTGCCGTTGGCATAATAGGTATACTTATAATTCTTGGTATATGCGTAGCAGAACTAGGAATTATACCAATGTTATTCTATATATGTGCTTTATTAATAATAATTGGTGTAATAGCATGTAAAGTTAATGATTAATTAGTAAAAATTATGAGACAAATAAGAATTTACTTAACAGAAATCAGCACAAAGAGAGACGATGAAAGCGGTGAGCAGACTATCTATGTAACAATGAAAGTTGCCGGTATGTACAGAAAAGTAAATGATCTGATGCATATCGCGGCCATCGCACATACCATCTGCAAAATTGCAGAAGATAGACTCAGTGAGCCAGAAGTTCTCGATAACATCAGAGCGGATTGTAAGCCATATGTTCATCACAAGCCATACAACTATGAGTCAGAAAAAGAAGCAGCAAGTTAACAACCAGGCGGTTAAGCCACAATCAGCAAAAGGGAAACCAGATGCTGAATACCTTAACTATAAGGTGGCTGCAAAAGAGGGAGGATCTACAATGATCCTCTCTTCAGGGTTAAGTAAAGTCAATGCTAACTCTATGAAGAATACTTTGAATAGTTATGTAAATAACAAACATTCAAATATTCCTGGAGCTGGTAAGACAAGTGTTAAATTTATTGTAATTCATTAATTATGATACGAATCACTATTGATGATAACAAAGAAGTCGAAGTAAAGACAACAAAAGGTCTTGAAGAGACAGAACTTGCTGCAAATGCTGTAATTGAAATTTTGCGACAATGTAAACCAACAGAAGTTCCAAAATACAGAATCACACTGATTTGGGTTAGTCCAGAAAGTAAACTTAGAGCTGTGAAAGAAGTAAAAGAAATCATGAACTTTGACTTAAAAACAGCTAAAGACTGTGTTGATAGTTGCATAAAAAATTATGACACCATCTTGGCTTCTGGTAGCAAAAGTGAAATGTCAGAAATCTTTGCAAAATTCAAAAATTGTGACTTTATAAAAGTTTGTTTATCAAAACTTTAACAATTATGGCAACAAATCTTTGTGAAAAACCAGACAATCATGGAGCTGGTTGGGTCATAGCAATAGTTATTATAACTATGCTTTTATTCGTTACTGCAAAGTGTCATGCAGCAGACCCGGTAAAAGTTGACACTATGGTTTGTAAAACTGAATGTATCCAAAAGATCATTCAGAAGACTTCCTCAAAAGGAACGGTTCGTTATTACGCAGTCTATAATGATCCATCAATTAAGTTTTCTGAGATTATTCCAATCTCTAAGACGGTTATGGATTATATAGAAATGTGTAAACAAAACTCTATTAAGCCTACATTAGGTATTAAGTTACGCAACGGCGTAGTATCTACTATCATCAGGTATAAAATTAAATTTGTACGAAAATGAAAGCAAATTACACTCCGCCAAAAGGCGTAACTCAACTTACTTATAATGTAGGATTGAAGGAAATCACAAGACTAAAAGCGCTTGATGAAAGGTCTAAAGTAATTAGCGAATATCCATTTCAAGCAGTTGTAAAAGTTAAATGTGGTAAACAGTCTGATTCTAACTACAAAAAGTGGGATTATGATACAAAACCAACAACATATATATTGAATTTCAATCATAAAGGAATTCATGTATATATGCAGCTTAAGAGCATGGCTCGTATATATAGCTTAAATTCTGGACTTTACTACAAGATTTTAGCCTTCACTATAAAAGAGTTACCAAAATGAAAAAATATCGCCCTGGGACAATCTATAAAATAAATGGAGTTGTAATTAGGGCAAAGAAATCATTCTCTTGCGACGGATGTGTATTTGACAACTTTTTCGGATGTCCAAGAATAAAGGACAGCAAGAAATCAGATGACAAAGAAAGCATTCGTTGCAAAGAGAGTGGTGTGATATTTGTAAAACCGTAATTATGACTACACGAAGAAAAAACGGACAAATGTCCAACGAAGAATTGGAACTTAGAAAGTTTCATAGAAGCGTTAAACGTATCAAACGATGGTGTGAAGATCAGGATGTAGAAATACATTCTTATTCTGAAGCATCAAGTGACGAAATATGTGTCGCATCAAAAAATGAGTACGAAGTAAGTAGTAGAAGAGATTATCTTACAGAAGATAATGAAAGCTATTTCGTATCAGATGAAGATTACGAAACTGTTTCAAACGAATTATTATATCTATGAGTAAGTTAAATCGATTAGCATTATGTTTGGTATGCATGTGTGTTATAACAGTACCATTAGTTGATATCCTGTTAAACATATGCGACTTAAATGCTATCAGTATGGTATCAATAGTAATAATTGTTATTATTCTGATATGCTTGTGGGTATGTTCTGCTTTTTGGTTGTATACCGAATGGTACGATTCATTTAATTAATTGCATCAGGAGAGGTTGAAATATACCTCTCCAGATTTATTAGGACAGCAAACTAAAGTTTGTTTAGGCCTACATAACAGTTCAAGTCTGTATAAAATCACGCATTATGGCACCCTGGGGAGAGTTTGGCAGCATCTAAGAAAGGGGTATAAACAAGACGCAAAACTGCCATTTGGACTTGTAGCTCAGTTGGTTAGAGCAACAGACTCATAATCTGGAGGTCCTAGGTTCAAGCCCTAGCTGGTCCACAATAGATGATTCCGTGTATCTATAAATATCGGATAGTTAACACAATAGTTAAATCTCTAAAAATTATCAAAATGAAGAGATTGTTAAAATGGTATGGTGCTGCCTTAATAGCACTCATCGCAATCGTTGCAATTACTTCTTGTAATGATCATTCAGGTCGAAGACAGAAACACTCTATTACAGAGTACATTGACTCCACCGATCTTTGCAAGACGCTGTCAGACATGTCAAATCCGACTTTCAAAAGCCTGGACGATGTCAGCAGCTACTATCAGAAAGGGAAAGAGTCAAGAGTGTTAGACTCAACGTTCTTCTCTCTTCCACTTGAGACTATCACAAACGTGTATTCGGTACTTGTGAGAAACAATGTTACACCTACTAAGGATAACATTGCTAAAGAGTATCTTGACAACCTTAGAGTGTATTCAAATCTTCCAAAAAGCGAAGATGTGTATGAATCGCTCAATAATGGTACTCCAGATATTCCTAACGACATTCCGAACACTGTTACCGTTGACACGGTAATCAATGGTAAACATGTGAAAATCTTGCAGGAATCGTCAACTCAAGTTAAATAGCTATGAAGGTAGTTGCAATAATTTATACAGGGTCTGAACTCGATAGCAGTGCAGTCTCTGAAATCCACAAAGCAATAAATGACTTTGCGGTAGGTGGGTCTGAAATTGTTATTAAAAAATATAACGAGGAAGATCTTTTGAATCTTGGTTTGAAAACGGCGGTCGCAGACATCAAGTTTGACAGCGAGAATGAAGCTGTAGAAAACGCAGCAGTATACATCTCGAAAAAGTTTGGGTCTGTATTAAAAAAGCCAATTAAACTTGTGCTCGCCATGTCGGAAGTAAAGAACTCTGCAACAGTAGAAGCTAAAATTCTACAAGAATGCAGTTTCTATAATTTCTGAAAATAGTAATAATCCTAATACTTGAGAAGCATGGATTATCTACGACTATTGTAAAAGTCATTGTAGAATTTAATACTTCTTACCATGCATAAAAGCAAAGAGTATAAAGCCAAGAAAGTATATCACGCAAAACATGCTTCAGCAAAAGCATATAAGCGTGATCGTAAGTCAAACAAAATAAATCCATTAGACTATGTGGAGATTCGTGGTAACACCGAGCTCTAAGATGAAGTGGGATCAATTCAAGTCATTTGTAGCATTATACGAAACAAAAGGTGATGCAGAAAAAGCGCGATCAAAAATGATTGCTATTGCAAAATCTAACGTATTTGCCCCATGTGACAAAGAATCAGGTAGAGAACAAAAGTTCTTTATGCACAAACCTTGGAGCGTAGGAAACGTAACAAAGTGTTAATTTTTTATAACTAATTAAATCAATTAATTATGGCAGAAAAGAAAGAAGACAAAGCAAAGAAGTTGGACATCAACGAAATGTTGAACTCTACAAACGAGGACAATGTAGAAAACGCTATCAAGTCTGGTAACTTGATGGAAGTTGAAGTAACAGAAGAGGCTCTTGAGAACATCTCAAAGGCTCAGCGTGCAAGAAAGGTCGATGAGGCCAAGAACTTCATCAATGAGTTGATGTACGGCGTCGGGAAACAGAAGATTACGCTCAACAAGCGTAAGGCTACCACCCGTATCGACAAGAAGTACATGACTGCCCTTGGTGAGATCAAGGATCAGTTCCTTGGTACGGTTGGTAAGGACGGCAAGAAACAGCCAGGTACAATTACCGCAATAGAGGCCAAAAAGAAAATCAGAGACGCCAAGGAGGAATACCGCAAAGCTCTCAATGAGTCTGACAAGTATCAGTCTGAATTGATGCAGGAGCTCCGCAACCAATTCCCTCATTACTGGTGCTCTGATTGGGATATGGTTATTTAATTGTTTATCCGGTCATAAGAGCCTAAGAGCCAAGACATTTTGGGACATGAGATTACAGCGACGTCGATGCTACAGGACACTCAATCCCAAAAGGATGAAATAACATTCTCACGTAGAGCCTAAGAGCCGTGTGGGGTAAACGACTGTGTTCATACGCAGTATAAACTATATGACAGTTGATCAAAAATATAAACATATATAGTGCCTAAGAGCCGGTTTGCCCTATATGTTATATCAAATATGCTGAAATATAGCTCCATGTATAGCCTAAGAGCAATTGGACAACTATATATTTTTCTTAGCCATGTTTTTAAGTTCTGAGGCACTTTCAAAACCCTAGTGGATTAGCTACCCATAAAGGTAGAGAAAGTGTCTTAGAACGCTTAAAAATGGGTCTAAATCGAATGTTCTGACTGATCATCAGGACATTTACAAAGAAAGTACAGTGTGTATGAGTTAATTCAGATCGACAGCGGTTCGACTCCGCTCACGTCCACGCTTAAGCAGTGGAGTTTACGGTCTCAGGCTATAATAAAAACCGCATAAGGGCGTGTTTTGGCTTTGAGGTTTGAAGGAAGTAAATACATTAAGCACTATACGATATAAATTAAACGACAATGTACTTAACATTGTAGACTATACTAACGTAGCGTAAGTTTAGTCTAGGTGTTTCCTACCAAAGTGGAGAGAAGAAGAAGTTGGTACCGTCGCCTTTAGGTTTGGGTTTAGGGTTCGACTCCCTAACTTCTTCCTATAAGTTATGATAAAGGGATATAAAGCTATGATCCGGGACAGATGTCCTTATGTCGTAGACATTGCTCTTAAATGGTGTACTGAATTTGGAAGATTGGCAAATCAAGAAACTGAACAATCTAAAAGATTTAAGTTTAAAGTTAAGACGCGATGGATAGATAGAGTTTACCAAGAAAATGTAGCAATATACACTACTAAAGACGAAAAAATGTCAGCTTTGCATAAAGCTCTTGGTTTACGAAAGGGAAAGCAAGATTTTAATTTTGCAGACTCTATAAATTTGGAATCAATCAACAATACTTGGGACAAATCAGAAAAACTATTCTGGATTTGGGTAAACAGTTGGGTTGTTTGGTTCATTGAAAACTATAAGTATATAGAAAATACTTATAATATCTCCGGAAGCTATAATGAAAACTGGAAACAACTGGTTAGAAATAAAGCTTCTTATCTAGATGGTTATCTCGATGATTTTATCGAATATCTTGAAAGAACGTTCAAAATAAATATAAACAACATGGAGTATTTCCCTTTAATACTTAAGCATCGTGTAACAATGATGCATTTTGATCTCCCCGACAATATGGAGCTCATATTATCAATATTTCGTAAAGCGTATGCTAATGAATATATTGTAGAGCCTCATGTATTTTGTCATGGAGACTGGTATGACGATTTATGCTTGAAAGAGTATTCGTGTAATCCAAAACTTCGGTATTTATCGAATTGGATTATGCGCAAGCTAATTCTAGAAGAACATCTAACTTGGGAAACAGCACAAATTAGAATGAGAATCGCTTCAAATATGCTTTTTCAGGTAGGAGTAGTGACGGGAGGCAAAAGCCTGCTTGATATACTTCAAAGTAATTTCGTCAACAACGTATGGGCAGTTCATAGACAGAAATTAATCTATGATCTACCATTTTATCAGGGCTAGAGTAGGAGAAATCCTCTCTAGCTCACTATGGATAAAAGAATCACAGAATCAGAAATCCAATTGATAAAGCAAGCTCAGAAAGGGAATGAGTTAGCTTTCAACAAACTGTTTAACCGTTACAAAGAGTTCATAGACAATGTTCTCTTTAGTTACGTGAATGACATGGATGAAGCAAGAGATCTTACTAATATAGTATTTCTTAAGGTTCACCAAAAACTCTCGACATTCGTAGACTATTCGTCTTTTGGCGGATGGTTAAGAATTATAGCTAATAGAACCGCTATCGATTATCTTCGTAGAATGAAAGAAAAGGCTGTTGAATTAGGAGAAGATACTGGCCGACTACCAGAGGAATTAACTAATACTTCAGAAGAAGAAGATCTTGTCAATCTTCTTGAGTATGAAGCGCTTCTTAAAGAATTCAAAAAGCTCCCAGAGAAGACACAACGAATTTTCAATCTATTCTATGTAGAAGATCTTCCTATCGATGAAATTAGCAAAGTGTTAAAAACCCCTACGGGAACAATAAAAGCTGCATTAAGCAGAACTCGTAGGAAATTAAAAAACAATTTAAACGTTTAACAAAATGACTTCACTTTTAATGATTCTCTCATCTATTGCAGTTGCATTGGGCTTTGCTCGATACAATTCAAGCAATAAGTTGTTCTGGATCCTTCTTGTGAGCCTTCTTGCAGGCTTTACTGGAGCAAAAATGGTCAACTCTGCCTTTGTTGACCATGAAAGTGAAGCTAGCTATGTTAAATCTACTCCTGCTCCCATGCTGGCACCTACGTGCTCATTTCAAGCTTTAAAGCCTTCAGAGGGCGATGGTACATCTGTTGAGACAAAACCAGCAGGTAAGGATAAAGCAAAAGTAGACACAATAGCTATGCTTAACTTTGGTGAAGATGAGCACCTAACAGTGCTTACCAAGCCTCCACAACTAGAAGGATTAAAAACAAATTTTATCTTCGACACAAGTTGAACTTAAATTAGTTGCCCAGAAGAGTTAGTAACGCTACAAATGTAGCAAGTATTCAAATTTTAAACATTATCAAAATGGCTAATAATAAGAAAAAGGGTGGCGTTAAGGCCGCTCAAGTAAATAACGAGAAGGAAGCAGCAGCTGCTGCTAAAGCTGCAGCAGCTCAGGTTAATAATGGTGCACCTGCTCAGAAGAGTAACACAAGTAGCTCTGATGCTCAGGCAACTGTTATTGGTGTTTTGCACGACCGTTTCTATAAGGACGAGAATGCAGCAGAACATACTGGTTTGCCACAGGGAACTGTGGACAAGATCAACGAAGTTAACGCAATTGCGGCAGCAGTATGGATGTGCCAGGAGGTAGCGAATGGCAATTCTAACTTTGCTGCAACTATGCGTGTAGGAATGCTGGAGAAGATCAAAGAGATTGCTCCAACCATTCCTGGTCTTAATATCGACGAAACTAAGCTTCTTCCTGGTTCAAAAGAAGGAACTGTAGTTCTTCCTGCTGCAGCAGTAGAAATCACAGAAGAGACTAAAACTGCTCTTAATGAGGACGCCGCTGCACAGCAAGCCGCAAATGGCAAAACCTATAAGGTAGAAGAGCTTAACGACACTACCTTTAAGGAGGCTCTCAACTATCTCATGACTACTCATGACGGAGAGACAATCATCGACAACCTGAATAAGGCCGTAGAGTTGTATCGTGAGTACAAAATGTATCACGATAAGAAGAACTCTGAAACTTACAAGAATATGAACAAATGCGAGATCTTTCTCGAGATCCGTAAGCTTACTGGAAAGGTGGGTATTCTTGGTTCAGGAATCGGAAACTGGTCTTATTTTGTCACCGTATCGTTCGGAACTCCGGTACCTGCATTCTGCTCTCTTCGTAACTCTGCTTACGATGAAGAAAAGAAGGAATACAAGTATTCTGATCAGGATGTAGCTGACCTTGTTAAGATGCTTGTGATCAGTCGTGCTAACATGACTATCGAAGAGCATAAGCTCGCAATTAGCAAGCTTGACAAGAACGGCAAGAAGTATAAGGAGGACGTTGAGACTCACAACAATGCAATCAAACATGCAGAAGAGGCAATCAATATGATGTCAAACTGTAGTGCTGATTACATGAACAACTTTGCTAATAAGTTCAATGCCGCTGATGCCAAGGAGCGAAATGGTGTACATCGCGTGATCACTGGTATCATTGGTTCTTACTTTAAGGACCTGCCTAAGGAGAAGGTTGCCACAATCAAGAAAGACAGCCTTGTTGAGACAACCAAGTACTACATCGGGTATATCACAAACTTGTTCCGTGAGCCTTCAAATCAGTTGACCGACTTTAACATTGGACTTGCTCCAGAGTTCGTCTTTAAGACAAATAAGGAGATCGAGGAAGAAGTTAAGGCTGCTAAGGCTGAGAAGAAGGCCAAAGCTGAATCAAAGGCAAAAGACAAAGCCTCTAAGTCAAAGGATGACAAAGAGACCAAGTCGCCAGCAAAAAAATAGTTCGATCGGTTAAAGCCAGATGCTCACAATTAGCTGATCGTGCTATGAAATTGCTTGATATTCAGTGGGCGGAAACTAAATAACTATCAAAGTATGAAAAATTTAGTTACATCTTTGTTGGGTTTAGCATTTGTAATTGTTGGATGCAATATTGCCAACATTATGGGCTATAACCCTCCAACGAATTTGCAGACAGTAGTAGCATCTACTGTACAGCAACCAATGGATCATCTTTTTGATCAAGTGAAAATTACTAATCCTGATACTGTGCGCGATACTGTAAAGGTAGAAACGCCAGTACCTTGTAACCATAAACAACAGCCTGTAAAGACTATTGTTAAAACAAAGATTGTAGAGAAGAAGGGTATCTCGTCTTTACCACTTCTTTACATAGCTACACCTGTTGAGGGAGACGATGTAGCTTACACCTATGATGTGCATAAAGTAGGTGAATAACCTCTTGGGTATGGTAGTAAACATAAGAACCTACCATGCTTAACCAAGCTAAGTACATATAGCAGGTCCCATTAGCCTGTGTACGAAACATACTTGATCCGAGAATATGTTAACCCTCTCCAGGGCGAGATTACTCAAAAGGTAGGATGAAATGTATCAAACATTGAAACGTTAGATGCAAGTAGGAGAAGCGTTGTATCAACTCCTATAATTACACAGCTGGACTTGTGAGAACCGTATTGGAGACAAGCTAGATGAGGCTGAATACACCTTAAAAGATGTAGTGTAATTAGAAACGCATAAGTCCCAAGAAGGGCATAATGAACCGTATCGGAATCATATGAAATGATACTAATCATATGCGAACGTTACACGAGATGAAACTATATAGAGGCCCAGTAGGTGAACAGAATTGCATACATGGTATGGTGCATGGTGCTGGAAGAACCGAGCTCCAAACCTATATAGTAGTATCAATAGCTGTAGGTAGTGTTTCTAGTGTCCAAAGCTAGTATAAAGGCCGAAAAACTAACATCAATACTGTGGGAGTAATACCACACAGGGTAAACTAAATGAGTTTGCCGACTATACCAAAACCTTACTGTTCGATTCAGTACAACTCCGTTTAAGGGGTGCCAGGGACGGGGTAGAAGTGTCTGATTGTTGACCGCCAGGCTTTGTTCGTTTATGCGGTATATAAAAGTAAAATGAACACAAGGGTAGGGCAAACCCTTAATACCATTGATTTGGTATACGCGGGTGAAGATCGCGGAGAAAATCTATTCCACTACATAATAATACTATAGTAAGCAATAGTTAAAAAGTAGTTCCCATATGAACTAAAAAGCATATGAGGTTATGATCGATGACTTCGTTACAGTCAAAGAGAATTGATGGTAGTTATACCTAAAATAACAAAATAACAAAACAGGTTGAAGTTGATTCGAGATATGCACACCCAGTGCCATTTGACCTCCACTTTATCCAGAGATAAGTTGATCTAGTAAATCACATGCGGCAACGAACTATACTATACAATCCCTACAGAATAGTAAGCTGGTATATTGTATATGATGCAAATTGCAAAGCTTCAATACGTGAATTATGAAAAATCAATAAATCCAAATTTAACATGTTTAACAAAAATTGATGTCCCTTCATAGAGAAAATCTTACGTTGTAAGTAAGGGCTTGAGGTGAAGAAATCGAGTGCCAACCGATATGCCAACCATGCTAAAGTATATTGCGCAACAATATGCGTAAACAGAAAGGTTCGAAGCAATACAGGAAATTGATGGGCAGCTTATATTCAACGTTGTAAAACAACCGATGTATGTTATATGTATATACTGTCTATATATATGTATATCACGTTATAAGTGGGTGACAAGATGAAATGTATGGGTTGAATTCCCAATATTCGTGCACTATAAATAGGAGGTAGTAATACCAGTACAGAAAAATTGCAAACATCAGCAAAGATGTAAAAAGCCGTAAAGTCCGTGACGGGTCTGATCCTGAGACATTCCGATAACCAACCACTGAGTACATGCCATAAGCCGAGTACTGCAGAGAGGAGCCATTATGATAAGTTAGGCGCTTTTAAAACTTATTAGCTGAGGAAATCTGCGTTTAATCGACAACCTGTAGTTTTATTTAGTCGACAAGGGAAATACGACCGAAAGCACTACATTTTTTCGTGGGTTATTAAACTCCTAATTTCTACGAGTGTTAGTTGCTTAGCAAAATTTCACCAACGAGATTAGGTGATTCAAGATTAGAAAATATTGAAAAATCTATATAGTAGATATAGCGATTGATTTCGCATCAAAGGCATTCAAAGCTTTAGACGATGGGCCTGGATAACCAGTAAATGTTAATTACGTCATACGTACGTAATTCCTGTTATGAGCTTATTGTCACATTGTCACAATAAGAATAGCATAACTAAGTCTGTATTAAAGCGTCTACAATAGTAGAACCATTGATAAGTATCGAACAATAAAATTGACACGAAGAGCCTAAGAGCCAGTGTTTATTCAATAAACAAAGGCAAAGGTGTAGCCAAAATATACCACAGTAAACAATCATATCGTTAGTTAATCAATAACGATATCAAAAAGGATATGATTTATGGAAACAACAAAAATCGACATTAACGTGAAAGACGTAATTTCAAACAATCGTACTCCATTGAGTATGTTCGCAGGAAGTGTTTATGCACAGGATTTGTTCAAACCTCAAACACGAGTTTATGATCCAGATTATCAGCAGAAGATCGACGAAGTTCGCAACTCTGGCAACAAGGACTTGATCCTGAATCGCTCTCCTCGACGTTTCTCAATTTATGGTGTTACCATTTCAAAGATTGAGATGGGCAAAAACATCAATGACGAGGTAGTTATTATCCTCAACAAGGGTCTCGATGACGAGATCGAGATACCTTATACCTGTGACAAGGAGTTTGGCAAGACTAATGATGATATCATTAAGGAAGCCCTCAAGAATCCTGAGAAGAGTCTCGTGTTCAGCGATCCTAAGAAGCTGGCCGCGTCAATCAATAAGTTGAATCTCGGAGAGATGCAGCGTATTGATAATCTTATCAAGATGTTACAGACTGCAAAGAAACAGTGTGAGTCAGCAATTTCTGACGTAAACGATAAGGTTAACATTTACTTTTCGCAGAAATCAAAGTCAGCTCAGAAGGCTAACGGCGAGGTCTCTGCAGAAGTAAATGTTAATGTAAACGTTTCGCAGTAAGCTTATGGAAGCTCTCTTAACTCCTAAGAGTAAGGGACTGATAAGTATATTGCTCTTGGATAAAGAAATAAAGGCAAATGTGTTCGAGAAAATCGATCACATAGATAAGTACAAGATGTATACCATCATGGATAACGGAGACGTCGTTCTTGGTGAAACAAAATATTCATTTTGGAACAAGCTTATCGGTTGCCAGCGCACTATACCATTCGAGAGCTTTGCTCTCAAGGTATGGGACGCACTAGTGCATCTTTCCGAAGGGCTTAACCAAAAAGCCATTATGGAAGGATTATCGCGAGAAATCGTGATGAAAGCCGTTAAAGATAAAGACTTTAACTGGGTAGTAGAACGACTAGATAATGTAGCGAGAATGGTTACTCAAAAGTCAAGTATTGCAGATGGTGCTGGAGTGTCAACTGCGGGGGACGGGGCGTTCGGGCCTAAGCTCAACCCATGCAATCAGACTGAAAAGAGTGTCATTGTCAACGTTAATGGTCGTAAACAAGTTTGTCGATTCAGAGACAGTTTAGGTGATCCAATGATCGATGTAGAGGTAGGAATAGTAGGAGTCAAACGAGTATATCCAGATTAAGACATTCTCGAGGGAATGGTATGTGGATCCGTGCTGCGGCAAAGCATACACTGAAATGAAATGTACAAAATTTGATAAATACTAAAATATTTCTATTAGATTAGAAGATTATTATTGAAGATAATCCTAAAACGTTCCGTGCTGCGGAACAGGTAGCAAGTCCTCGCTGGGGTCGAACTACCAAGGATTATCTTTATCCTTTATTACATTTGTACGTAATATTGGAACTAGGTAAATGGCTGAGATTCAAGTAGTATTGTTTAATTTAAATCAAAACTATATGAATAAGAAATCAATGAAATTGAACTCAGCAAATATTATTTCAATCCGAAAGAACCTTGATGTAACAATCAATAAATACTGGAAGATTATTCGAGCAGAGAACCTTATGTCAAAGAAGGCTGTTGCAGCTAAACAGGGTTCTGGCTTAGATCTCAAGAGTTTGTATAATCAGATTATGCAGATGACTGAGAAGCGTATCATGATTAAGGGTATTTTGGTAGCTCTTAACAATGGTATAACAACATTCTCTTATGAGGATTTTAAGAAGACTAACAACTATAGTATCTTTGCAGCATGTGAGGCAAAGGAGGCTATAGCTCAGTTGAAGATGGTGAAAACACTTGATCCATCAACAAAGGCAAAGAAGGGTCTTAAGGCAATGCCTAAACGAGAAGTGTTTTCTTCTGCTAAGATCGCACAGCTTATTCATGAGCACCAGCTCCTTGCAAATAAGTTCAACTCAAATCTTGAGAAGTTCAACAATGATACGTCAGTAGAGATTACAGGTGTTATTGCTGATACATTTGAGAAGGATCTAGCAGTATAAAATACAATAAGTTCGGACGACGGGTCGCCAATATGGAATCAGATCGAGGCTGATACGAACTACAATAAGGATCCCTTGCCTTATAAAACATTATTATTAACATTATAATTATCAAAATTATGTCAAAGAAAAATAAGAAGAACCTCAAGAAGGTTCACGCCAAGATAGATAATACACCGGTTAAGACCGAGGGTGCTAAGAAGGAAGAATCTGTAGCTCCTGTAAAAAACGTAGAAATAGCCACAGCAAAAGACGACGTTAAAGCTAAGAAGAAGGCTGAAAAGAAAGCTCACGAAGAGGCTAAGTATGCTGCTTCTAAGGCTCGAATAGAGGCCCGTAAGGCGCGTAAAAAGGAGCGTGCTGATAAGTTGGCAGGCATCAAAAAAACAAAGGCTTCTGAGCCGGCTAAAATCACTCTTGAGGAACGCAAAGCACTCCAGGAGAATCGTCGTAAGGTAGCTTACAATCGCCATATCTCCTCAATTCGCCGTCGTTGCAAGAGAATGAAGCTTTCTGATGAGCAGACTAATGTTATCATTGGAAATGCTAAAGCTCAGTGGGATGCGGCAAAACAGTACGATATTGTAATCGTATACGATTCTTCTCCTAAGAAGAAGACTGAGCTTGAGAAGCTTGTAAAAGATACTGGTATTACATCTGCATGTATTACTGGTAGTACAGCATTCCTTAAGAATGTTCCTAAGGATGCAGTAGACAAGATTCGTGAGCTTCTTGTAGGCGATACGATCTATCAGTATCGTACAGATAAAGAAGACTTGTTTAAGGACTATGAAAACAAGCATACTCCTAAGAAGCCTTCTGGAAACAAAACTCCTCACTCTAGACCATGTTCTAAGAGTCGAAACGTTAACTTCTACAACCTTCGCCGATTAAAGAAAGCAATCAAGGAGACCGTTGGAAAGAATACGCATACCTTCAAGCCTGGCTCAAAGGCTGAGGGACGTAAGCTTCGCCGTAAACTTAAAGTTAAGGCTAAAGCCGTAAACAAGAAGCCTACACAGGTAAAAGAAGTTAAACAAAAGGCAGTTAAGCAAGCAGCTTAATTATAGGAGACAACGTTATGAAAAGAAATAATAAGTGCAAGAATCAATCCCGCGCTTTCTGCGAAATGCGTTACAAGTTTAACAAAGCTCGTAGAATGAAGGCATTAGAAACAATTCAAGAAAATATGAATTTCGTGGATTGTTATGATGCCAAGGGTAATTATCTTGGTGTAGCAAACGAAGCTATTTCTGCAAATGGAAATGGTACTATACCAGATAAAGATTTTATTACAGCGTATCAAACGCGTAAGTATGAATGGTTGGAAGAATTTAACAAGCATCATGGCACAACTAGTGAATTTTGTAAAGAACATAGTATTAAAGGTTTTAAACGTAAGAGACCTTGGTACGTATTGCTCAAGCGTGATTCAATCACAATTGAATCTAGCAAAAAGGTTAAAAAGCTTAACCATACAGAACTCATGGAAGGCTATGTTCAACACAAACTGCACAAATGGGAGCAAAAGCACCCATGTCCAGTCAAAAAAGATGACCTGTTCTATTCGCAGCAGTATCCGATCTGGGAACAGGAGAAGCAAAGTGCAGAAGAAAGACTTAGAGATTTAGTCATCAATAAGTATACAAACAAATTGTCATTGGTTGGTAGATTTAAAATCAATGACAATAAATATGAAGAGCTTGAAGTGGCTAAGATCACTGACAAATTCGGTGAAACTGTTAAATATGGCGGAATAAACAAGCTGCCAGTTGAGAGTAAAGTCATGCGCAAAGCTCAATATATGACAAACATCACTAAGAAGAGACATCCTAAGTGTGTTTGTACAAACTTAAGAGATCATAAGAAACAACGTGGCCGTATCCTGTTGCCAAAAATGGCAGCAGCCGCATAAACAAAGTTTTGAATGATTATTAGCCTCGACACCAGGGGCTAGCCTAGTGTGCTCCAGAAATGGATATGACTGCGAGGTGCAAACCCTCACTGGGCACTATGAAAATAAAAGAAAGACCTGTAGCATTATATGATATAGAGGTTTTTCCAAACTGTTTTCATTGTCTTGTATCAGATTCAGAGAGTCATAAAAAATATAAATTCGAGATATCAAACCGAAAAAATCAGTTAGAAGAACTAATTGACTTCTTTTATTTCAAGAGAGTGGAACATATAATGTGCGGTTATAATAACCATCATTATGATGACATTGTTATTAACTACATGATATTCTTTAGAAATACTATGAAGCGGTTTGATTATCTTAAAATTTGTAACTCTTTGTATTATCTGAGTAAAGCAATAATAGAATCAGAGAAAACGGAGAACATTGATAAGATAAAACCATATAAGTATGCAAATTACTTTTATTCTTTTGATCTTATGACTATGTTATATTCTGCTACAAAACAAAAAAGCTTGAAAGAGGTTGAAATTCTATTAGGAATGGATAACGTTCAAGAATTTGAAGCAGGATTTGATCGGCGTCTATTAGATTCAGAGATAGACGATATGATAAAATACAACGAAAACGACGTAGATGCTACAGAGTTATTACTAAATACTGTAAAAGACGAAGTAGATTTACGATTAGAAGTAGAAAAAGAATGGGGGTTTGACGCTTTATCTATGAGCAATATACGAATAGGAGAAGAGATCCTATTACGTCAGTCTAATCTAAAAGGAGTAGCTTTGGAAGAAGCAAAATCAAAGATAAGACGTGTTGCAAAGATAGAAAATAAAGACACCATTCTCCCATTTATACAATATTCTAACCCAAAGTTGAAAGAAGTCTTGTTGGATGTAAAAAACGCTACATGTTACCCATGTAAGTCTGACAAGAAACAAAAAAACTACGAGAAGAAGTTTGTTCTCTCGAACACTTGCTATTCTATAGGCGAAGGTGGAATACATACCATAAATGAGCCAAGAATCTTCAAGCCTACAGCTGACCAATATATTGGGCACTCCGACGTTACGTCTATGTACCCATCATTAGCAATCATATACAAGTGGTTGCCAGTTCACTTAGGAAAAGACTTTTGGAATGTATACGAATCTCTATACAAGGAGAGGGTTATTGCCAAACGTAATCATGATGAGTTGAAGGCTAAGGCGTTTAAATTTGCTTTAAACTCACCAATAGGAAAGATGCAAAACGAAAGTAGCTGGGCTTACGATCCATTAAATGCCTATAAGATACGTATGAATGGGCAACTCATACTTCTGATGTTAGTGGATCGTCTTCTGTCTATTAATTGTAAGATTGTACAAGTTAATACAGATGGTGTCGTATATATAGCAGACAAGGCAAATCGCGAATTGATAAACCAGTTTATTCGCGAAGTTGAAAATATAACCAAGCTACATTTCGATTCCGACGATTACGAGTCGTTTTATCAGTACGACGTGAATAATTACTTTGGAATTCGCAAGGGATACTCACAATCTGGAGATCCATCACTGATAGAAAAGAAAGGCAAGTTTATCACAGAAATTGGATTAAACAATAGTATGACACCAGTTGTTATATCTAAAGCTGTGATAAACTATTTTTTAACTAAAGAACCGATAGACAAATTTGTTAAGGAGGATAAGAATATCCCGTGACTTCCTAATGTCTCAAAGCGTAAACAGGGAGTTTAAAATTGAATATGGAAATAAACCAATTCAAAGGATTAACAGATATTACGCATCAAAATAGTGGATATTATCTTATGAGAGTAAAAGACAAAATGTATGAAACAAAAAAAGAAAGCATATTGTCTGATGTAGGAGTAATTCTATTAAATCATATAGATGAACACTACCAATAGAAGAAAAAGGAAATAATAAACCTAACAATTATTATAGTTAGGTAAAGACAAACACTTATTGTTTACAGAGTTTATACAATCGACAACTCACAATATTTGATAACTAAGAGCCTAAGAGCCATGATTATTGAACTAAATACAAAACTCCTGGATATACCAGGATTAAATTCAAATCAATTAATATTCCTAAGTTTGGTATTGGATAAGAATACAAAAAACTTACAATCAAGACGTACCGCAAAATTGTCAGCCTAATTAGCGACGAAGAAATATCAAACTTAGTTTCTCAGGGACTTATTACCTCGATAGAGAGAGGTAAGTCAATTACATATCATGCAACAGATACGCTTAACAATATAGTTCGCCCAAAAAAGGACTATTTCGATTTGTTTTATGAGATGTACCCAATATATGTTTTACGACCAGATGGCACAAAAAACTATCTGAGGGCAAACGTTAACAAATGTAGACACTTATTCAATGTCTATACAGGTCAAAGTGAAGCTATGGCTCAACATCTAATTCAGTGTCTTGACTTCGAAATGAAGAAAAAGACTAACGAGGGTAAACTAAGTTATATGAAGACGATGTGGAGATGGCTAGTTGACCATCAATGGGAAGAATCTGAGGAAGAAATGCAGGACAACTCTAAAATTGAGGAATCGACTTATGGAACAGAACTTATCTAATTTCATACGACCAATGTCCGTTAGTAGCTCAAGTAAGCTATCAACTATATCGCTGGTCGTAAAGAACACTCTATAGTGTCTCTTAAGACTTAGATGGGCAAAGTTTAATAAGCAGTGTATGGGAGGTATTGAACCTAATACCGTTTACACCATAGCTGGTATTTCGGGCAGCGGAAAATCGAGCTTTGCCAACGAAATTTCTACAGATATTATTGATTTGAATCAAGGAGAAGAAATAATTATTCTAATTTTCTCATTAGAGATGGTTGGATTTAGGCAAGTTGGAAGAACGCTTTCTAGCAAGCTTAGGAAAACTACTTCAACTTTGTATAGTTCGGAAACGGACCTGGACGACGAAACCTTCAGAAAAGTCGTAACAGTATCTAATCAACTAAAGGAGTATCCTATATGGTTTGTAGATAATCCTACTACTCCC
>CYGL01000368.1_pt1 | contig 19137 bp, 25 predicted proteins | sample 485531 | NCBI WGS metagenome assembly CYGL01 (sample SAMEA3497897, study PRJEB9818) | human gut metagenome | reverse complement strand
GACGTATGGCACTCCACGTGCCTACGCTATCGCACACTTTCTCTGCGTACTCATTAGGGGCAAAACCCTCCCACTCATTAAACAATAAGTTGTGAAGATCGAAACCCTCAATCGCAATATCTTCATCAGACACATCGGCATCAAGCAGCTCAGCCACTTTGGTAAATACCAAGTCGTTGCTCCAGTTGTATGCTTTCTCAAGTTCTTCAAATGTTTTAAACTTCTTCATCTTCATGCTCCCATTCTTCACGTTGCTCATCTTCCCACTCCTCGTAGAGGCTATGGTTCTCGTCTCGTAGCCACTTAGCAAGATATGAAATATCAATCGGGCTGTTGTCTAAGTCCCACGTGCTTTGCAAATTGCCATAACCGTCAAAGTACACACGGTCGTTCCAACTCTCAACCGATCCAAAAAATAAGGCACGGGCAATATCAAACCCGTCCATAATCATCTGTGCGTGTATGTCTCCACACTCTCATAATAACACTGTCTGCTGAGCCGTTATCACTGTTGTACAAAACTCGTTCCACGCAAGTACTAACGTGTCGAAGTCCAATGTGCGTAAGTATTCTTCAAATTTTTGTAAGTCCATCCTATTTCTCCTATAACTCATAGACGCTTAGCCACTTAGGCTCTGAGCTGCTTGGCTTGTCAAAGCCATACAACTTCTTAACTCGCTGTATGGCACGTTGTGTAGGTTTAATGCTACGACCGCCATCTTCTAGAAAATCTACACGGCGACGGAGCTTGCTCAGTAAGCGTTCGGCTTTCTTAATGTTCATATCTGTTCCTTTTTATTTTCGTACTTAAAAATACGAAATTTATCGGTTTATGGATTTAATCATCAGGGTGATTGAAATACTCTTGCATTTCTTCCTGTCTCTTACATAATTCACACGTTAATCTCACGTGCTTGCCACGAATTTTGTGCAACGTGCGATACTGCTCAATCGCATCCCGCTTGTTGCTACAACTATACATCATAGGCGGGAAGCTATACCGCCCACATCGGGTAGATGCCTGCACTACCCACACTTTGATTCTCTTATCAGCCATCTTATTCTCCGAGATTAAAGAAAGAGTATAAAGCAAGCCAGCATACAAACCCTGCTACAAGAATGTAGAAGATTGTTTCTGCTACATCACGGATAACGGTGGCAACCGTGTATTTCCATCGGTCTTTTTTAAATACCACACCTTGTTGTGGTCGTTTGAAGTATTTTGTAACGTTCTGTACGTTCATATTGTCGCTCCTATCTAGTAAATTTCGTATTTTTAAGTACGATTTTTAATCGTGTACGAATATATCCAACTTGTCGGGTGTTTTCTAAATACGATTTTTAATTTCTAACTTTTTCGTATTTCCAAAATACGAAAAATTTTCTTTGACCGTTCGATTTTCTTTTACCCTATACAAAATGCACGCTTTATATACTGATTAAGCGTGTAAAAGTGGTAAAAGCCTGCTTATATAAAGCGGTCAAGCCTAGCAATAAAGACAATTCCCTTATTAAGTACGCTTATTATAAAAGAACAAAAAACAAAAAGCAACATTTATTTTTAAAAAAGTTATTATTTTTTACTTTATTTTGTAAGTTACTAATATTTAAGCGGTTTATATTTTTGTATATTTTATTGTTGTTATTTATTAAGCGACAACGGTCGAAGAAATTGAACCGTTAAAGAATTTTAATGTTTTGGTATAATATATTTAACTCGTGTTTAAGTTGGTAAAAATGAGTATTGTGAGAAGTGGGTTCTCACGTTTTTGTGGTGGGTAGTGTGTTGTGAGAATACTTTTAGCCGTAAAATTCGATGTGTACAGTGGGTGAATGACTAACTACTGGATGCCACGTACCTAGTTGCTTACACCGTTTTTATAAAAATTGTGGTATTAGGACTTGTTGAGGCTATTTTAAGGTATAAATAGGATAAGAAGTAGACAAAACCTTACATTTAAAATTTGCTATGAAATCGGGCTGTTTTGTAGTTTGTATGGCTGTTATAGAGAAATGTTGATGCTAAGTGCCTGAGTTGTTTAGGTTTTTAGTGCGTATGGAGGTGCTGTACAGCATTATCATAACTACTGTATATGTGTTGGGTTTATATAGTGTGGTTATGAAAAGGAACTTTAGCGAGAACGGTGTGTAGATGTGAAAATCGAACGTAAGGGTCTTGTACGGTGAGTGTAAACGAGATTTGTGTGAGAAGTTGATTTCTAGAAAGTTACGTCAGCGGTGATGTTGTGAGAAGTAGCCATAGGCGTTTTCGTACTTTCGTTTCTCAGAAGCTTAGTATGTGAGAAGTGTATTTAGACGACGTGGTGATATAAGGCGTTGTGAGAAACTGGTTTAGAGGTGAGAAAATGTTGCGTAGTTTAGGTTCTCCGTAGTTCAGGTTCTCAGTTGTGCAGTTTTTCGGTTTTTGGGCGGTTCTAGTAAAATGCCATTAGATGAATAGGCAGATCGCAAAAACTAATGGCATTTTTTTCCCGGGCATTCTAAATGGCTCATAGCCGCTACAGTGAGAAGTGGGTTCTCACGTGACCTATATATTTAGGTTGTATATATTAAAAAATAAGATAAACTTTTAGTAAATTGATATAAATAAATAAAAATAAGTACTATATATAATATAATATTAATTATTATTTTATTATTATATACATTTTTTACTTTTTTCTTTCTCGTTTTGCCGTTTTCCGCTTGCGTCGTCTACGGTGCGACGAGGCTACGCCTTTCCGCCACTCACATCGCATACCTACATTTCCCACCATACAACGCCACCAACGCATCGTCAGCCGTCAACCTCTTCACTATCACGCCCGTGGCACTATCACGCAGCCAAGAGGCTAAGAGGCTACACAATTTAGCGTCTGCGTATTTTCGCTTTTTAGCCAATGAAAAAATCGTATTTCGCAAATATCTAGCAAGCTAGATATTTTTTCGTATTAAAAAAATACGAAAAATACTACAAATTCAGAAAACAAAAAAGCCTTGACCACAAAAATCGGTCAAGGCTTAAAATTTAGATAATAAAAAAGGCTAGGTATTCCCTAGCCTTTCGGTTATGCAATATTTGCAATGAAGTTTCTCAATTCTTCTAATTCTGATAAAACAGCAGTTTTATCAAATTCATTTTCTACAATTTTATTGGTTATTTGAGATTTAAAGCTTTTCACCAATTCAGCAAGGGATTTTTTCTTTTTAACACTTTCAGACGGCTTGATCCCTTGTTCATTTCTAATATCTGTAATCGCATTGGCAATCATTTGATACTTACGATCGTGAACACGTTTAAAAAATGATTTGCCTTGTTCTTTGCACAATGCTTCTTCTTTTTCGCTTAAAAATTCTTTTTTGAAGTCCGACCATTTACGATCGCCTTTTAAAGAATAAGTGCTAGTGTTCTCAAGTGTAAAATGTTCTTCAACGAAAGACTTCTTAAAAATCTTATCAATAGCTGGTTTGCTATATCCTGATTTTCCACTTTTGAAGTCTTGTCCATACAACTCTTTAGCAATTTCCATCGCCACACCTTGAACATTCAAATCACTGTTTTCTAGCAAGCTTGAGCAAGATTTACGAAAAATAAGTTTTAAAGATAACGTGTTTTTTTCGTTGATTGTCTAGAATTGATAAAACTTGTTTTTTGTCGTTAGCATTGAATAAAGTAGTCATTTTGTTTTTCCTTTTTAGTTTTTCGTATTTATGAAATACGATTTTTTGTTTAACCGTGAAAAGCGGATCGCCTTTCTCTTAATTGTTTGGGAATGTTCCCTAACTTTCGGAATGAATTATAGCAAGCTAAAATAAAAAAGCAACAGTTTTTTTAAAATAATTGTGCTAATTGCTTATTTTTTGAGCAACTAAACCACAAAAGAACAGAAGACCAAAAAGACAAAAAGCACCTAGCAGCAAAGCACTATCACAAATTTTTCTTTTCGCTTGCCTTGTTTTCTTTCTTCTCTTTTCGCTTGCCCTTGTCGTTGTGTTGTCGTTCTGTTCTAACGTTCGCACGCCCGCAGATTTTTCGCCCCGCTGAGGCTGCGATACGCCCCCCTATGGGAATTTGGATTGGCGAGCCCCACACTTCACTATCACAGGGGTAGGCGTTCGAGTGCTAGGACACCCCGCCCCTCTGTATGCACGGTATACACGAGACTGCCGTTCTCAGGTTGGCCCACGCAGCGAAGCCGCTACAGCACAAACATACCCAAGTGACTACGCCTCTGCGGTGCAAAGAAGCAAACATACAAAGGAACCAAGCCTCTACTATATAGAAGAATCTACCCAAGACGCTACGCTGCTTAGATGCTAGGCACAACCTTACTACTATATATAAGAAGAAACCAACACGGGACCCTCCCCCTACCAACCACACAACCACTACTTTATACAAACACCCCACCCCTTAAAATTCACCCACCCCTGCTTGACATCCACAATCGCACCACGTAGAATACGGAACATCAAGGCGACGGGTCCCCCTCGGACGCTCCAACTTACACAACATACATACTATAGAAGTGATGGCACAGCAGAGACGCAAAGTAACAGAGGAACATAAGGCACAGATACAGGGGTTATGGAACGCTGGTCTTTCGAGACAGTCGATAGCCAACACCCTAGGGTTTAGTGTCAACACTGTTAGAGACGTTATAAAACGTTTACAAAAACAAGGTACAATCCAAAAGCGGCACGAGGCGATGCAGCTAAGTGACGAAGACATCCAATCGTTGGCACAGGAGGCGAGAGTGAGTGTGGAAATTGTTAAACACTTGCTGACGCTGGCTCGTAAAGAGAGAAAGAATGTACCAATGAGAGCGGTGGTGGGATCATACCTTGCCCTTTGGACGTCGCAGCAGGGTCGTTGCTACTATACCGGGGCCACATTGACGGTGGACGGTTCGCCTCGTAGTGCTGAGCTTGTTCAGACAGGTGGGATTGGTCGAGTGTTTGTATCTAAAATTGCTCGTGATTTTAGGGGTAAGATGTCGCACCAGTCGTTTCTTCGCATCGTTGGTGCGGTGGCTCGATACTCGCTTAAGCAGAAAGTTTAGGTAAATAGCCCGTGAGGTATTGCCTAAATACCTCCACTTGCTTATAATACGACTTGTACCCTGCACGTAGCAGGTTTGTCAGGCAGTGCCTGGGTAACTCCGGGAGGCTGTCACACTCCGAGGGGGGCTCGTCGTAGGGTACACTCACCATTGTATATCGGTGGTATGTGTTGAGTCTCTACACAGAGGTTTTCCTTTATTTGAGTTGTGTTCATAGCCCATCTAGAGTTCCTTTTTACCTTGTGTGTAGACAGGAGGCATCCTGAGTCCGAACTTGAGACATACCACCGATATGCACGGGACCGAGAACACGTCTGCGTATCAAGTGAACGTTAATTTTGTTTATAGTTTCTGCTACAAGACTACTAAATGATTTTACGAGTCATAAAATTCCTTAAGATTTTCTAAGTCTTCTATTTGAGCTCTATGGACAAACCATAGGGCTCTTTTTTATTAGTAGACGTGTGAACTTGTTTCATACGTATACTATTCTGTTTGTATGTCCTACCCTTGATACAAGCCGACTTCTCCTATATAGCCGGTGGTAAATCCTCCGTCTTGTTGGTGGTGACGGTGGCACTGGATGGTCCGTGTATACCCGGTTGTAGAGTGATGTCTCCGTCCCAGTTGGTGATGCGGGTGCCTTGCGTCTCAGGGTGCTTAGCGACGATGGCACCACCTGCAGGTTTTTCTTCACGCTTGTTGTTGATGAAGCTTGTTTGTACCGATGCTGTGCCGATCTTACACTTGTTGAGGACGGCTGTGTTCGGGATGGTGACACCGTTGAGACTGCAGTTGTCGAACACGCAGCCGTCTCCGAACGTGGAGAATGGGGCCTTTTTGTAGTGCTTGAAGTTGCAGTTGACGAAGATGCAGCCGTCGCCGAACTTGATGAAGTTGGTGAGGGTGGCGTTCTCGAAGATGGTGCCGTTGGGGAAGCTACCGCCAGGGCCGTAGCTACCACCCTGTTTTACCTGTCCGTTTGTGCCGACATCCCACTTCGTGAGTTGGTCTAGCACTTCATCTTTGGTTTGTGATTGTCCTGATTGGACATATTGATATTGGTAAGTCATTGTGTCCTCATTGATGTCTGTGTAAAATACAAGGGTATTAATTAGGAGATTCCCCCCGTGAGTGATAAGACAATACAGGATTTGATTTCGAAAAGCGAGGCTGATACGTCCGATGGGGCGTCACGTGCTGCGTTTTACAAAAATATATTCATACCAAGTTTGGCTCGTGACATCGTTCTGTTTGGTAAGCAGCACGGTGTGGAGATTATCGAGCAGTATGGGTTAGATGCCAGCGACCTGGCCAAGATTATTGAGATGCCAATATTTAAGTCCGAGGTGAAGAACCTACGGATGATGATGGACGAGGGCGTCTTAATTACGGCACAGATGAAAGCAGCAGCGGCACTAGAGGGTGCGGTTGACGTGCTGGCGGCACAACTGATACGTGAAGATATTAAGCCGAATGAAGTTTGTATGGTGGTGAGAGAGTTGAAACAGATGGCGACGCTTACTCATACTCAGGTCATTAGCAAGGGTGCGGTGGCGAAAGGGGATGAGGTAACAAGTGCTGCAGGTATGGTGGTCAATTTCTCCTTTGGCGATCCATCGCAACTCCCGCCTGTTCGTGAGGCGATTGATGTGACACCAGTGAGCAAACTGATTCCGAAAGATGAGACGGTAGTGGATGTAAATATGTTTAACGAGGTAGTGAATGAGTCAGAACGCTAATACATTTGACCTGAATAAGTACCCGACGCTTAATGCTTTTGCACGCAGTGATGCGTTCATTAAGTTCACCATAGGACCTGCTGGATGCATACCCAGTAGTTCTGAGGTACTAACAAAGACCGGGTGGGAACGTATTGATACGTTACCTGAAGAGATTTTGGTATATGATCCGGATACGAAGCAAGCCTTTTTTGATAAGGTATTGTCTTGGGAAGTGTCACCGAACACGGATGGTTTTTACCGATTCGAAACGTCCTATGCGTTAGATATGGTGGTTAGTAAAAACCACAAAGTGTGGGGAACAACCGGATATAAAATGCGTAGAGGTGATGATTCACTGACGTTTAAAACAGGGCAGGAGTTATTTGACTCGTTCGAACGTGGAGAAGCACCAAGTTTTAAGATACCAACAGTTTTTGATTATACAACAGACAGTTCATACCCATTGACTGACGCACAGTTGCGTGTTTGTGTTATGGTGTCTGCTGATGGTACGTTACCTGAACGTGGTCAAAAGTGTGTCGTTACTGTACGCAAAGAACGTAAAAAAGAACGTATACGTATGCTTCTAAATGAGGCGGGCATCGAGTACACTGAAACTACATACGAGCTACGACCAACAGAGACATCGTTTAGATTTGTCCCACCCGAGTGGAGCAAAGACCTGAGTCGTTTTTATTCTGCGTCGAAAGAACAACTGCAGGTTATCGTAGACGAGTGCTTCTTATGGGACGGACACAAAGGTACAAAAGGTGCTTATTACACATCTAACGATAAAGCAAACGTTGATTTTATACAGTTCGCATTTTGTTCATTAGGGTACCCATCAATTATACAAAAGCAGGTTAGAGAGGATAAACCGCATTGGAATCCGACATACCGTGCATCGTTCGGTGAGAACAAGAAAACACAATACATTAACCTTAAAACAGCTAGAGTAAGTGTTGTTGAGGCACACGATGGTAAAATGTATTGCCCGATGACCAGCACAGGGATGTTTGTAGCAAGAAACAACGGTAAAGTATTTTGTACCGGCAACAGTGCTAAGACTTCATTTATGGCGGTTGAATTGTTCAGACGAGCGTGTCTACAAGAACCTGCAGAAGATAAAGTGCGGTATTCTCGTACACTGGTCGGTCGTAACACGTATCAGGTTTTGAAGTCTGCCACCATCCCCACCTTTGAGAATATGTTAGGTTGGTTGGGTGAAGCGATCACATTTAAAAAAGGATCGTTCCCTCCTACCGCACACGTGCGTGCAAGACTGTCAGATGATACCTTTGTGCATTGGGATATTGAGTTCGTGTCGTTTGATACGGAAGATGCGGTGAGTAAGCTATTGGGTTATGAACCTACCAATGCGATGCTCGATGAGATTTCAGAGTTGCCGGAGGAGCTAATTGACTCCGTGGTGAGACGTTTGGGTCGTTATCCGAGTGGGCGAAAAGGCAAGCCAACGTGGGTTGGGTTAATCGGTGCGACCAATGGTCCACGCAAAGACCACTGGTTATACCAATGGTCGTTGGGTTCTCGTGACAAAGAGTTTGCGAAAATCGAAGCCGCAACGGGGCGAAAACAGTTCGAGTTATTCCGTCAGCCTGGTGGTCTTATTGAGAAAGCAGAGGGCGAGTGGGTACCGAATCCATTGGCCGAGAACATCGACAACTTACCAGGTGGATATGGCTACTACTTCAATATGTTGAGTGGAGACCGTCAGCGTGTGAGAGCATACGTCGAGGGAGACTTCGCTGATATTGTAACTGGTAAGGTGGTGTACCCTGAATTTAGACGTGACACACACGTTTGGGTTGGTGGACACGAGAAACTACCGTCTTCACTACGACTTTATTTAGGCTTCGACTTTGGTCGTACGCCTGTTTGTACGATTGCGACAGCGACGCAAAGCGGCAAGCTTATTGTGATTGATGAGGTGATGGGAGAAGATATTTCGATTGATACCTTATGTACAGATTTTTTATTTCCAGTCTTGCGTCAAAAGTATCCTCGTAGCACAATAGAGGGAGCGTGGGGAGACCCGGCAGGTAATGTTGAGACCCAAGCGTTGGATGTTTCACCGTTTGATGTGCTGTTGAAACACGGGATACCGATTGAGGATCCGGGTGGTAATAACAAACTTCAACCACGTCTTGAGGCTGTTAAACAGCGATTAACTCGTTTGGATGGTGAGGGTCGACCAGCAATTTTGATTACAGACAACTGTAAGTATATAATTGAGGCGATTGGCTCAACTTATATTTATGAGAAAGTTAAGGGCCGTAATGATACGGTTCGTGATGTACCGACGAAATCACACGAGGGGTGGTGCTCGGATTTATGTGATGCTCTCTCATATTTGTGTATGGGTTATAATGCACTGGTGGGAATGAAGCAGCGTAGACGTAGAGTGCTGCCATCATTAAAACGAAGTGCTATGTAGGAGAAGAATATGCAGTTAGACAAATGTCGTTGCAGACGCAACGCAGGCGTGTTAGGCAAAGTGCAACGTAATAAGTAGGTGATACAATGGCTGAGCTCTCGAAGAAAAGACAGAGACAGATACGAGCGGACTTAGGTGCGTACGTACGTAAACGCTTTGAAGAAGCACGCTATGCCAAGGGTGAGGTTTATGACATACTCACTCAGTGCTTGAAGCAGATTAAAGGTGAACGTATTGGTGGGGTTGGTATTGATCCGGAAGTGGACGCCAACTGCAACATTACTTCGCCTATTGTTCGTGGTACGGTAGGTTTAATCCGTGACGTGTTTGCCAACAGTTTGGAGAGCCCATTTGTTATCAAGGCATCTCCTGTTGTTGACTTAGACAAAGGTGCAGAGCGTACTGTAATGGACGTGTTACTCAAGAAGTATGCGGCTATGCAGCAAGAGGGCATTGTACCAACTGATGCGGAGATTGAGGCTGACGTACAAGAGAACTTGATGGCCGCAGGAACGCTTGAGAAACAACGCCTCGCAGATGCTGCAGCAGCACGGATGAACACGCTTATTCAGGACAGACTGCAGGATGCGGATTGGCTACCTGAGTTTGGTGATTTCATCTATAATTTCGTGGCATACCCTGCAGCGATTTTAAAAGTGCCTGCGATGAAGCAGAAGATGTGGAAAGAGTGGAGTCCTGAAGATGGTCGCCAAGTCGTTCGAAAGCGTGTCGTACGATCTGTTGAAAATATCAGTCCGTTTGATTTCTATCCAGCTCCGTACGCACAAGATGTACAGAGTGCCGAATACGTCATCGAGAGACGCAAGGTGACACGTACAGAACTGGCTACGTGTTATGCGTTACCAGGTTATTCCAAGGATGGACTCGATGATGTTTTCGAGTTGTATCCGAACGGGTATTTGGAGCCATATGAGGAGAGTGAGAATAGACCTGATTCTGACCTAGATGGGATTCCGTCTGATGAGGATGGCGACCACAGCAAGGCACAAGGTGCGTTTGACTGTTTGGGCTTCTATGGTTCTATTCAAGGTAATATTCTTGCAGCGTTTGGTGTGTCTGTAGAAGACGAGAACCGCAACTATGAAGCTGAGATTTGGATCATTGATGACATCGTGATCAAGGCGACATTAAACCCAGATCCACTCGGTTTACGCCCGTTCTATGCAGCGTCATTTGAGCCGATTCCTGGTTCGTTTTGGGGCGAGTGTATTACTACACGACTAGCCGATACGCAGCGTATTTTAACTGCGACTGCAGTGGCACACGTGGTGAACCTTTCATATGCGAGTGGTGTACAAGGTGAGGTTGATGAGTCACGTTTGACTGATGAAGATGACCCACGTATTGTTATCCCGAACTCGTTACGACCAGTGGTGTATGATTCTAAACACAATGGTATGCCAGCGATTCGTTTCTACACTGTTCCTGATTTATCAGCGAACTTGATCAATGTGATTCAATTCCACCAACAACAAGCCTATGAGCTTGTGGGTATTCCACGTGTGGCCTTTGGTTCGAGTGAGAATCTTGGCACAGTGGGGCGTACCAGTGGTGGTGTGGCGATGGTTTTAAACCAAGCCAGTAAGTCTGTGAAATATGCGTTGCGTATTTTAGAAGAACGCATTATTGAACCTGCAGTGCAGTCATTTATTGACTATGAGTTATTCTTTAACTCTGACCCGACAATTAAAGGTGATATTCGAGTTCACGCTCGTGGTGTTAGCGGATTGGTTGAAAAAGAGAATAAAGAAAGTAAACTTGAGTGGGCATTACAATCTATGGCACCATATGTTCAATTACCTGACCCTGAAACAGGACAACCTATTATTCCTGCTAAAGGTATCAAAGCATTGGTGTTTGAGTTATTCAAATCAGTTGGTGTGCCTACCGATGACATATTCCCTGATTACGAGTTCCAACGAGCTGTTACAGGTGGAAGTGTTCCGCAAGCACCGAACCCGATGGTACAAGGGGCAACCTTGGATGGTCGTAGTGGTTCTGCCGCTGGTGCGATTGCCAATATGAATAGTATGGGTGGCGGTGGCAACCCACAACCTGGAGCGTTATAATGGCGTTTAAGAAAACTTTAGAATTAAAAAAGAAGACGGTGTAGCACTAGATGTGAAACCCGTCGAGTTCACCATTAACGAAGCCATCGCACTTTATGTGAAAGCCGAGTTGAGTGACACCGACAAGTTCACCTACAACCCATCAGTACAAATCTTCCGATTGGTAGATGTGTCTGAAGATTGTGGTTGCGATGAAGAATGTATCCCATTCGGTGAAACTTGCGACTTGATGTACTTACCGAAAGGTCGTTACAGCGTGACTGCGTGTTCGTTGGATAGCAACAAATACTATGATGAAGTGTCAGACGCTGACATCAAGGTTCATTTAATTGGTGAGACATTAACTTCTGAACAGAAAGAAGTATTGTTAATGAACGCCAACAAGGGGTGCTAAATGTCCGTCGTTGTTTCACGCAAAGAAGCGTATGCGTTAAAAATATTTAGAACTAGCCCTGGTGCGGAAGACATCAAGGCGGTTCTGTTACGTGAGTTGAATTTAGAACGTGAACTCTTTGAAAGTGAGCCGGTGAATGAAGATACACGTAAGAAGATCATCGCATACAAAGTTGCTCTAGGCGTGTTATTTGACGAAGATTTAGTTAAGGAGCAAGAATGAAGTGCAAAACAGGCTACTCGGCATATAAGTTGTTCAAAGCCAATACAGCATTAGTATTTCACATTGAGTGTGCCACCGACGATGATTTGTTTGGTATCGAGTATGCACCCTTTGATGAACAGTCGCAGTGTATGGATGATCTGAAGTTCCATCCAGTGCTAATTAAAGGTGAACGTGTAACTTTTGATAACAAAACGAGTCCGTTCGTGTACACTACACCAGCAAAAGCATACTATCGTATTGTAAACTTAGGATTTGATAATACGAGAGCGTGTGTTAATATAATTGATACGTATGAGGTTAAACCCTATGTCGAACGGTAAACCAGTAGAAAATTTTTATAAACGTCGTAAGAAAGTATTAGCTCTTACGAAAAGTAGTGTGCAGTTCCAAGAATACACAGCGTATTTAGAAGATCTGCTTAAGGAAGAGCGTGTCCAATACGAAGAAAACACAGCTACCGAGTTCGCTCGTGGTCGTGTCTCTATGTTGAAGCACCTCATTGATGAACTTAAAAATGGTAAATAGAGATGACAACCCAATACGATCCCTCGGAGCTCGACAACTTTTTAGATGAACTTGAACAAGGTAAACACGACCAAGGTGCAGAAGAAGCACAAGGTGCAGCGGAACCTCAACCAGGTGAATCACAAGGTGAAGACGATTTTGACGTTGATGAGTTTACAGTAGGCGGACAAAGTGCAGCACAACCTGCAGCACCATCACCGCAAACAGCAGCACCTAATCAACCAGTAGGTAATGCAGACAACGTTGACCCGTTTGAGCTACAACGTAAGCTTGCAATCGAGCAAGGTAAGAATGAAGCATACGCAAGTATCTTCCAAGGCATCAACAACCCGAAACCTGCAGAGCAAAAACCTGCAGAAGCTCCAAAGGATTATATTTTCGATCCTACAGAGACTGAGTTGTCAGATGAAGAAAAAGAAATGTTCGAACGCTCTAGTCCATTGGTGGCAAAAGTTGCAAAACAGATTGCTAACCAAATGTACAAACAAGCAGTTCGTCCGTTAGAAGATAAACTTGCACAAGCTCAACAACACGTTGAACAAACAGAGCAACAAGTTAAGCAACAACGTCTACGTGAGTTCCACGTTCGTTTACACCAAGAAATCCCGGATTTAGCTACAACATCGGCTACTCCTGAATTTAATGCTTACTTAAAACAAGCAGCACCACGTTCAGGCGGCCAATGGACTGTAGAAGCGGAATTGACAGCGGCACTCCAAAATGGGAACATAGCAGCTGTCAAAGAGATTGTGTCAGGGTTTAAACCTACACAACAACCAGGGGTGCAAAACGTTGCACCAGGAAGACCACAGTCAGGAACCCCCCCTACTTCTGACAAAGGGTCGAAAATGTTGGCATACTCTAAGCTCATTAAAGCGGAGAACGACTACAATGCTGGTCTTATTACGCTTGATAAGTACTCCAAAATTTTGGAGATTTATCGTGATGCAGAGATGAACAACAACGTCGATTATGAGTCATAAGTTAGGAGCATAAAATATGGCAGGCCCAATTCGTACGGCTAAACCAACTATGCAGTCAGCGAGTGGTTATCGAGTATACCAATTCTTGAATAGCCCGCTGTTTGCGAAAGAGATGATTCACCGCACATACCACGATACTGTGACCGGTGTTATCACATCACATTCCGTGGTTCCAAGTGAGATCCGAGATGTAGGTGATCAAATCACTTTCCGTAAAGCACCCGTTGGTGAAATCTTCAATTATCAAAAGAACCAACCATTAGAGTTCTCTGAACTTAACACTGAAACCGTAACAATGGTTATCAACCGTGCTAAGTACTGGAACTTGAAGCTTGATGAAATTGATGTAAAACAAATTCAAAACATTAAAACTTGGGTTAATGAGTTCATCGCTAACTGTCAAGAACAGTTAAAACAACAAATTGACTTCGAAGTATTAGACTACGTACCTCGTAAAGCAGATCCATTTAACCGTGGTTCTCGTGCAGGTAAAGTATCCGGTATGTACGACTTAGGTATGTACGGTCGCCCAATCCACCTTGATGCAGAAAACTTCTTACAATACATCGGCTTCTTAGCTGCAGTATTAGACGAAGCACAATGCCCAATGCGTGGTCGTTACTTAGTGTTACCAGGTTCAGCTCGTACATTGTTCTTACAGAACAACTGGTTAAACGATATGTGCAAAACTGGTAATAAACCGGTATTGTTAGCTGAGACAATTCCGTCAATCGCTGGCTTCAAAATCTACTTCTCACACAATATGCCGAGCTATGTAGATCCAAACCACAAAGACAAACGTGCTCACTTAATCGTTGCAGGTTTAGACACAGCAACTGGCTTCGTTACACAAATGACTAAACAACAACACATTGACCAAGTGGAAACCTCATTTGCTCAATACTGGCGTGGTTTACAAGTGTACGATTTCGAAGTGATTCGTCCTGAACACATCGCAACATTGTATGCGACTGTGAACTTCAACAAACCTGCAGGTTTAGGAGGCAACTAATGGCTAAACGTTATTCGATTTTCCTCGGTGGTAACAAACGCCACTACGGAATGATGGATGTGGCTTGGGAGTCTGAATTAACTCCATTCAACGCACACGTTGAGTATGCAGCCCACTTAAAACGTCGTCACTTCGTTTTACCATACCACTACTCACACTACGATGAAAACCATCAAATGTGGTACCGTGAAAATGGTATGCGTGACTTAGAAGTCGGTGACGAGTTAGTAATTAACTTGTTAGCAGCTGGCACTAAGTTAAATGACTACGTGTTCCACAACAAAACTGCAGTACCTGGTACTAAGTTTGAAGTTGAAATCCACGGTAGTGCGTCTGACAGCCCAGTTGACCAAGAAGCATTGTACACAGCAGTTGATGAAGCTAAAGCTAAATTATCAAAAGCACAAGCGGCATTAATGGCTAAAATGGATGATGCGGATCTTAAGAAAGCAGTTGCTGACGCTAAGAAAGCAGTTGCTGACGCAGAAAAAGCATTAATGGATGCAGCTACTGAAGTTGTAGCTAAATTTGAAATTGATGCTGCACAAGCAGGCTTCCACCGCTTTGAAGTTAATAGCTTCTTACAAACCAACGGTTTGGTTGTGTTACGTTTGAAAGAGGGTACTATGATGAACACTTGCTGGTCATCAATGTTAGACCTTGTTCACTTCGACGACCAACACGCTTGTGCTTGTGGTGTTGAACCTTGTGAAACAGATTATCCGGATCCGGAATGTTATGTACCTACTTCTAGTTCAAAATACTAGAATTATGGTGTAGAATTGAGGGGAGCTATTGTAGTTCCCCTTTTTTATTGGAGATTATTATGAACAAACCTTACGCAAATCGTACCCCTATCGGGTTCGTAGATAATGATGGATATGTGACACCGTTCAACGGTCGTGTAGTGGATAATATGCCAGGGCGTTATATTTACACTCAGGCAGAAATGGATTTTTATTTGGGTCAGCAACAGTTCCGTGAGCAAGAGCGTGAAGCTACACGATTCGGCAAACAGGAAGAAATTACTGACGTTGAAGTACCACAAGAGGTACTAGATAACCCAGTTCCGCCAGCACCACAACCGCCGATTCCGGCACCGTATGTGGCCACACCGATGGACCCAGCTGTTCCACCATCTCACGTTAATTTAACTCAAGAGCAAATGGATGCGTTACCTGCAGGCCTTAATGGCAACGATGTAATGCGTCAAGTGATGAGCACTAAGTAGGTTCTATGAAAGTAAGTGGGATCATTGAAGAAGTAAGTCGGTATTTGCAGGACAATGAGTTCGAGGACGATGTTGCCTACGTTCACTGGACTAAACAAGACCTACTTACTTACATTAGAAATGCTATAGCGATTGTCGCTATGGTGCGAAAAGAGGAATTTACCTCTACAGTTGATGTGGAGTTGGTTGAGGGAATTATCCAAGAGTTACCAGCTCCGTGTAAGTCTCTGCGAACAGTGCAGGGGCAAAAGGACGAGAATGGTGTAATCACCAAACGAGTTCGTGAGACTAAGATTTCAAACCTAACTGGTTTTAATAGAGCGGTGTGTACATCAAGTACCCGCTCATCTTCGTCTGAGTATACAGTGAAATCATATTCGTATGATGAAGCTGATCCGAAAGTGATTATTGTAGATCCACCTGTTCCGAAAGGTGTAAGTGCGACACTTACGATCACTTGTTATGCACCACCTGAAATTAGTGGTGAAGATGATGAGTTGGAAGTTGATGATAACTTCAGACCAATATTTTTGAGTTAATGCTCTACTATGCGTATGGCGTTGACATTGAAGACGTAGCGAACAGAGAACGCAGCAACCAACACTGGAAAAATGCGTTAGACCTGCTACAGATTTACGACTACAAACAGCGTGAAGAAATACGACAACTTGCTCGTAGAGGGGTGATGAATGGCTAGAACAGTTGAAGATTTTGAGGATTTTATTTTCCCATATGCACCGGATGCTCCTAGTTCAATCATCCAACACGCAGTGCGTGAATCAATCGTACGTTTTATGCAAGAGACGCAAGTGGCACGTGACTTTGCACAATTTCCGCTTGTGGCTAAAACACCTGACTACATCATTGATACGATTGAGTGTCGTACCATCATTGATGTAATTGAAGTGCGATTTGGATGCCCAGGATCGATTCCTGATGATTCTTGGAATACCTTACAGCGTGGAGTAGATTATGAAGTTGATCTAATGCACGATGGTATGCCTAGTGTTGTATTAAGAGAAGCACCACAAGAAAGCTGTTCTAGACCGCTTGAAGTTGATATGAGTGTTGAGTACTCGTGGTCAATTTCACGTGATGATTGTGAAATCCCTGATTTCATCTACGAACGCTATATGACTGAAATTAAAGACGGTGCACTAGCAGAACTCTATGCAATTCCAGGACAAGAGTGGACGAACCTGCAGTATGCGATGGTGTTGCGACAAAACGTAGAAGAAAAATACAAACAGATCCGTTCTAAAACTAAGAAACGTGGTCCGATACCGATGAAAAATGCGCTTGGCACATCCCCAATGAGAAGTACCATTTGACAACTTTTGGAGAGCCTAAATGGAGAGAATGTTTGAAGGTGCGTCAGGGTGTGAAGACAATAAAATGTTTGCAGTACACCGGGACTGCCGATTTGGAGCCACCTAAGTGGGAGCCCGTAGAGCGGTGTTGTGAGCCGTCACCTTGTGAAGAACGTTGCCCACCACGCACACGTGCAAGAGACGCAATCAAAGTTGACCGTATGGCAGCAGAAGCTTGTTATCTAATTGGTAATTACCGATGTGATGAGAAACCGTTGCCATTTATTCGTTCTTATTTAAGAATGGATATTCGTCGTAAAGGGTATTGCCGAGTTTTAATGTGTCAACCACCTACTCGTGTTCGTAACGATGGGGCTATTTGCTTCGATTGGCTTGATGAGTTCCGTGATTTACCTACGGGTTATTACGAGGGCGACATCTACATTGATGGATGTTTATGTCTGACTTTATTATTCTACTTACCACCGTGTGAAGCACGATTGATCAAGTATGATATGACTGAAGATGATGGCTGCCATAAATGCTCTACCTGTGGCGAAGAAGATTGTCGTTGTGGTTTAACGTGCTGTGATCGTAAACCTGAGTATGACGATGAGTATGTACCAATTCCAGCTCAAAATTGTAAGGATTGCGAAGAATGTTAAGCATTAAACCATTCGGGCTAGTGACCGAGTTGAGTAAACAAATCACTGCAAAAGATAACGTGATTACCGTACCAGTTGGTGACGGTATTCGTTTTAAAGTGCCATCTACAGATCATTTCTACATTACGGTTAGAAATGGTGGCGTTCGTGAGTATATGAAAGTCACAAGCGTAAATGGTGATAAATTCCACGTAGAGCGTGGTCAGGATGAAACTACCGCAAGTTCGTTCCCAAAAGGTTCGTGCATCAAAGTGGAGTGGAACCCATCTCAACTCTGCGAATTTGTGTCAAGTTGCACAGGTGGCGAAGCTAAGAAAACGATTGAGCCACAAACTATTTGTTGGACGTGTGACACCTGTATCGAAATTGATGAGGGTGGTCACATTATTGGTGTAAATGGGAGCGACAAATGCTAAAACTAATTAACCACTTTTCTACCGCACTTCGTAATTATGTAAGCCCTAGTGATACAGAGATCGAAATCCCTGCACAGGTGGCGAAGAAATTAAATACATTGAGCGAGGGCGACCACACCTACATCTCATTAATCGGTCGCAACGGTCGTGCTGAGATTGTCAAATATACACACATCAAAGAATTAAAAGGTGGTGTGATTTCTGTTGAACGTGATGCCGGTCAAACAGGTGCGTTAAACCACCCAGCAGGAACGTGTGTTACCATCGACTTAAATACAGTGTTATTGGATGAGTATATCGCTGATACAGTGGCCGCTAAAGTTGATGAAAAACTTGAAGCGTTTAAGACTGAAGTTAATGCTGAATTAGCGAAGATGACTAAAGCAATTAACGCATTGAAAAAAGCAGACAAGTAAAAGGTGATCGGGATGGCGTGTAACAACAATCTTGTATTTATTTCGTGCGAGTATAGTGGCATCGGGTTCACGTCTAAAGCTGTGCCTGAAGATGCTACACGTATTCAATTAATGAAAGGACACGGCAAAAACTTCCCCCCACGTTACAAAAGGATCACACTTTTACATTACCGTTGAGGGATGTAATTCTTGCTGTGAGACAATGCGTGTTGTTGGTATTGATGGTGACGTACTAGAAGTAGAGCGTAGTTTAGGTGACGCTTGCACCTGCATTAAAAGTAATGCGAAAGTATCATACACATCATCCAACAAAGAGTTCTTTGAAGACATCAATGGTGTAATTCCACTGAATGTCCAGTCGCCTTTAAAATTCGATTGTGATACAAACACACTGTCTGTTGATTGTGCTGAGTTGTTCAAAGCAGGCTGTGGTGGCGGTTGTGATTGCGGTGAGGGTGGTTGCGACGAATGTGGTGATAAACCCAATGATGCTGGTACGACCAGTGGTATGCGTGGTCTTAAAGGCGACAAAGGCGATGAGGGCCCATTACCAACCGCTATTAACATTAGTCCGTTGGGCGTTCTCACATTTACCTATCCTGACGGTACTACAATCCAGGCGACAGGT
>CYGL01000367.1_pt1 | contig 19255 bp, 23 predicted proteins | sample 485531 | NCBI WGS metagenome assembly CYGL01 (sample SAMEA3497897, study PRJEB9818) | human gut metagenome | reverse complement strand
TATTGCGACCAATACGTGGACGATGTAAGGCTACAGAAAAAGGCGAGTGCAAATAAACCCGTGTATGCGTGGACAATGTGGAACTACTTATTGCCGCAAATGGCGTTGTTTACGTTGCCTGCCAACATGCCCGAGTTCCTATTTGGGACGGAAACCGATCCGAAATTGGTCGAGCCGAAATTCGACAGTTACAGGTACGTCGCGGAAGAGGAGCAAACAAACACGTTTTCGGTAGCCTTGGGCGACGCATTCAAAGGCTACGAGTTGTTCGGGGCGACTTTGAATATCGCAAAGGACGGACGGCTTTACAGCTCTCAACCCCTTTCTAACGCCTCATACGACGCAGAAAACGGAACTGTGACTGTGACGGCAACTGTCGACAACGCAATTCCGCAAGGCGCGGTGATTGATTTCAGCTTCTACACGGACGGCTACTTTGTAAACAACCTATCTCCGCAAGTAATGAGCATACTCGGTATTTGCTTCGAGTACGGTTGGACGTTGCGCTTTGAGAACGATTGGTTGTCTAATGTTTCTAAGGTGGAGGACAATTCGTTTTACGAGCAAAACCGAGCCAACCGCATGAAAGCTGGCGATTCGAGGCTTGTGCGTATCAAGACCGACCTTGCAGAGGCAATGAGACGGCTTGAGCAAACAACGTACTACCGTGACAGAATAAAAACTCCTCCGCGCATTTGACAAGGAGAATTTCGCATGAAAAAAAAGAAACCTTTTGTGATTACACCCGAAATGATGGCTGCGGCAAAGTCCTACATGCCGTTGCAAATAAAGCAAACGTTGTCGCAAGACATCGCCAAAATGGTTGTTGTTGCTGTCGATTACAACGACCAAGACATTACGCCCGAGCTAATGGCAGTGCCGCCTATGATGATTGAACGTCAGGACTTGAAAGAGGCTTGCTTGCAAAGAGTTTTTCTAAGCTTTTATTTCGGCATTGATTTCACAAATCAAGGCGACGATACTGAAATTGTCGACTACTATGGTTCGAGCCATTACTTTAACCAAGTCGTCCGTTACAAGAACAATTCTTTATACAAGGATAAGGCGTACAACATCGAGGCGGACTTTAAGTCGTTCAAGAAGTTCGTAGAAGTGGAAGTCTACAACCGTAAAATGGTGCAATCGGACAGCTTGGTGAGATTGCTTAAAGGCATAAGCCTATTTGCAACTCCCGAAAACGTGCAAAAAATGCAGGATGCATTGAACAGCACGATCGAACAATTGGGAAACGGTGAAAAGAAATGACGGAACTTACTTCGCAATGGTATCCGTATTTGAATACGCAAGAAAGCTACGTCAACATGGAGCAAGCTCCGCTGATTCCGCGTATGATTTGCGACTACCTGCTTGACGCGCCCGACCAAAAGACGGGCTACAAGCCTGTGGACGACAACGGTCGCTCTCGTGTGCGCTTTTGGAAGTACTTGTACCATGACGAGGCTAAGCCTCTTGCTAAGGCAATGCCGACGATTAAGCAAAAGCTGTCGGTGGTATTTGACCCGTCGAAACCCGAAACGCCGCCCACAGACAAAGGTTATCGGCTTATTCCGCAGTATTGGATAAAGCAAAGCCAAACCGAAGCGCAAACGAGAGTTTTCGTTTTTACAGGGCGCACCGTTCCCGACGACGAGTTTACGGCAACAATGGCGGTGCATTTCCGCATAATGATCCATTACACGTATGAGGCTAACACTAAGTCGGACGAATACAACCGCACGCTTGCTCTCGAACAAGCACTAATCGAGGCTTTCAATGGTGTCAATATGACGGGTATCGGTACGTTTATGTATTCGCGCCGTTGCCACCCCGATTGCGGAAGCAAAATACTTACGGACGGCAATACCAACGTTGGACGTGAGGTCGTATTCGGCTTGCAGTTGGCAACAACAAAAAACAACACACTGACCCGTACAGACAATATGCCGTCGGCAAACTCGTCGGGGTCGGTAAAACTTGGTTGGTGATACACAATGAAAATTTCAGTAAGAACAAACAAAGCAGGCAATGTCGTTTTGAGCAAGGACGAATTTTTGGATATTGCCGCACGCATTGTATGCGAGGCGCGCAAACCAAAGAATGAACTGAACTTTCTTTTCTATGAAGAAAACAAGACTTGTGACGGCGTTGCCGAGCTTGACGGACAACCTTTTCGTGCAACGGTAGCAAAGGAGTAAGCCGATGGCAGACAATGATTCCCAAAAGTATATGCGTGGCGTAATGGGGTTTAACGGCATTGTCGATGTTGTGCCTACGAATACGCCTCCGCAGTACGCCTCGAGAAAAACACAGTACATGGCTGACCGAACATTCAAGTTTGACAACGCACGTGCGTACCTTGCTACCGACTATGTGGAAGCCTACGTGCAAGGAATATCGGGTGATTACTTTTACATTTGGAAAGCAACGCACATTCGGCTGTCGGATGTAAGCAAGAACCTACAAACCACGTTGACCGGGCGCAAGAGCGACGATCGCAAACTTGTTTTGTTTGCCGACGAGAGCATTGACTACGTACCTATCGGTGCCAAAATCAAAACGATGGGCAGTACGTGGATAGTTATCAACCCCGAAAATCTTTCGTCGGCAAAAACCACGTGTATGGTAGCAAGGTGCAATGCTTCGTTTAACTCATATGACGAGTACGGCAATGTTGTCACCGAGCCTATTGTAGTTGAAAGCTACCAAATGGACGGCAACGACAACAAGTCGGCAAGTCAAATGGTGTTGATGAACGGCTACTTCAAAGTGATTTGTCAGCTTAACCCTAACACGGCAAAGTTGCACGAGAACAGCCGAATCATCCTCGGCACGAAAGCCTACCACATCACGGGACTTACCGACTTTATGCAAGAGTTTTCGGGCGACCGTGAAAGTTGTCATTACTTGACGTTTGACGTGAGGGTCGAAGAACCGACTGAACTTGACGACGTAACGAAAGACTTTGTTGCAGGTGGCAAGGAGTACACGTTCGGAGTTGCCATACACGGAAACCACGAGTTGGCAGTCGGCAACTCAACACAGCTAACGGCGGTGTACACGGTGAATGGTGAAGCTTCGAGCTTGGAGCAGTCGTGGGTGTGGGAAAGTTCCGACCCAAGCAAGGCTACTGTCGACGACAACGGCGTTGTAACGGCAATTGCCGAGGGCGAGTATCTCATTAAGGCTACGCTAATCGAAAACACCCATTTGACGGGCATTTTCAACTTGGTTAATACAGCCGTTGAGACAGAATCAATTTCTTTCACGACGATTATCCCGTTGACAATTTCGCAGTTCGATATGGTGACGCTCGGCGCGGCAGTGTTTCTCGGTGGCAAAGCTACTGACAAACCTGTCCAATGGAGTTTTTCCAATGCCGACATCGATTCCTACGCAACAGAAGTTGCCGACGACGGAAAGTCAGCTGTGGTAACGTGCTTGAAACCGAGCGAAACTCCGCTTGTGATTACAATCTCGCAAGACAGCGTTGAGCCTAAGTCCGTAAGCATTGAGTTGGAGGGATATTGATATGCGTAATCGATTCGATTGCCCCAACGCAGTGCGAACAAAAATCGATGTCTTAATGTGTAAGTTGCGAATGGTAGATGGACAACCCTACAATACCGCTTCCGAAATCGTGACCGCAATGTGCGGACATCAAAACAATGCAACTGTACCAATCGAGTGGAGAACTCGGAGGGTGCAGAAGAGTGCTACCGTTATCTCTCCGCTCACCCGGATGTGATAAAACCCCATTTACTAAGGCAGGAAATTAACAATGAGCCGAATAAGTGTGGAAAGGTCGATTCGACGAGGCTTGCCAATTGAGCTTGGTGGTTTGACCTATTACCCGATAACAATGGTACAGTACGACGAGTTTATCAAGTGCAGTGAAGCCTTGGCGTTGCGAATAAGCTCACTCCCTGCGCGATTTGCAATGAAAGACTTTCTGAACGCTATCTTTACGTATGAACAAAACGAGATAGCTAACGAGCGACCTATCATGGGTTTGTTTCAGCGTGTGTTGCTTTTGTGGTTTATGGCTTTGCGGATTGACATGAACCTAGGAGACTTTATGCGTGAGAATATGCTTGTGAAAAAGGTCGGCGAGTTTTACGAGATAGACAGTCTACTTGTACGGCAAGCCGATACGGAAGTGTCGGTAAAAGCAATTGATTTTACGCTTGACATTCGTTCGTTAATCGCAAAACAAAACGGCATTGAGTTGCCAAACGAAAGCGACAATGTGGAACTTGTGGAAGCGGCAGAGGAACTTGCGGAAATAAAAAACAGAAACGCAAAAAAACTCAACTTCAACATCGACGACTTGATTGCTTCGGTGGCATATTGCTCTCGATGTCGTGAAAGCGAAGTCTACGAGTGGACAATACGTGAATTTCAATTGAGAAGAAAAGCAATAGACCGCCTACTGAAATATCAGCTATACGGACAAGCCGACATGTCGGGAATGGTTACGTTCAAAAACGGAAACCCGTTCCCGTGTTGGTTTGCCGACGTTGTAGACGATACTTGCGGCACAATCAGTGCTTCACAGCTGGGCAGTCAACTCAATCACTAAAAATCATAAGGAGAAATAACATGCAAGTATTTCAATTTGGCGATACCTAAACTTTTCGTGAAAGGTGTCGCAAGTATTACAATCTACCGACCTTAAAGGCAACGTCATCGGTTACGACAATACGCCGTCCGAATCGTCCGCTACAGGTTCGGTAAACGCAGGTGAAATCACGGGCGGTATCGGTGCGCCTATCCTTATCACCATCCCCGATACGAGCCGTCTCGAGGGTACGCTTACTTCCCCCGTATTCTCTTTGAGAGCGCGCCAAATGATTACAGGCGGCACGCTCAAGAAGAACGGTATCGTGCAAGTGTGCGCAACCAACGTCAATGCAAGTTCCGCAGGCGTGCTTAAACTTGCGGCTGCCGACCTCGCTTCTGTGCCTCCCGTGAAGCACTATGCGCAATCGGCGTCCGATACATACGCTTGGGCATACGTGAAACTTCACGGTGCTACGAGCTACGCAGGCACGAACGTAGGCATTTCCGTAACCGACGGTACTGTACAAGGTGCGTATACGCCCGACGCGGCATACGACATTTTCTACTACAGTAACCCTGCTTCGGCTGACGAGTTGTCTATCCCGTCGAACTTCATCCCCGAAGTTGCGGCTGTGGAAATCAAGTACAACGTGTACAGCAAGCAAGGTTCTACGAATGCGAGCGGTTCTTTGGCAGGTTACCTGTCCTTGGTAGTGCCTCGTGCGCAATTCCGTGGCGACCCCGGTATCAACGCTTCGCAAACCGACGCCGCTACGACCGACTACAGTTGGATCGCACTTCGTCCCGACGACGACGTACAACCCACGACGGACTACCGCGATTGCACGAACGAAAGCTCCGCATACGCTTACTACGTGTACGTACCGTGTGGCGACGTAAGCGAAAGCGTAGAAGCTTTGTACATCCCCACCGGCGTTGTCAAAGCAGCTACAGGCGCAAGCGTGGAAATTCCCGTCAAGTACTTGATGAAAGACGGACAATCGGCTCAACCTGCTTACGGCGATTTGACCTACGTATTGACTCCGACTTCGCTCGGTACAATCACAAACGGCATTTTCAAAGCCGCAAACTCTGCTGCAACAGGTGAAGTTACCGTTACGTTGAAGAACGATACGACGAAAACCGTTGTTGCAAACGTAGTAGTAGCCTAATAAGGTTTACGCAAAGAACGTTCCCTCGCCCTTTGGGGGCGTGGGGACGTTTTCCTTTAAGGAGGATGTGCAATGTCATTAGTAAAAGTCAGCACCCGAATTGAGGGACTTGAGGACGATATAGACAATTTCACGCGTGAGTTGGATAAGCAAATTCCGCACGCTTTACAGCAAGTCGGTTCGGAAATGGTGTATAAGTTGCAAGAGCATGTCCGTACCGATTGGTACGAGGCTTGGGGCGCACCTAAGCAATACAAACGTCGCACCGATTACGGCGGTGGTATACCGCTCGGCGACGAACAAAATATGGACATACAAGTCAAGAAAAATACGCTTGACTTTGAATATTTCCCATCGGGCGACCACGTGCGCCGGGAGTGGGATGAACGTGACGGCGATACGCTAATCAAGGTAATTCAAGAAAACAAAGGGTGGTCGTTTCAACCCGATTTGGACAAAGAGGGGCGTGCGATAACGCCACGTCCGTTTTGGGACAACTTTGTCGACGAACAAGAAGCTGTCGTTGTCGACAACTTTATTGCGGCAATGCCTCGGACGGATATTATCAAAGAGTCGACCGACGTTTTGATTGATATGTCGGATAGCAAGGTTTTAGGTAGTGCGTACTCGCCCGACGACGGCGACAACAACGCTTCTTGGGACTTCGATGACGACGATTTACCCTACTAAAAACAATTGGAGCATTTCTAATGGCAAAGATTATACTCAATGTTGAACTGAATAAAGGCAACGTCAACAAAGATTTGGCTGAAATCAAGTCGCAGTTGCAAGATATTTCAATAAGTAAAACGACGGTTTCGGGCGTTGATTCCTTGCAGAAACAGGTTGCTAATTTGCTCAACACGCTTAAAAGCTCACAACGAAATTACGCACCCGAAACGTTCTCGGAGCTGGAAAAGCAACTAAGAGATTGTTTGGCGAGCGTCAAAGACCTCAACGAGGAAATCGGCGATACAACGCCAACCAAAGAACAAAAGGCTGAAATTGCAAGGCTAACTAAGACGTACCAAAAGTTGGCGGCAGAGTTTGCGACGACCCGTGTAGAAGCCGAAAAGCTCAATACGGCGCAAGGCACATCGTCCCAAGCAGTATTTAACTTGCAAAAATCGTATGCAAATCTTTTGAAGTCCCTCACGGGAATGAAGAATAAATACCCTGCAACGACGTTCGACCAATTTGAGACACAGTTGAATAGCTGTCTATCATCGGTCAAGGCACTTACTGCTGAAATTGGTGATTCAAGTACTCTTAATGATAAGCAAAAAGATAGATTAAATACGCTTGCATTGCAGTACCAAAAACTATCTTCCGAAATTGCCACAACAGCTGCAGAAACAAGACAGCTTGATACGGCGGTTCTAAAAAGTGGTGATGGTATTGTCGCAATGGCGAAGAAGTTTGTATTGTGGCAAGCTGCCGCCACCCTCGTAATGCAACCATTACGCGCGATTACGGGTGCTTTCAAAGATTGGAACGAAACCCTTGTCAACACCGAAAAGCGTATTGTTGAAATTAGCCGTGTTGTAAATGAAAACATTGATGATAGCGCAATGGCAGACAAGCTTTACAACATTGCGCAACAGTACGGTCAGACATTCGATAACGTCAGCGAAATTGCTTTGAACTTCGCACGCGCTGGTATGAGTTGGAACGATACCATAGAAGCGACCAAGGCGGCAGTTCTTGCTTTGAACGTTGCCGAATTGGACGCAACGCAAGCTTCGGACGGCATGATTGCCATTATGACGCAGTTTGGTATAGAGGCAAGTCAGCTCACCGACGTGGTGGACATGCTCAATATAACCGCCGACAACGCCGCCGTGACGACAGAGAAATTATTAACGGCGTTGCAACGTACAGGTTCGTCGGCAAAAAATGCAAGATTGGAACTGGATCAAACCGTCAGCGTTATTACTGCCTTGTCGGAAGCTACGGGACGTAGTGGTGAAAACCTTGGTACCGCAGTCAACTCTTTGATTCAATTTTCGCAAAAGTCAAGTGCACTCGATACGTTTGCTAAGTTGAGTGACAACATGGCAAAGATAGTAGAAAACTACCGAATGGGACAAGGAAATATCCTTGACATTTGGAAAGGACTATCCGAGGAAATCAAGTCACGTCAAAACGCCGAAAGCGTGCTTGGCAGTTTGCTTTCGAGCGACGAGGGCAAAGAACTTAACGAGCAACTAAAGGCTGAACTTGGCGATACGTTCGGCGAAATCACGGAAATCTACGATACTGCAAGTACATTCCGCAAAAACTACTTCATTGCATTGCTCAACAATATGGATAAGGTTGAAGAAGCAATGGACACGATACAAGGTCGTGCCGACTATTCTGCCGCAGAGAACGAAAAGTACTTGAATACCTACGAAGCAAAGTTGAACTCGTTGCAAGCGCAATGGCAAAAGTTTTTGAATGGCGAAAATGGGCTATTGGCGGTGAAAAAGTTTCTCGTAGATGTTGCTTCTGTGGCGTTGACTGCCTTTAGGTATTTGGGCGGTATTCAGACTGTATTGTGGGCAGTTGTTGCAGCAGTGTCACTATTGGCAGGCAAGAAAATTGCCGATTGGTTTGCTAACCTTGCCACTCAAATAAAGACGGCAACGACAGCCGCTACGGGTTTTTCATCTGCGCTTGGAATAATTAGTCTTGCGCTCACTGCAATTAGTGTAATCGTCGGTGTTGTTAAAAATGCAATAAATGACTACAATGAGGCTCAAAAAGAAGCACGTCAAGAAGCAATTGCAACTTGGGAAGCTAACCAAGAAAACGCCCAAAAACTTAATGAAGTATACGATGCGTACCAAAAGTTAACCCCTGCTACTGAAGAGTACTACAACAAGGAAAAAGAACTTGTAAAACTGTTGTCTAATGACAAACAAAATGCGCTCAAAGGGTTAAAACAAGGAACTGACGAGTACACTGAGGCGGTCAAAAATCTAACAGAGGCACAGCGCAAGCAATACGAACAAGAGTATGCAGTAGCAAAGCAAGCTGCAAAAGAAGAATTGCTGTCATCTAATATTGCTAAAAATACCGGATATGGCTTTGGTATTTACAACAATATCGGGTATTACGGAAATTTCAAGGGTAGCCAAACCGCAACGGCAAAGCTATATAGGAAATACGGGATAGATTTTCAAAGCAACCAATTGCAAAAAGCAACTACCCCCGAAGAAGCGGTCGAAAACTATGAAAAAGTAAAAAATGTAGCCGACCAAATTTACGAAGCATATCTCCAAGCCTTGCGAGGCGGAAATCAAGAAGATGCGGACAAGCTCTTAAAGAACTACGCTATAATTCACGATACCGTGGAAGAATATGCGGACGTAGTAAATAAGTATAAAGAATCAAAAGAGTATTGGTCGCTATTCAGTAAAGTCGAGCGAAGAAACCAAGGACAACGTTGACTAACATTCAAGAAAGACATCAGCGAGATTGGTGATACGCTCCGTGACAAGGTTGTCAAATGCGTTAAAAGAGGCGCGCGACGCAACACAAGAAGCCTATGAGTACGAGGAAAAGAAGAAGAAAGTACTCGAAAGCCGAGCAAGCGTTGCTCGAAGCAAAAAAATCAGCGCAATGTTGCCGTATTCAACGACGCAACGGGACGTTTCGAGTTTGTCCGCAACGAAAAGGACGTGCAAGACGCTCAAAAAAAGTTGGACGAGGCTCGGCAAGGATGTCGAGGACGAAGCCTACGCCGAAATCTCCGACGAAATCAAAAACGGCAAACGCTACCAACGAAAAAATCTTGGAAATCATTGCTAAGTGGGCAGAGGCATACGGATCGGGCGATTTTAGCACAATCAAGGATGACATTGCCGCAATCATTAAGAAAGAAACAGGCATTGACATCAACGGGTCGGCACAAGAGGAAGAAAACCCAAGTGACGACGGTACTTCATCGGACGGAACGGAAAGCAAAGGCAGTACTTTAGGCAAACTTGCTAGCGGTATTGTCAATGGCACAAAGGGGCTGATAGAGGGTTTGCTGAATTTTGCAGGAAATCAATCCAACTCCGCTTCGGGACTGCTTTTCGGCGCAATAAAAAACACGGCATCGGATATTGTAGCGAGCAAAAACACAACGAACAATCAAACAACAAACAACTACATTGCCAATGGCATAAACATAACAAAAGAACGTGCAGACAACAGTTCTTTCAGCGCAGTACTACAAGAAGTGGCAATGAGTGGCGAATAAGGAGTGATACAATATGCTTTTTCAACCATCACATATAACGCCGTCTAAACTAACAAACACGGGCGCAGTAATCAGTGGCGCAAGTACCGATTTGACGTGGCAACTTAACGGCAACTCGGCTATGATTGGGTATTCCTACAGCATATACACGCCGCCTACATCGGACGGTACGTCGACGCTAATCAAGGAAATTGACGAAGTAACGTTGAGTACACCCTTATATCCCACCGATTCCAAGGGCAACCCCCAAACGTTTTCCACGAAATTTACCGCCCCGACAACAGACCAAGGAACGGAGTTCTATTTGTACATAAAACAGTACTTCCTCAATGACAACGGTGTGACAACGTTTATAGAAACAGCCGTCCCTGCGGTATTTACTGTGGGTGAAGCACCGAAGATTACATTGAGAAATTCTGCAGGCACTGATGTGAGTGGCACTGGAGGATATATTTACTCAACGTTGTATACAAGTTTTACGGCAAGCGTAACGTCTACCTCGCCAGTCGAACGTGTGCGTTGGCAACTTACTCGTGATCCAATGATCAGCGAAGAAGATAGTTTTTCTCCATACGTCTATGACGATACAGGATATGTCTACACAGGTGTCTTAGCTTATCAAACGCCGTTTTTGCTTAAGGGTAGTTATAGTATAGAGGTTACTGCCGTGTGCGCAAATGGACTTACAGCAAGAACATTGAATGAGTTTACCATAAACTACTATTCTTTGCCCGACACTGCAAATTCGATTGTAATTGCCAATGCTGACAATGTTGCAAACAAAGTTACCGTTGCAACTCCGAGTAGCATTTACTATCCGGCACAGAAAAGCGGCAGTGTAGAAGCAACCACTAATAACAGTATCAAATTTGCAGACCTTGCGACAGTGATTTGGGACACCATGAGATACTCCAATATAGATACGCCACTCAATATCAAACCATTGTGGCGTTTGGAGTGGACTGGCACTGTATCGTCGAACACAAACACACCGTTCCTAATTACAAACCAATTTGAGGTTAAACGCGTAGAAAATGGTTTCCTTGTGAAAGACAGTGAAAGAACATTAGAGTATGAAGTATTTTTCAGCTCCGCGCTTAAAGCTCCGTTCGCAGGCAAGTTTGGAATTAAATCAACCGATCTTGATGTGGTTATCTATGCAGAAGATCCAGATGGTTCATACACAGCCGAATACGAGATAAACGATTACTCATTACAAAATCTCACAAAAAATTGAGTTGCAAGGAAATAACTCTTCGCCACTTGAGCTTACAACTCGAAATGTAAGCGTATTTATGGACGATTCCTCTACGGCTGCCTTTGTTGCGAGCTTTGAAAATGGAAATCTGACTGGAGTGCTTACATTGACATCCTCCGATAGTCCTACGCTTTTGCGCAACGAAATCGAAGCTACGACATCGGAAAAATTCATTCTTGTGCAAAGCCGAGTTGAAAGTATTGTAGACTACTCGTGGAAGAGCAAAGCACAATACTCTTACTATGTAGCGGTAGTAAATTCTCAAACGAATAATATCCGTTACATGATTGAGGGCGATGTGTGGTGTAAGCGCACAAACGCTTATGCGTTGATAGAAGCCGCGCTCGAAGAAAATAGTGATACGACCTATGACGTGGTACGCTATTGGAAATTCGGTGCGAACATCAGCTCGTCGGAAATCACGAACAACAACAGTCCGTCGATGTTGACGAACTTCACCAAGTATCGTTTTTGGCAACGTATGCAACGCCAAGGACGTAGCGGAACGCTGTCTGCGCTGTTGAGCAACGTGCAAAACTCGAGTTACGCCGACACCGCAAGGCAAATGGACGAGCTTTACTCGATAAGTGAAAGCACAAACACGTTCTTTTTGAAAGATACAAAGGGCAATTTTTACGAGATTGCAATCTCCGCTCCCGTGCGCCAAACACTCAATCTTTCGTCGGTCGTTCAACAAACAACGGTTAACGTGGCGTGGGAAGAAGTCGGCGATTCAAAGGGACTGTCGGTCGTCAATCGAGGTGAGTAATGAACAGTTATCAACAATACTTGCAAGAAATCGCAAAGCCGTTTCAAAAGATTGCCAAGCTTGATTTTTTGCAACCCGACAATAGCGTTGCGTTTTCGTTGGACAGCAATCATAAACGTGGCTATATGTCACGATTTGACAGCCGTGCGTTCATACAAAGCGGCTCACTAAGCGTTACGCTTGCCAACGGACAACGGCGCAAAGCTACAATAACGCTCGCAAACGTGGATAAACAGTTTGAATTTGCCGTAAACAACCTGTGGATAGGACAAAAAGTGCGCCTATCCATGGGCGTTAGACTCTCGACGGGCGAAGATTTTTATTTACCGCAAATGGTGGGTTACATTTCAAACCCCCAATCTGCGTTTGAACCGGGGAGCGACACCGTTACATTCCCGATAGTTGACAAATGGGCGGCATTGGACGGCACAGTTTTGGGTACTTTCCCATACTCGTACAAGGTGCTTGCAGGAAGCAACATTTACGCTGCAATGCGGAAAGTTTTGCAGTTGTCCAAGTATACCTACAAAAACCTTACAACGGCGCAAATGGCTAAATACGGCTACGAAAATGACTTTCTCGACAACGTGATACCCGTGTTTACCAACTACTACGACGATAAAACATATCTCGTAGCGGACAGTGACGGTGCGATAACGCAAAACGTTTCTATGCTTACAGTTCCGTATGACGCCACGGAAACAATGGGCGGTACGGCTGGCAAGCTTATGTTGCAACTCAACGATATGCTTGCAGGCATTATTGGCTACAATGCAGTCGGTGCAATGACGGTCGAGCCGTCGCAACAAGACATATCCGACGCAACAAAGCCGATTTTGTGGACGTTTACACCCGAGAACTCGCAATTGTTGAAGATAAATGAAACCACAAATACGTCGGACATTTACAACAACGTAATAATCACGGGCGAGGGTTTGAGCGGTAAAGAAGTGTGGGGCGCAGCAAGCAACTACGATCCGAGAAGTGAGACAAATATCAATCTCATAGGTATGCGGACGTTGGTCGAAAGCGGTGCAGGGTATTGGAACAGTCAACAATGCGTTTCGCTTGCAAATTGGAAACTCAAGCGCAAGTGTATTGTGCAGAAATCTGTCAATATTTCAAGCTCGCAGATGTTTCACCTTGCCGAAAACGAGCTTGTGCGCGTGATAAGAACCGACAAGCCGAACACGCCCGTTGAAACGCACCTTATCAACTCTTTCACGTTGCCTATTGGTGAAAGCGGTGAAATGACAATCAATGCTACGAGTGTAAACGACATAGCAACAATAACAACGACATCAAGCGAGGACGAAAATGATTAACAAAGAAGAAGTTGACAAAACTCGGCGACTGCTCGATACGATAATCGGACGTAAGATTACCAACGACACAAGAGAATGTCTGCGCCTTTACAAGGCAAATATAACCACCGTGTATGACACGCAATCAAAGACGAGTGGCGTAAAGCTTGTGGGCGACGATACCGAAATCACGGCGCAATGCACACGTTCTATGGCGCAAAAGGTTGTCGGCGACGTGGTTTGGGTGGCAATGCCGTTCTCAAACGCACGCAACGCCGTTGTATGGGGCGACAGCGGACTAAATGTCGGCGGTTTGATTGAATACACGGGACAAACGTTTACGGTCGTCGGCAAGGAAACCGGTGTTTATTTGTGGACATACAGTGGACAAAAATATTTGCAAGGACGAACCACTGACTCGGCGGTTGCCTTGCCGTCTTTTCTGACGAATAATGTTATTGTGGAAGTACAACAAGAAGCTTCAAACGTTTGGTTTGTAAAACTTACTTATGAAAACGCTGGCTTGCACACAATCACACGTCGAGTGCATGCGCTTGGTGTCGGAAACTTTAACGATAGACTTAACAATCTATCGTATTTGGAACTCGGAGAAAGCGACACATCCGAACTGTTTGATAAAAACTATGAGGGTGACTACGAAATGACGGGTTACATCGACACGGCAGTGACCAATCTTGTAATCACGATAACGTGCGGAACACTCACTGTCGCCACGTTTTCTGCCGCTTCGTACACCGTCCCACAGCCTATTTTCGTGCGGATAACTAAGCTTGGCGTGTCTTTCTTTGTGACTATTGCCGTCGGAAATACAGTACAAAACACAAACTACAACGCTAATCGACAGCTCACTGCACCGATTGAACTTTCCTTTACAGGTACTTATTCGGAGCAAAGCTGTACGCTTCACGGACGTGAAAAAATCGATATGGTGGGTACGTTGTCATGATAAACGAAATATTGAAACAATTAAAAGGACATCAAGTGCATTTTGCGTGCAAAACGGGTGCGGAGCTGTTCTGTTCTAACTGTTCCGACAAGGATGTAATCGTGGTGGTTGACGACTTCGATAAGCCTAGATTTGCCACCGATGAAGCGGATGTGTTCGTGTATAGCCTTGACGAGTTTGAAAAGCTTTCGCAGCTATCGTTGGGCGATAGGCGCGATGTCTACTCGCTACTCATTCCGTTGGCGCAAGATGGAAATGTGCTGTGCGGTATCAACCCGTTGCAAAACTACGATTGGTTTGCGCACAAGCAAAAGATTGTCGAAACGCTGTTGACCTATGGTGAACGCAATGTGTTCAATCGCAGAATAAAGCGCAAGGACGCTCCCGAAAACTGTTTGAAAATTTCGACGTGGTGGTTTGCTTCTTACTTCGCGCTAATCAATCACAGCGTAGATTTTACGCTCGAACAAAAAAAAATTTTGCAAAATTGTCACGACGGTCTGTTACCTCGGGACGAGGCATTTGCGCTCCGTGACAAGCTTATTGAACTCTTGGAGGTGTAATCAATGCTTAATACTCTAAAACGAATTGTCGCTACAATTTGGGGACTTCCGCAAAACGTCATTGGAGCCGTTCTTTGCCTGTTTCTACGGCTTTTGGGTCGGCGTGTAGTAGTTTTCAACGGGCGACTTTTGACCTTGTGGCGTTTAAGGAACGGTCTCTCACTCGGTAATTTTATCTTTGTCTCGCAGTGGGGCAGTGATTTTACTAAATGGCACGAGTGCGGACACTCTGTTCAAAGCGACATCTTGGGCGTTTTCTACTTGCCTGTGATTGGTTTGCCGTCGTTGATATGGTGTATAATGTTCCCGACATACAAACAAAAACATCCCGACGCGAGCTATTATCAGTTTTATACAGAAGCTTGGGCAAATAAAATTTTCAAAATTTGTCCAATATTTTGAAAACCTGTGCTATAATAATAAAGCCTCTGTTGTATGGCAAATTCATTTTATTTTTTCTCCTCAAGAAAAAGGAAAAACCGCCTTTCCCCGGGCGGTTTTTTCTTTGCTATTCAAACTGATTCATGCGCCATATTTGCTTGCGCAATTGGCTTTCTTTCTTTTTCAACACTCTTATTTGAGCTTGTGTTTCGTCGATTTCGTTTAGAATTTCGTCGACATCGGCTTTGTTGCCGAAGATTGTTTTGTCGATACAATAAAATCTTGCGTAACCGTTCTGTTCATCTTCAGTGGTGATCTGTTCAATATTGTCGTTCTCGCAAGCTACAACGGCAAGTACGTCGCCCCTTGTGGGGACGGCGATGATGTTGCCGCGTAAGCCATTGGAAAATACAACTGCTTGTCTTTCTTCAAATTTCATTTCTCTTAAGCTTCCTCGTTTTTCTTAACAAAAATTTCCCCTCTGTAAGGGATGTAGCCATCGCCGTGACGTTGGGTTTGTTCTAACCATACAAACGTGCAATCTTCGTAACCTTTTACTGACAAAATAAGGTATGCGACGTAGCAATGTTTGCCGTGTTCAACCTCAATTTCGGCTACTCTGTTACCATGTGCTATATCCACCAACGAAACGTCTTGATATTCTTTATTTTTGGTTGCAGCTACGAAACCTTTTGCAAGAAACGTTTTGATTACTCTGTTGTAGTTTGGGTCTTGTAATATCTCTCTCAATTCTATGCTGTTCATATCAATACTCCATCAAATGCGCTGTTCACATTTGCCGCCGCTTTCTTCTTGTTTAGCACCGTCACGTAGATTCGCTCTGTGGTTGCCAAGCTTGCGTGTCCTAAGCTGTTCTGTACGTCTCTCAAGCTAACACCCAACTCGTCGCAAAGTGACGCGTAGGCGTGCCTAAGGGCGTGTACCTTTACGCCGCCTTTATGTCCCGTTGCGTGTTCTGTGTAAACTCGTATCATCGTTAGCAAGTTTTGCTCGCTAATTTGTTTCCACAGCTTGCCGTGGGTCGACAAACCTTTTTTGTCGCAATCTGTTCCGAACAGCCAATCAACGTCCGTCAAGTTTTTCGGGCGTGTGCTGTTCATATATTCAGTCACGCATTCGCGCGCTAGCTTCGGAAACGCAACAAACCTTTCCTTGTCGCCCTTGCCGTGCCTTACTCGGATCGTGGCGTGTTCAAAGTCCAAATCTTGCGGTGTAAGGGATCGCAATTCCGTGTTGCGCAACCCCGTTTGTATCAATAATATCACAATTGCACGGTTGCGACAAGTATTTTTTTTGTTTATCCCACGCGGTATTGTCGTAAGCAACTGTTTTATCTCGTCCAACGTGAGCAAGTCGTAGTCGATTTTTGTCATTTCGGGGATGTCCTCATTCTGCACAGGGTTTTCCTCGATAAAGCTTTTGCGTACTGTCCACGTGAAAAACGCACGCAAAATCTTCATGTAATTCACGATACTGTTGTTTGATATGCGGTCGTGTAAGTACTCGCGCCACTCGACAATCGTCAGTGGCGTTATTTCTTCCTCGTTCTCGCAAAACTTTTCAAACTGTTTCAGCACTTTGGTGTAGGCGGTGATTGTCAGCTCCGCCTTTTTCATTGACGGTAGTGTATGCAAGTACAGCGAACTTGCCGTCTTGAACTCGTTTCCGTTCACGCTGTTACCTCCTCTTACAAAAATCTCAAATTCGTTTGGTGGGTTGCTAAGTCGAATACTCTGTAACACATCCGCTCTTCCACATCGTGTCGCCAAATCTGCAAGTTTCCAAACTTCAATACGGCTATTCTCGGAGTGTTCTCTGCGCTTGCATAGTCGGCTCTGCTGTCATATTCAACTTCGTATTCACGGTTGTTTACCTCAATCTTTACAACGGAAAATCTTGTCGATGCTTGCGCTTCGGTGTGGCGTTGTTCGATGTCCGGCAAGTGTTTCAATACCTCATCGGTAAATTGTTCGATACCGCCTTGCTTCAGCTCGTGCGCAATTCTTTGTTTCACCTGTTCGGAAAATCTGTACTTTCTCATTTTGTCACCTCGTTGCAAAACTTCGCTTGTCTTGTTTTAACTTCCTCTCGTACTTTTTCGTCATCAACTCTCAACGGCAAAATCAACAATTTCAAATCGTCATTTTCAAGCACTGCCGAATACACTCTGCCAATTTCTGTTTCTTTGACGCAAGCTTCCGTAAAGTCAAACCCCGTTATTTTGATAAGCGGCAGTAGGTACTTCGCGTCCCAAAATGCGCCGAACAAATACACGGGGCAATAGTCGTACTTCTTGGTCGGATATAGTTTGATGTACTTGTCAAGGTTGATTGCAATTTTTCGTTCGTCGTCTGTTACCCCGACACGGCGCAAACCTTTTTGATTAGGTAGTAGTGCGTTCGGGTTGAGTTTTTTCTCGGGTTGTGGTAGTCCGGCAAGTTGTGGCTGTTCTTGTTTCCACGCAATAAGGCTGTACCCGTCGCACAAAAACGGCTTTCCGTTGTCTATGCCAACTCCTGCTAAGTCCGTCCTCGTCGCCGTTATATAGTTTTTTACTGCCTTTGTAAAAGTGGTGTTTGTTCCTTTTTCTGCAAAAATTGCCTTTACTCGTTCCGTTTCCAATAGCTCACGTGCGGCAATGTAGTCTTGCTGTTCTAATAGTTTCAAGCATTTTTCTATTGTAGTGCTGTTCATGGTATATCTCCCTTGTATATTTTGTGTACGTGCTGTTTAGTCACGATTTATCACAATTCCGTCACGATTTAGTCACGGCTTAGCCAACGTTCCGCAACGTATTTGGAACACGCCGCCCTAAACTTGTTGCTTCCTTGCCCGTCTTTTTGTATTTCAGCTTTGAAAAACGTCATTGCAAATTGTACAGTAGTATTAAATTGTTTATCGTAGGGGCGTGCGCCCATGCTTGCAAGGTACGATCCGACAATTTCGGCTATCGGCTTGCGCTTTTTATCTCCGCAAGCCTGTTCTAGTATTCTTCCGATAACCGACATCGGCAACGCATCGACAACTGCCTTTGCAACCGTCGTTATCCCGTTGTTTGCGGCTATTTCGTCGCCTGTATACGTTGTGTCGCCCGTTTCAAAAGCTCGTTTCAATTGTCGCTCCGACAATGCCCTAAGGGCGTTAGCGATAATCTGCGGTGCCTGTTCTATCGGCTGTTCGGCAATGCAAGCTTGCAACCGTTCCACCGTCCTGTCGAAAACTTCCGTATCCTTGTGCGTGCGGTGGTAGTCCGCCACACGCCTTGGCAATGTTTCAAAAACGTTTCTCATACTCCTACTGTCTCCTCTTGTAATATGCTGTTTATAAACGCCGTGTCGTGTTCTGCCTCAACGTAGCGCATAAAGTCGCGCCAACCGTACGTTTCAAGTCCTATAAGTAAAACTTGTTTCATTGCTTCCGGGTTTGCCTCGCAAATCTTCATGATGTGCAATGTCTTTTTTAGCTCCATCATGCCGTTTGCTTTATCTATAAATTTTTGCATTTCCCTACGCTCCCATACGATTGTACACGGCTTCGCCGTTGCTAAAAATTGCTACGCAAATAAGCTGTTCAAAACCCAATTCGCGCGCTGTTCTGTTCATCCACTTTTCGATTTTGCGACGTTCTGCAAGCTCCCGGCGCACTGCGTGGCTGTGGCTGTCCTCGTAGTAGTACTCGCCTAAATATCCGCGCCGGGCTTCTCTCCACTCCGTAGCGGTGTAATCGGTCGGCAATGCGGTGTCCTCGCTTTGACGGTCGACATACAATTGTACGCCTGTATAGTAACCGCTTCGCAACTCGATGCGGTAGTATTTCAACGTGCTGTTCAGCTCGTCAACCATGCGTTCGATTTCGTCCATCAAGAAAAAATCTTCGGATTTTTCGTCGTCGATAACCCACAATGAAAAATTCTTTTGCGTTCTAAAATTTGGCGTTGCCATGAGTTTTGCTCCCTCGCTTGCCGTCCGTTTTTGGTACGGTCTTACAGCGGTTTGCGACGGTTTTGCCGCCGTCGCTCGGCTGTTTGCT
>CYGL01000366.1_pt1 | contig 19255 bp, 25 predicted proteins | sample 485531 | NCBI WGS metagenome assembly CYGL01 (sample SAMEA3497897, study PRJEB9818) | human gut metagenome | reverse complement strand
TCTGTGCAGATATATGTTTGTCCTTCTTTAAAGTTTAATTTCATTTGTTTTTCCTCCTAATTAGTGTGAATTCCTTCTGCATCATAATAATACCATTGCATATTAGCTTGACTATCAATTGTTAATACACCTTTCATACCATCAGAGTTACGAGTGATAGAGTAGGAGTCGCCATTTAAGTTAGTGTCATATTCCATGTACTCATTTACTGTATACTCTTCTGTGTTAGCTGGTGTGAATGATGGTGTTTGATAAGTTACTTCTTCTTGAGTTGATTCTGGTTTACAGTATTTGAAGTCATATTCATCAAACTTAGAAAAAGCTTTAAATAATTCAATCAAAAAGTGTTGACAAGTAAAACGCCACATGATATACTTAATTCAAGGTTAAGGAATAACCTAACAAAAACTAAAAACTTAAACAGTAGAGGAGAAATAAATTATGAATAACGTAACATTACTAGGACGCGTAACTAAAGACTTTACAGGTACTAAAACAGATAAAGGATTGGTAATCGCTCGTAACAGCTTAGCAGTTAACCGACCAACAGAAGGTGCAGACTTCATCAACATCGTAGCATTTGGTAAGACAGCTGAAACACTAGGCAAGTTCGTTAAGAAGGGTCAACGAGTTCTTATCCAAGGGCATATCCAAACAGGTTCTTATGAGAAAGACGGTAAGCAAGTATACACTACAGACGTAGTAGTAGACCGATTTGAGTTCATCGAATCAGCACCTAAGAAAGAAGAATCACCATTCTAAAGACATCAGAGAGATGAGAGCTTCGGCTCTCTCTCATTTAAACTAAATCTGACATATATGTTAAGGAGGGATTAAGATGAAAACATTAGAAAAAATAGGTTATTGTTTTATAGCTTTCGGAGTATTCAACGCTTTAACGTTCACCACAACATTAATTATAGATAAGGAGAATGAAAATGAACCAAGCATATCTAACGTTACAGAAACGAGTGAGAATAGCACAACAAATGAAGAAATACAAACAAATGAAATTAAATCAAGAACTCAAGATACAAAAACAGCAACAGAATCAACTCAAGAAGAAGTAACTTATCAAACACCATCATTCACACCAGCTAACACAGAAGAGTATACAGTAAATGAGTACATGGAATATGACACTAACTTAAATGGCGACTCCTACTCTATCACTCGTAACTCTGATGGTATGAAAGGTGTATTAACAATTGATAGTCAAGCTAATATGCAATGGTATTATTATGATGCAGAAGGAATTCACACTAATTAGGAGGAAAAACAAATGAAATTAAACTTTAAAGAAGGACAAACATATATCTGCACAGAATCATACAATGAGTGGTGGACAGAAGGAAAAGAGTATAATGTAGTTTTAGATCATATCTCAAAACATTATGTAATAAGAGACGATGAAAATACTGGTTGGACTGACTATGAAATAAACAATGCAGGTGACCAATTCAAACTTAAAGAGGTAACAAAACCAACAACAGACTTAATCGACAATCAACCTCACTATACAAGCCAAGGTATTGAACCTATTGAATTAATGCGTAAGAACTTCTCTAAAGAAGAGTTTGCAGGATTCTTAAAAGGTAATGTGTTAAAATATATGCTACGTTATAAAGATAAGAATGGTCTTGAAGATTTGAAGAAAGCTATGACTTATCTAACATGGTTAATTAAGGAGGAAGAAAAATGAAAGTATGTGATTTAATAGGGCTAATCCCTTTTGATGAGGTAAGACTATACGAAGAAGATTTTGAAGAAATAGATGAATACACACCATACAAAAAATTAAGTGAGATAGATTTAAATAGAGAAGTTTACTATCTTTACTCAATCATTGAAGGTAGTAATGGTGAATACGAGAACGACTGGATTGCAGTCATCTTAAAGGAGGAACAAAATGCCTAAGTATAACGTAACAGACAAATCATATGGTAACTACAACGGTAAACTAAACTACAGCTACTCATTTGATACAACTAAATTTAACGGTTTAGCAAGAGATTCCGAACGAACACTACAAGGGTTAGAAAGAGCTTTTAACTATTTACCTGGTGAACACCACTTTCCTTTCAAAAATCCAATCTCTTATATTGATGCTAAAGCCTTAGTAAGTGGTGCTTACGTGGCTCCTGTTAGAGCTATCTTAAATCACTTTAACGCTAAATCATCTGAACACAGAGCAAATAAACAAAAAGAAGCAATAGCAAAAGATGCTATGCAATCAAAATCCCCAAGAGAATTAATTAGAGAATTAGATAAACTAAACAAGTTATTTGAAAAATATGCTGACGATAAATATATAGGTAGACGTAAATTCGCTATTGTCGCATACAATGAACTAGGATATAACGGATAGGGGGAAGACAATGGGATTATTTAACAAAACACAAGAAGAAAAGTTTTTAAAATTCATTGAAAAATTTAGAAAGGAAAACATCCCCTCAAACTTTAACCAAGCGAGAGGGGTTGAAAATTTAATAAATCCAGATAATGACTACACGGTTTCTATCTCTTCTCGTACTGACGGTAAGAGTTTTAACTATATGGGTATGTTGATGGCTGTAGCTTTTGAATTTGATTTAGGTATCTTATTCCTAGATCGTCACTACACTGTAAGACAAGCCTACATGGAAAACATTTGGGAGATAATGCACGTTATGCCACATTTTGATGAGAAAGAGTTAACATTCGAACGAAGTGATGAGTACGTTACAGTTATCTATAAAGACAAATCAATTGGTGCTATTACAGATATCAACAACAGCTCTGACTTAAAGAACCATTCCCATTTTTTAGCTAAGTTCCCTATCATAGTATATGATGAGTTCTTAACGATTGAAACAGATTATGTGCCTTTAGAAGATAAACATTTCGAACGTATTTATCGTTCAATTGACCGTAACGACCACATCCCTTTAATTGACATTCCTAAAGTATTTCTACTAGGTAATCCGGAGAACTTTGCAAGCCCTTTGATTGCTATGTTAGATTTATATAATAAGTTAGAGAAACACAAAATCAATACAGGTAAACACTACGACAATATCTATTTAGAAATGTTTCGTAATGATAACCAGAATGCGAAGCGTAACTTAAGAGCTTTTAAATATGCAGATAAAGGTTCTATCTCTGGTGAGTTCCAAATCAACAATACGTATATTGCTAATGATGAAATAAGAGCGATGATTAAACGTGGTGGTTTTAACACAACAGTTATCAAGTTGGAAGAAGGGTTCCTCAAACTAACCTACAACATCGAAACACGTAAAACATTAATCAGTTATATCTCGAGTGTTCCTGATTATGATTTCTGCACTCAGGTATCTGATAAAAAAGACGGTGTAGTATTCTTAGGAGAAACATACTATAAAGACACCCACCTAAAATACCATGAACGAGGGTTCTACTATTACGACAATAGTTATACCAAATCACTTATCACAAGAGATACAACACTTGTAGAATTAAAGCTTTGGAAGTGTGTATCCAAACACGCTATCTCACATCAAACCTCAGTGTCAGATAGAATCGATAAAGAATACCAAGATACTTACCTAGAGAACACTTTAAAAGCTATTCATAAGAAGTTTATGGTAGACAACTATTAACATATATGTTATAGTATTTATGAGGTGAGGAAATGGAATATGTAAAATATTTAGAGGGAACTACAAAAGAGGATATTATCAAGTATTTAAGTAACAATAGAGTGCACCAATTTGATATAGACATTGAAACATTAAGCTATAACATGAGTATGAGTAAAAAGAAACCTACAGTTATGAAAAGTCGTATGTTTACATTTACAGCTTCTTGGTTCGACGAAACAGGACGTATCTATACTATTGCTACACCTTCAGTTAAATATTTTATTGATGATTTCCTCCTTCCTTACGCTAAAAAGACAAAAGGTAAAAGTAAAAGGAGTGGTTTTGCTCGAGTAGTATTCAATGTTCATAACGGTAACAAGTTCGACAATCATTTTCTAGCTAAAGAGATTCACGAGACTTATCAGGCTAAATATAAAAACTGGGAGGACGATAAAAGTAAAGTAAAAGTTAACCTAGGTAAACATATGATGAAAGGAGAAAACACAGAAAACTATATTCTAGAGAAGAGGGTAAAGGGTATGTCTCACCTCTCTTTCTCTGCTGTGATTGGTGATTTACAAATAGATACCGTTGATACTGTAATGAAAACAGGATGTGCTTTATCAACAGTAGGTCAAATGCTTTTATCTGCTGGTTGTATCACTGAAGATAAACTAAAGACAACTTTTGATTATGCTAAATACCATTACAAAGAAGACATGAGTGAGATAGAAGTTAACACTAAGGTATTAGACATCTTTAATTCTCTTTCAGAAGAAGAATGGATTTATATTGCTAATGATACCTATATTCTTTCTTCTTTAAGAAGGGATTTTTCAAAAATATTCCCAGGATTTGATTATAAAAAACAAACAAAAACACAAAACATTATTAACGCCTACAAAAGAAATCCTATCGCTGAGTTCCAAATTCTAGGTAAGATTACTGTCCAAGATGAGACTTCATTAAGACCTGATGTTTACGAAGTCAATTATAGTGACTATGATGTACAAGGTGAAAACCTTGCTAAAATCGTACAGAACTTCTATAAAGGAGGTTTAAACTTTTATAATCAAGAATACGTAGGTAAACTTTTAACAGGAGAGTTTATCAGTTTTGATATTAATAGTTCTTACCCTTCTATTATGTATGAATTTCCAATGCCATGGTTAATCAGAAATCACTATGAGCATAAATGTATTAAAAAGGTTTCGACTGATCTACACGAAGAATTTACTCTTTACAAGGTAACAAAAGAAGTATTTAATCGTTTATTGGATTTAATCGGTTCTAGAGTAGTTAAGCAAATGTTAACTAAATACTTTAGAAGAGAGGGTGAATTTGTTTATCTAACAACTTGGACCTTTAAAATGTTAAAAGAGAATTTCCATTTAGATGTTCCAGAAATTGAATGCGAGCAATGGTACGAATTTAGTGTGAAATACTTTGGTGCTAGAGATGCTATCACCGAGTTCTATTTTACTAAGACTCAAGGTAAAGCTAAGAGTGTGGTAGAGTTTGTCGATAACAGTCCTATGAACATCATCTTACATGAAGACCAAAAGAATGATAAAGTATTTACGAAACCGATGATTGATATTGCTAAAGTAAATTTAAACGGTATTTACGGAGCCCCAGCTTTAAAACCTGCTTATTCTGTGGGTTATCGTGATGAAGACGGATTTTTACATGTAGAACGTAACGGCTATTTAAATACAGAACGTAATGCAATGACAAGTGTATTCACTACAGGAGGAGCACTATGGCGTTTAACACAACCTCTTAAATACTTAACGAATAAAGAGATTGACGATGCTTTCCTTTACTGTGATACAGATAGCCTTTATATGAAACGTTACATCTTACCTAAATTACCAAAAGAAATGTTTCACCCTATGAATCTAGGGTCTTGGGACATTGAACACAACTTAATTACAGAATTTTACGTTTTAAACCATAAGAAATATGCTTTTTATGATAATGGCATTGTCTTTCACTGTGGTGGTATTCCCGAAGAGGCTTTCGATACCAACATGACATTCAAAGAGTTTGTAGATACACAATTTCATAAAGGTGTACAAATGCCTAACAACAGAAGCATCATGACAACAGAAGGAACAATCGTTATCTACGAAAGTAGTACTGAATTAGATGAAGGAGGGGTCTACCCTACACATTATACAGACGAAGACGAATTAATTGAAAAATTAGTGAAAGAAGAATTAAGAAAACAGTTGACAGAACAAGATGACAATGATATCATGTATATAGAATATGAGCTAGGGTCTATGAGCTTGAAAGATGTTTACCCTTTTGAATACGAAACAGGGAAAGATTCATTAGCAGGATTGTATTATGATTCGGGAGATATTAGAAATAATATTTCTCGATAATTTAAACAAAAGAGTTGACATATATGTCAAATCATGATAAACTTAGTTCATAAGGTTAAAGGAGGAATTAAAATGATAAAAGAATACAAGGTAATGAACGAAAGAGTGTATAAGGTGATTGCTGTAGATGAGGATGGATATGAAATGGATTTCTTCATTAAAGGAGAAGATTCAAACCATGCACAACACAAATTCATTAAGTTAGCACAATTAAATGAATCAGGATTAACATACAAATCAATTAAGGAGATTAATATCATATGAAAACTTTTAAAATTACTTTTTACGATGCATGGGATGGTACAACACAAGAAACAATTATTTACGCGCAATCTGCGTTAGACGCTGAAATTATCTTCACTCAAGAAGAAGATAGTTTTGTTCAAGTACTTGATGTACAGGAGGAAGAATAATGCTAGCAATTCTATGGGTATTACCAATCATTACTTTTATCGCTTTAGTACACTTTACGGAGGAAGAAGAATGAGTTATAAAGTAGTAACATTTATTGATCCAGAAAATGACGGGAGTATATTTGGCAAAACTTATTTTAAAACTTATGAAGAAGCGGATACTTTTGCAGATTCATTTGAATCTTTAAGAAGTAACTGTGTAGCATTCGTAGAGGAGGTTGAAAATGATTAACAAACTAAAAGATTTCTTAAAACGAATTTTAACCTTAGGAGGAATAGTAACAGCATGAAAAACGAAGAACGTAAGGAATTTCTAAAAAGATTTTGGATTGCTATGGAAGTAATCATGGAAGAAAAACGCCTATCACATTCTCAAGTGGTGGGTAACAACACATCGTTAGCAAAGAGTCGTGAGCTAAACCCTACAATCGTAAGACTTAAGTCTTTTGCTGACAACTTAGATATGGAATTTGAACGTTTTATGACTAAACTCAATGAAGAGATGGTGCTAATTAAATGAACTTAAACCCAGAATTTTTAGAAGATGCTTTGAACCCAGAAAAGAACTATATAGCTAACATGCCCGCCAGATGGGAAGTTGTTGCTGTTAACCCTAATTACCAAGTATCAGACATAGGAGAAGTAAGAAACATTAAAACAGGTCGTATTTTAAAACAGAAATTAAGAAACGGTTATCCTGCTGTTAACCTATCATATGAAGGTGAGGTAACGACTTATAATGTCCACAGATTAGTAGCTGAAGCTTTCTTAGATAATCCAGACAATAAGGAACAAGTCAATCACAAAGATGAAATCAAAACAAATCCAGCAGCATATAACTTGGAATATGTCACACCTAAAGAGAACATTAACTACTCAAGGTCAAAACAAGTCATCGGTAAAGACATTAACGGGAATATTGTCTTAGAATTTGAATCATTAGCAGAAGCTGGTAGACAAGGTTATTTTGCTAACTACATCAATCGTTCTTTCTTGTATCACTTACCATACAAAGGAATTTACTTCACATTGATGCCACCTAAAGCTCAAGAATATAAGGAGAGAAAACTATGGCAATAACTAAAGAACAATTCGCAAATGCTAAAATCAATGAGTCATTTGGTATTTCAGATGATGTGTTAGTACAATATGTCCAAAATAATGTCTCTGGTTCTCGTTGGTGGCGATATTGGAAAGATGATGAAGCTAAAATTAGACAAACATTAAACATTGCTAGGCAAAATGGAATGTCTGCAGCTCTACTTGTTGTAAAAGAGAAGGTAGAAGGTGTTGGTTTTACCAACGGTGATATCGATGGATGGGGTAACCACTTTGATAAACCTAACGCAGACCCTTTAATTGATTTAGCTAATTATGCACAATGGACAGTTAGCACTTCTAATTCTACAGCTTATCAACCAGCGTGGGTAGATGCTGGTAACCCCGTTAATTGTGTTCCTACAGGTAAAATTCAAGAAGGTAATGCGGATTTTGCAAACACACCCACAGGAACTATCAAACGGGCATATGTTCCAATGACTGCAGCTACTACATGGGCTTACTATTATCCTCAAGCTTTAAATGCTTCTGTTAACGGTGTTCAGACATATGGTAACCCTATCCAACAATGTACTGATTATTTAAATCAAATGGGTGCGACAATTACAGGCTCTGGGGGTTCTGGTTCAGGAGGTGAAACACCTCCCGGAGATAATAATGATGTAAAACCGGGGGTTCCCGACCAAAATAAACCTTTAGATGGTGGTGGTGGTTCTACATCTACAGACCCTACTTCTATTCTTGAAGAAATTAAAAAAGCGATTCAACAGATTTTAGATTTATTAACTCAGAATTACTCTCAAGAAAAATTATCCATTTACGGATCTAAAACAGGTTTAATGTTTACACAGGTGAATAAGAACTATGTATTTGCTTATGATTTTTTCAATGAAAATGTAAAAACAATTACAGATGTTCTAAGTGATACTGTAAAAGATGAAATAACTGCAAGCGGAAAAGAACAAGACGACCTACCTAACGGAATCAATCAAACAGTAGAAGTCCTCCTAACTAGAGCATTAAAATATGTCGGAAGTGATGTAAAATATGATGAAGCTAAAAATGGGAACCCTGAAGATGGTGCTACAGACAACGCCCGTTTTATGTCATGGTGTGTACAAACGATTCACCCCTCTTTAAAAGGTTCATCTCACAAGGATTTCTTTAATAAATTCAACGCAGCCGGATATGTTAGACATCGAGGGACTTGGCCTTCCATTGCTAAAAATTTACAAATCGGTGATATCGTCTGCTGTGCGGATAATTTAACTGTCGATACAGGAGGAAAAGAATACTTTATTGCTTTAGGTAATGATGAATGTGTGGAAGCTTACCCTTGGGAGAACGGTGAAAGAAGTAGTAAAAACGGTAAACCTGTTGCTCGCGGAGTGAATAAATTCAAGCTTTCTGAAAGAGCTGCTCTAGGGTGTGCGGATATCGCTATTATCAGACCTTACTCACCAAAAGAAGTGGAAAATCCAACACCTTCAAATCCTAATCCACCAAGTACATCTGTTAGTGCTGCATTAGCTCATATTGCTTCATTCATGGGACGAACGATTGGCTCAGGTCAGTGTTATGCTTTATGCGCTGAATATGCGGGTGTTCTAGGAGGTCCTGGTCTTGGTGCAGGGACTAAGTATGGCTTATCTGGTTTAAGTGGGCAGGGGTCAACAAGTGCTGCTGCAGACATCGGTATTTGTTACAAATGGTCTGCCTATGGGTGGACTGTGGTTAAAAACCCTCAATTATCTCAAATCACTGCTGGATGCATCTTAAATATCAATCGTAGTGCAAATGTGACTGAGAGTATGGGAGCTGGTACTTCTGCTTGGTTTAACTGGTCAGCAGACCCTACTTATGGACATACTCTAGTTGTAGAAAAAGTAGAGGGTGATAATTTAACTGTATTAGAACAATGGGGTGGTAGTCGTCAATATACCATGCGGAACATGATGAAGTATTCTGGTTCTGGTGCATCAGGAATATCAAGTATCTGTATTCCCCCAAGTGCATAAGGTCAAATGACCCCCCGTTTTAGAAGAAAACGAAAAACAAGCCCGCTCTAGGCGGGCGTTTTTCTTTGATTAAAATTTCTTTAATCCAGAGAAGATGTCGTGAGTTGGTTGTTTCACATTACCCTTCTCATCTTGTGTGCGTCGGAAGACTACTTTCACTTTTTTACCTTTTACTTGAGAGTATTTAAATTCAGCATGTAAACCAAATGCATATTTCTCACTAACATTCAAGGCTTTATTAACGTCTTTTCTGATGATTCCTTTTGACTTCTTACGGTCAATTTCGTTTCCTTTTTCATCTAACAAGATAGCATAATTATATCCACTGATTTGAGGTACATAGACCCAACCATCACAAATAATTTTATCTCCTTGTTTCTCAAATTTATCAATACTTCCAGCAGGACTAGGGTGTGGTTTTCCAGCAGGTGCTGGATTAGGTTTGTTGTTGCTTTTAGCGTTAGCCACATCACTTCTAAATTGAGCTAGATTGATACCCCATTTAGCTAAATATGGGATAGGGTCTACGTGATCAGAACCATTATTTGGTTGGTTATGAGTTGCATAATTATGTGTAATGATACCAGTATTACCTTGGTCAACTGTGATAGGTAAGCCTGCTTGTTTTGCTAAGTCATGTAGTAACTCACAATAAATCTTATAATCACGAATGAACTCATCTCTGTTAGCATGTGATTCAATTAATTCAACTGAAGCATAACCCCATTGATTCCATCCACCACCAACATCCCAAGCACCACGATTAACTTCAGCTAGTTGAATTACACGTCCATTACCTACAATATGAGTGTAAAAACCAGTATTAATATCTTTATTATGAAAATAATCAGCCTCATTTTGTGCTGTACTACGTGGGTTAGCTGTACTGTGTGCGTGTACTTGACCGTATGGGGCATAACCAACTTGAGGTAGTCCTTTTCTAATTCGTTTTTCTACTTTATAACTCATTTAACTTCTTCCTCTCTCGTAAATTTTGAACTAATATTTTCAATCATTGTTTTAATAATCTCTACGTCTCCCAACGCATCAGTCAGTTTTTGGATTGTTTCTTGATAGCGTAATTCACGACCATTGTTTGATTTCATCACCCATACGAATAAACCAATAAACAAAGCAGCAAAACTGATTTCGTTAGGGTTAGACAATAAGTTTTCTACGAATTGTTCCATCTAATCACCTCCTTTCATTCTATTATAACACATTTCTAATCAATTTATAATACTATTATTCATAATTGATTGATTAAATGGGTTTGTCACGTCTTGTCTATTGTGCCAAAATTTAACACCAATCTGAAGTAAAGCTTTGATTTGTTGCATAAATTGAGGTGGAACTCCGGATATATTGTATACACCATCAATTTGAAGATAGTTCACAATTCTCATAGAATCAATACGTTCTGTTCTCCCTTGTTCTTCGAATTGGAATCCAAAGGTTTTGTAGTAACGTCTGATTTTTTCTTTTTCTCTAGCACTTGGGGCACTTAATTTAACAGTGAATCCGAAGATATCATTAGCGATAGAGAATGCTTCACCACCACTTTGAGAAGAGAGTGAAGGTGAACTTAGAGCCATATCAGCAAATTCTGCTTTTTGTTGACGGTAAAAGTTCTGCTCGTCAATAATCTTACTACCGATATTTAGAGGGTTTAATGACCCACCTAAGATAGTATAAGCATCTGTAAAGACGTTAGTAGCTTTTTCTGTTGTAGTTTGAGAATCGTCACTAGCAGTACGTCCTATATTTTTCACACGTCCTGTTAAAGTGTTTGATTCTGATAAAGCTCGTTTGTTCGCATTCATCGCGAGCCCTAGATTATAGTTATCTACCAATACAGGTACTTCTGTCCAGTTAGAGAAACTTAAACTGTTGTTTAAGAATGTACCAGCTTTGACGTTTCCTTGGTTTGTTTCGCCATCAGCTGCCCAGTTAAGTGGGAAGATAGAGATTTTATTAGAGTAACCAATACTCGTGACCATATGGAATTTTAAGCCTGTAGAAGGTAAGAAACCTAAGTCTAGATCAAGTGATTCTCCCACCCAGTTATAGACTTCTAACGTACCGTATTCGTTACGTAGTAAATGTTTTTCATCTGCAGGGTAACCTAGATAACCCATAATTGTTTCTGGTGACCAGTTAATATCTGAAATGTCTTTATTTGCTGATGTTTTACCATTAACGAATTTTTTCAAGTAATCATCTGTTTTTCCATTGAATTTACAAGATTCTAAATCTCCTGTATCAATCAAATCTTTAGGAATCAACATCACTGATTTAATGTTCTGTCCAATCCAGGCAAAGTCTGTTAAAGCTGCAGAGAATGATTTAAAGTGTTCTAAATCAATAGCATACAATCCTACAGGTGAGACAATCTTGTCGTATTTTACACCTTTGGATAATTTAATGTTTGGTTTGTTCACAGTACCGAATGAACTTTCTAAGTCTACACTACATTGGAAAACACAAATCATTTCCGTCCAGATAACTGATTTTGAATAGACATATTTCTTAGTTGTGGTTTTTAAGATGTCGTTATTGGTTCTTAGTTCTGGTAGTCGTTCTCCGTATGTTGTTAGTGGTAAATGCTGACGTTTAATCGTCACGTTTTCGATACCTTCTAACACTCTACCTTGAGTAAATGTAGCCATAACATCGATAACGATTTGAAAAGCTGTGACTTGGTCATTTACGTATTGTGTAGCCATTACATAAAAGAAGTAAGGCTTTTTGGTAAAGCCGTCTACGAAACAACCATAGTTCACTCCCTCAGTATTTTCATACTGAATGGGGGCGTTGATTGTTAGGCGGTCTCTTACCATGTTAAATTGTTTTTGGAACTCTACTTTTTGAAATTTTCTATCTAACCAATTCTTATAAGCTGATACAGTATCATAATGTACAGTATTGTTAAAATCGGTCATTGGTGTATTGTAGTATAAAGTTACGTCACTTAATTTCATGGTTTCCCTCCTATGTGATACTGAAAATGATTGGTTCTAAGAAAATGGGTGTCGTACCTGTTTTAGATACGATAGAACATAAACCGTTAGGTCTCACGTAAATCTTTGCTGCATCTGTTTGTGTATTACTTTGACCTGGTAGTAAATAATGGTATTCGTAACTACCGGTTGCTGGTGGTCGAAAACCTTCTGGTAAAGTGAAGCAATCCCCCTTACCATCAGATAGTGACCCTCTCATGTATACTACACCATTTTGACGTTTTACTTGGATTGTTTTTGTAGCTGTGAAAGGACTTATTGGTGTCACATCTCGCCATGTTGTGTCAACTACTTTACTTTCTAATGTATTTAACCTTGTGTTTTGTGTCGCGTTGATAGATACTTGTGTGTCGATTTCTGTTTGAATCTTTGTATCTAACGTGGTAAGAGTTGCTGTTTGATTAACAACTGTTGTGTCTAAAGTAGTCAAATCATTTTTAATATTAGTAGTTTTAGTATCTAAATCAGCAATCTGACCGGTGTGTTGGTTGAGTGTTGCTTTAACTAGTTCCACATCACCAAGTGCAGTTAGTTCTGTTTCTAAGTCTTTAATTCGGATATCCATTCCAGATAACTGAGGCTCTAAAGTTGATAATCTAGAAGCTAACGATGCGACATCGTTAACTAATCCTTCAATAGCTGTTTTGTTTTCTTGGATTTGAGGTAACTTATCTTGAATTGCTTTAATTTCTTTTGTTAAAAATTGGTCGTAATCTCTTAGTTCGATAATATCATCTAAGATTTGAGCAATCACTTGTTTGTAATCATCAAAGAGCATTTCTTTAAATGTATTCTTGATTTTAATGAAAATACGACCTTCTTTATCTGCTACTAAATCCAATTCTTTGCTAGTAGCAAGAGGGAGGGAATTAATATCCCCAACCTCTAATGTTTTTCGTACGAAATCTTCCATTAATACTCACCGTCCACTCCGACAATTTTTGGCCCTGTATCTTCTGAAAATGTGATACTACCATCTGGTTTATAAGTTACTAACCGACATTTATTATATTTTAAAACTACATTATCTCGAACCATTTCAAAACTCAACCGAACATTATAAGCTTCGTTGATTGTACCGGCTACTGCACTGAACATTACTTGAGGGTTATCAACAGCAGGTACTTGAACTCGAAACATCGTTCCTAAAAACTCAATCGCAAAAATCAGTGAACCGAATCGACGTGTTGAAACAGGGAAGTTCATGTTTTGACCTACGGAAACAGGAGTACCGTCTCCTTTACGCCATAGTGGTGTTCGTTGTGGAATGTTTTTCCATACTAGAGAGTTAGTATTACCACCACCATTACCAGTGTTTTGTGACGTATTCAAATACCAAATACCACCATTCTTTTGAACAATCATAACGTAAGTTTTACGTCTATTGTCTTCACCAAATACTTTTAGTGTGATTAAGTCACCCGGTGTGTTTGTTGGTACGTCAGGCATTGGAATTAGGTCATGCCATGCATAAACAGTTGCGTATGTTCCAAATGGGATATCCCAAAAAGAATATTTATCTCCTAAATAGTTGTCTTTATGAGCATAACTATGTGCTTGGCGAAAAGCTTCAGCACTCATCAAACCGTTAGTTAATTCAGTGGCTAACATATGTGGGTTTGTACCGTCACCGTCAGAGTGATTTCCAAATTCTTTGGCTAGTTTGTTTACTGACTGTTTTAAATTTAAAATTTCTTCATTTGTATTCATAGTGTCCTCCTTAGTATGCGATAATGTCTGTCAAAGCAGCATTACCGATAGGTTTTAGTGTTGCTGTACGGTTAGCAATGTCTACTGTTACAACATGGAAACCAACTTGTACATTCGTACCTACTTTATTTACATCAGCTGGAAATGCTTGTCTCATACTAATGATATTGAAATTTGTCTTCGTACCTTTTAAACTTACTTCATCTTTGTGAAGATGTCCATGGAAGTAACCAACAAATTTAGAAGTTTCACGAGCTTCAAACTCTTCTAACGTATCAATCAGTAATTGACAATTCTTCATTACTGCAACGTCTAAGTTGTGATGACCCATTACGATGATGTGGTAATTCTCTTCTAAGTTATTTAGTTGTCCTTTTAACCAACTCAATTGAGCTTCACCAATACCGGAATCGAATGTTAACATTTCTTGATAAGTTAAGTCCATTGTGTTCAGCCAAAGAATAGCCACCTGTTTGTTAGGAATTTTGTGAACTCCGAAAGGTGCGTTACCATAAACCTTAGCAAGTTCTTGAGGTGTAATGACTTCTTTTTCATGTCTCGCTTTTCCGTCACGCAAGTAAGGAAGTCCACCAGGGTCATGGTTACCAATTAACATGAATGTGTCAACAGGTTCATTAAGAACTAAAGCATTTGCTACTTTACGAGCTGACATTAAGTTAGCGTATTTCACTCGTTCAGGTGGAATAATTGAGGCATTTTCAGTTACCTGTCCGTTTATACCATCCATATTATCACCCATGTAGAAGACTGAATCAGTCTCGTGAGCAACATCTTGAATATTATAGATTGAATCATAATACTGTCTTGAGCTAAAACCGTTGATATCTGTTCGTAAATGGATATCCGTAACCATTGTCAGGTTTGTAATGTTAGGGTCATTCTTAACTAAACTGTTTTTGACTTGTTGTTGATTACTTTGTGTGACTAAATCATGACTGTATTGGTCAAAACCACCAACCATTACTGTAGCACCATCTACATTGATTTCATCAACACGGTCAATTAAAGTGTTAACATGTTCGTCTAATTTGTAGATTAAAGCATATAAGTCTTTTACAAACAATCCATCTTCTTTAGCAACTACAGCGTTTTGTAATTCCATTACTAGAGGTTTAGGTAGTAAACTGTTTAACTGTCCATCACCAGTAGCAGCTGAAATTAATACGTCAGCTTTGATTTTAATGATTTCTTCTAAATCGAAGTTAGGATCTAACTCATTAACAAAATCACCAATCTTAGTTAAGTCAACAGTGTTAGAGTCAACAACGTCTACGTCACGATTGATTAAACGTGCAACAAGCTTCATGACACTATCTAACTGTTCATTAAGTGTTCCTAGGTATTCAAGGTAGCTTTCAGCATTTGTTGAAAAGTCTTGTTTGATGTTGTAATTAGGGTTACCGAATCTAGATAAGTTATACATGTATTTCTCTCCTTTTACCAAGTTTGTAAGAAGCAACGACGGTCATATTCGTTAAAGTAACCTTCCCACAACCCTTGAAGTTTTTTGAATGTCTCAGCATTATAGCTGGTGTTTGATGTTTCTGAATGACCTGTAGCTGTTGAGTTACCTAAGTCTTCTCTCTTAGATTTAGAAACTGAATTATCATCAGCGTAAGCTAAATCATTTTTATCAAGGTTTAAATTCACTTGATCCTGAGGAAGAGTAGTATTAGCACTTCTATCACTGCTATTAGAGCTATTGTTTGATTGGTTTGAACTGCTGTTGTCTGATACTGATTTATTTTCATTAGCTAAGGCTGAATTGAAGTTGTGATAGATAGCTTCAATCTCTTGTTCATGGATTAAAGAGGTATATACGACTTGAGAAGAGAAGTCCTCTAAAGTCTGTCTACCAATCTCTCTATTTAAGAATCTTACAGTGAATGCTTTTTTAAAGAAGGCATCAACTTCTTGAGTTGGAAATGTATAGTCGCTAAAGATTACTTCAGTTACAATTCCAGCAATGTCAGAATCATAACGTAATGCCTTTTGAATAAATCGATAATCTTTGTTGTTACCTGTGTATTGATTCCCATTAAAGAACTCATTCTTCCCCGCCTTTACTAATTCTGCTCGCAAGACTTGCATTAAGGAAACTGTTGTCGCTCCCATTGTCGTTACCTCCTTGCTCATTCATTACTGTTAGTGTACTGATTGCATTGTCATCAAACAAAGGGTGAATTTCATAACCATAACGTTTGTTTAATAAGCGACATGCGTTGTTTCTTGATGTTAAATAGATGTTACCATTTGCTGTGGTATATGACTTACCAGAGTTGCTTTCTCCTTCTGATACACCACTTTCTTTATCTACACCTAGGGTTGAAAACCCTAGAATAGAGTTTAGTTCATTTAACGTGTTTTGGTATTCACGTTTAAGTTCTGCCAGCATACCGCCTACATTTGAGTTGTTCCACTCTTTAATGTGTTCGTCTGGGTCAAAATGACCGGTAACCTTAGTGATAGGTGAACCGTTATAAAGACTCTCAGCAATGTTGTTTACTGTTTGGTCATTAGGTTCCCCGATAAGGAAAGTACTAATCTTTGCTTGCATTTTAAGTGAGTAACGAGATAAAACAATTTCAGCTAACTCATTGGTATAGTGTTGAATGATTTCATAGTCACTATTATAAGCTAACGTTTTATTGCGAATAACTACGAAGTTACCGCTTTGTGCGTTATCAACATCTGTGATTTCCTTCATACGTGGTAATCTTAGTTCTTTAGGGATAACCCACTGAATGTCTTTACCTCTTAAAGGTTTAGCTGCTAACACATTAGACGGGTCAGATGGTGTCATACGTTGTTTAGAAACACCTAACACTCTGATATTACCAAGAGCAGTTTCACCGATGATTACATCGTAGTTACTTCTTAGCATGACTTCTACTTTTAACCAATCCACTGCTGGAACTTGATCACCATTGTAATATTTAATTGTTGAGGGTAATAGTTCAAGATAACGAGAATAGAAAATGCGGGCAAATCGATTTCTATGATTTACTACCCGCACGTCTATTTTCTCAGAGAGTTCTTGTTCTATACCCATATTCATGGGTTCAAACATGTAGTAACCTCCTATTTAGTTTTAAGCTCCTACTGCTGGTGTACCAGTAATAAGAATCTTGTTGTAGAAAGGTGAGATAGCTTTCATTGAGTAGTAGTGAATCCAGTGAGTCACTTCATCAAACTCAGGGTTGTAGAAAGGTTCTTTCAACATTCCTTTAGTGTAACGGTTGTATTTGATAGCGTCTAAATCGAAGATGTAAGCCCACAAATCAGATGATGGTTTGATTTCTTCAAATTTAGCAGCATCAGCTTCTGGTAAGAACTCATTAACATCAAATGTTACTACAGACCCTTTAGGGATAATGTCGGTAGCTGTTGTTTGGTAATCTCCTAATTCGCGGAAAGCTTGTACTGCAGCTGCAGATAATGTAATATCTTCTTTAGCACGGAAAGCACCACCTAAATCTTCAAATGAAATGATGCGTTTAGAGATATCAATACCTTCAGAAGCGAATGTGTTAGCTAGCTTAGTATTAAGTAAGTAAGCTTTCATTGAGTCTGTTGTAAGAATGATTAATTTAGAAAGTTTTGAAACAGTTGTGTAGCGAGCGATTGCGCCGCCAGAAGCTAAGCGAGCTTCGTTGTATTTGTCTGAGTTGTTTTGCAAGTTCATCAATGCTTCAGCAATTTTATTGAACAAGTCTTCTTCAGATGTAGCTGTACGACGAGCTTTAGCAGGTGTTACGTTCTCAGCGTAATCAACTAACATAGCACGGATTTGACGTTCTTCGTCAACGTTGATGTCAGAGATTTTCTTTTTGTAAACTCCGATAGCGTATTTAACACCGTCTGATAATTTAGCAAAGTTCATACGTTGGTCATTGTTGTTAAGAGTGAATTTCATCTTACGCATAACACCTGGGCCGTATAATTTTGTAATCATTTGAGGATAGTTACGTTTAAGCATAAGAGTTTCGTCTTTACTTAAATCCATAGTTGTTGGAATTGTATCACGAATTACGTACTCTTCTGAGTATTGTCCTACAAAGTCAACTTCTTTAGCTAACCATTCAAATGAGTTACCTAATGCTGATTGAATCAAAGCTGTTTCATTTAATTTAGGGAATAAGAATTTGTTGATGAATGTTTCAAATTCAGTTCCTACAGATGACCAGTTTGTACCAAGTGTCCACGCACGTCCTTGTGTGTGGTTAAAGTCTTGCAATGCTTGTGTAATGTTCGTTCCTAATGTTCCCATATTATTCTTGTCCTCCTACATTGTGAATTTTATTTTCATACTCATCGCGAGATGAAGGGTCGATACTCATTTCAGGTGTCAACTGAGGTGTCTTATCAAATTTGACATCAGTTCCCGCACCTTTTGTAAAGCTTTTTAGCTCGTGTGATTGTAAAATTTCGTCCATTATATTCTCTCCTTATAAGTCTAGTAGTTTTTCGATTTCTTCTGGATCGTCTTGTTGTGGCTCTTCTGATGTTTCTTGTGGTGATTCTGGTTCTGGTGTTGCTTCTGGTTCTGGTTGAATAGTAGATAAAGCGTCGACTTGTGCTTGTAGCTGTTTGACTAATGCCATAATTTCATCAATACTTTGTGCATCTCCTACGTCCTCAACAGGTGGATTAGCAATCTCATCTGCAACTGGTTCAGGTTCGACTTGTACTTCAGGTTCAACTCCTTCTGTCGACTCAGGTTTACCTTCGACCTTTTCAGATGTCTCTTTATCTTCCACTTCATCAACCAATTTGTTTGTTTCTTCATCTGCCATTAAAACACCTCCTAAAAAAGATTTGAACAGTTTAAAGACTTGTTCAGGTCATATGTAAGAGCAAGAGAGGTTTATTAAGGTATAAGGTTAGTCACTAACGAGGAGTGGAATTATGTTTACTACCTCTCTTACTAAAATAAGTATAACATACTATTGTAACATTGTGCAAGTATTTTTACATTAAAATGAAATAAGTTTTTAATAAGTAGTTTAATGAGTAAAT
>CYGL01000365.1_pt1 | contig 19258 bp, 30 predicted proteins | sample 485531 | NCBI WGS metagenome assembly CYGL01 (sample SAMEA3497897, study PRJEB9818) | human gut metagenome | reverse complement strand
GTATCAACCCGCCGACTCCACTGCCAGACATGGAGGTTTCATTCCCACTACGGTTTATAGAGTAACCACCTCTTAGTGTGGGCGGGCGATGGTGCAGACGGCCGGAGAGGTCCCCCGGCTCCCGGTCGGAAAGGACAGAAGTACCGGTTGGACGTCTGCGTGATCCCGCCTTGTTTGCGCCATGGCGGGTGATGTGGCGGCCCGTCTTTCCGGGCTGTCATACACATTCAGGAGGCTTTGCGATCCATGCAGGGCGCTTCGTGCACCCTTGGAGCGGATAATGGGAATCGAACCCACCTTCGCGGCTTGGGAAGCCGCCGTTCTGCCGATGAACTATATCCGCGTTGCTGCCCTGCCGGGGTTGCACCGGGGCACCGCTCCGAGAACGGCGAGCGTGTACTTACGGGCCACGCTTGGAAGGTAGGAGAATACTACGTGCGGCATCCGCGCCGCTGGTGGGCGAAACCGGAGTTGAACCGGAAAACAGGCCGAATGGAAAAACTTGTTCACGCGGGTGATTAGGCCGCGTTCGTGTCCGCACGATTTTCGCCCATGCTGTTTTGGAGTTTGGCGGCTGCCGTTGGGTAGGCCGGCAGCCGCCGTGCGTGAGGGAAGATAGAAAGATGGAAAGCAAGGGCGGCGTCTATCTCGCCCTTGATTTTATTATACGATACCCGCACAAGAGGGTTTTTGACATTTAGGATTCCGGGACTAAAACTGGGACGGTTCCTTTCATGGATTGGAGGATGGAAGGGCGGCGAGGGCAATGTCCCCGGCGGAGATTAGCATAGAAGGATCAGACAATACGGACTCGTAAGCTGCTTCGCCCTGAAACTCGTCGATCACTGTCTGTTCCTCCGGTGTCATGTCCTGATAATGCTTCTTTCCATAGACTGGGGGAAGCCAGTTTTTGCGCTGACCGGCAAAGATATTCAATCGGTCAATAATGCGGGCCGCGTTAGGCTTGAACTTGATATGGCAGGTGCCTTTCTTATAGAAAACGCAGTCAAAATAGGTGAAGGACGCCTTATTGCTGTTGACGCCGTTTGCGCGGCGAACGGCCCCGTCTACCGGGATATGGTAGTAGGTTTCGCCCCGGTCCAGATAGTTCATAGCGCGCTCCAAGTCGGAGATCATGGAATTGACCCGGTAGGTGTCCAGCTTTTCGTCGCGCCAGGAGTCGGCATAGCAGCCGGAAGCCGGGACGATCACCTTCATGCCGATTTTGTGGGCCTTGTTGGTGGCCCAGCCATTGTAATAATGGATGTTGTTGGCACACTCAGGATACCAGGCGTGTTTCGCCGTGAAGGTCTCAAAGAGATTCAGAATGGATTCTTCCACGCCCTGAGTAAGCTGGTGGGCGATCTCGCGCATGACGGTTTCGATATTGTACCGGCTAAAGTCATAGGCGGAGAGGGTTTCGATTTTTTCCTGATAGTCCTGCTGCATGGCGGAGGTCATTTTGCCGGTGAGTTCCGGGCGGGACAGCAGAGTACGCCAATATTTGCCGCGAAGTGCCCGGAGATAAACGTTAGGAAGTCCAGCGTCATTTCCGCGCCCCTTTTCAGAGCAAGTGAGTTCCAGGAGCGGCTTTTCATAGGTGGTGCTGCCGTTCATCAGGTAGGGACAAAGCCCTTGATATTCCCGGATCAGTTTATTCCCAAGCTCCGCCTCAAACTGGAACCCGTCGATCATGTTTTGCAGCCAGTCGGTAGACGCCAAGGCGGTTGGACCCTCCGCAGCGGTGCATGTTTCTTCGCGAGAGCGCTTTAAATGCTCAAAAATATCGGACTCAGGCTTTGGGTAGGGAATGTCAACGAAGATCATGGCGATTTCCACATTGGTTTTCCTCTGGGCGTGGGCAAACGCATTTTCGATAAATTCGATTTTTGCATTGTACTCTGAGAGCTTCTGACGCAGGACCTTTCGGCGGTTGGTGTAGGGGTTTCTGATGGTTTCCGCATTCAACAGGCAAACGATCTGGCCGCCGCGCTCCATAAGCGACAACGCTTTGAGCAGGTGTTCATCTCCGTTCTCAAAGGGCGGGTTCATGAGGATCAGGTCATACTGCTTAAATGTATGGAAGGTCAGGAAATCATCGGAGACCACGGGATAGCCTTTGCCCTTCAGGATAAGGGCAAGATCAGGGTCGATCTCTACGCAGTCGATATACGGTTCCCGCTTGTCTACGTAGACTTTCCGGTCATTGTGGTAATCCTCGACGAATTTCCGGGCGGCATCCGCCAAATCACCCTTTCCGGCTGACGGCTCCAAAATCGCAGTAACATCCTTCCAACGGACACCTGCCAGCATCCGCCCAGCCAGCTTGGAGGGCGTGGGGTAAAAACCGGTGTCGGAAAACTGAGGGAGACGCTTCACATCCTGCCGAGTGTTTTTCTGTAAAACCTCAGTGAGGTGCTGTTCACCCCACTGCCAAATCAGCTTTTTTGCTCCGGCAATGGTGGAGGAACGCCCTAAAAACTCCGAGCGCTCACGCTCCCATGTAATACCGACGCAATATTGCGGCTTCCCCATATTTTCTGTTTTCGTGATTCTGGCGATTTCAACGCCATCGGCAAGCGCACAGAGTTCTTTCTCGCCATAATAGCGATTTTGCGTTTCCAGATATGCGATCATAAAAATGTCCTTTCCTGCGCCGCTGTTCAGGCGGCGGCTTCGGTGGGCTTGCGGACGGGGCAGAGAATGCCTTCACCGTCGGCGGACCGGAAATAGATGGGGGTGATATAGGGCTTCTGTTCAGAGGTGAACGCTTCACCGTCCGGGAACAGCTGACGGAAGTCGATCAGATAGTTGGCATCGACGCTGGGGAGTCCGGGACCGAAATCATAACTGGCTTTGAAAGGCTCGCCCTTGCGGTGGCGCTTGGCGGCCCATTCCGCACGGTCCGTCTTGATTTGCGCCCGAACCTCCGCCACAGTGGGAAGGGTGAGGCGCAAGGTGTTCTTGCGGAGGGGGGCTATGATCTGCGCCAGGTTGAACCGGGAGCCGTCGGCGCTGAGTTCCGGCGCGGCGGTCAGCTCCATGGGGCTGTTCAGGCGGAAGCCGCGGAAGCCGTCGCAGACGCACTGTTTGCCTTCCTCATCAATCCAGAAACCCCGTGAAGCGGTGCGGTGGCTGTTCCTGGCCACGGCTGCGTCGCAGATGCGGCGGGCAGCGGTAAAGGCGGAACGGTTCCCGGACTTGGCAGCAGATTCCTCCACCAACGTGCGGCGGAGATCCTGTTCCAAGAAATACAGCTGGGGGATGGGTCCAACGGCGTTTCTCCATTCATAGGGGTTTTTGCTGACGGCGTTATAAATGGCGGCTTCGCCCTCGTCCAGCGCATGGACGATCTGCAAAACGCGGGTGAGGGCCTGTTCAGTGTTCAGCATGGGTTGTACCTCCTATTTCACGTTGGATTTTTTTGCTCAGTCTGAGAATGGCATAATCGGATCTGCGGAAATTGCCAAGGTTTTCAGGGTCAGCGACTGTTTCGGGGAAAAGGTCGCACAGCAGCACACACTCGATCAGCTGATCGGCATACGGATTTTCGCCGTACCAATATCCACGGTCAAGCAAGCCTCCGGTTATTTGGCAGTTGACTGCGGCCTTCTTGACTTCGGCGATTTTTTCAGAATAAGTCATTTTTGCGTGGGCTTCCTTCTGCGCATTTGCCGCGGTGGCCATGACCTCACATACTACGTCTGCGAGGCACTCGCGGAAAAGGTCAACGCCGTATTTGTCGCGGATAGCATCAATTTTGTACATGTCGAAAAGTTTGGTGAACGGCTCGTACTTGTGCGGGGTGGGGAGGCGCGCGGCGCTGATCTCGTTTCTGCACTCCCAATATCCGGCGGTTTTCATGGTTGCGCTCCTTTCTGTGCGGCTGTTCAGGCGTATAGGATCTTCGAGGTGCCGGGGACGCGGCACTGGATCGAACAATCCGGGGCGTTCTTTTTGTTCAGGTCGATCCATGACTTCACGACGGGAAGAAGATCGTCATTGTAGACGGGCGCATAAACCAGGCGATTAAACAGCTCGCCGGTGTTCAGGCTCATGGGCTTATGCTGTTTGTCTCTGGGGCCTTTGAAGTAAACCATAAACATGGGGTTGTCCTTTCATGCCCTCGTGACCTCCGGGGCGGGCTGTTCGTCTTTAATTTCATTGTAGCAGGGTGGGCCAAGGGGGTTTTTGTCGCTGTTCAGGCAAGGCGGAGGACCTGACGGGCGGCGCGTTCGGCGTTGTCGGTGAGCTGGCGCTGCCATGCCTGATTTTTGGGAGACCAACGGAAACCGTTCTGCTTCAGTGCGGCGCGGGTGGCGGCGTCGGGGATGGCGTCAAAGAGAATTTGGAGTCTGTTCAGGTCGATATTGCGGACGATCTGACCGCCGTCAAAGGCGGTGCCGTTCTGAGGCTCGGCGGCCTGCTGTTCTCTGCGGTCAAGCTCCGCGAGGCGCTGTTCTGTCCGCTCGATCTTACCGCGGATGCTGGCCAGCTCGTAAGCGGGGAAGGGGGAGCCATACAGGGAGATGGGGGAGCCGTCACCGGAGGCGAACACGCCGGGACGGGTCAGCCATGCGCGGTTTTTCTCGCTAAGACCGGGGCAGCCTTCCAGCGTTTTGTGCTTGCGGTAATAGGCGTTGGCGGTTTTGGCGTCCTCCAACATCTGGCGTTGGCTGTTCAGGCGCTCGGTGAGCATTTCGCGGGCGTGAGGGTTTGCCAGATCCACCGGACCAGTGCCGATACTGCGGATCTTGTCCAGAATCGCCTCAATCTGCCGGTATTCCTCCCACAGGGAGTCCTCCCGCGCCATTTGGCGGTTGTGCTTTTTCATGTTGTAGTTGCCGGCCCCGGCGATAAACTGGCTGGGATAGCTGGCCTGGTTGCGGTTATAATCGTTCGTCCACTGGGCAAGGCGGCGGGCGTAGCTGTTCAGCAGGGCGTCCAGCTTGTCATGGTAAAAAGCGCTGACGCGGGCCTTCTGCTGTTCTACCATCTGGGCGGCTTTGTTCACAGAATTTCGATAACTGGCCGTGGCGCTGCCGGGTTTGTAGTCGCCCATGTGTATGCAATAGTGGGCGTTCCGGGCGGTTTCCTCGTCGATGAAACCATAAGGCGGGATCGTTTCAGGCCGATTTTCCGGGGTGGGCTGTTCTGCCTGTTCTGCGTGTTCTGCCTGTTCTGCGGGGATGGCCTCCGGCTGTTCTGCGGGCGCTTCTGCGCCTGCGCCGGTGGCGGTGGGCTGCTGTTCGGGCTGCTGGGGCTGTTCGGGGGCGGCGGTCTGTTCAGCCCGAAGGCCGTCAGCAATGGAGCGGTAAAAGGCTTGCGTTTCGTTCGCGTCCTTGACGGTCTGGCAGTCCTCGCCAAAGTCCCATGTATAGCGCTTGATCGTCGCGTCCAGGCTGCCCGCCTCGTCTGCAAAATAGGCGGCAATGTGTTCTGTGTGGGGGAAGGTCTTGATTTCGATTTCCGCGTGCTCCTGGTTCCACTGGTTCGCGGCGGCCCGCTTGTCCCGGCTGTTGACATATGCGGAGATAGGCCAGAAGCAAATATTATCTTTTGCGGTGCTAAGTTCGCCGTTGCGCTTGATGCGCCGGAGGCAGTGATCCCGGCCGCTCCAATTCGGATCGCCGGGGGTGTGCTCGACGAAGTAAAGGCCGTTGTCATTCTTGAAGTATGCGCCGGTAATCTCCACCACGTCGCCGGTTTTCATGGTGCGGTTGTTCTTGTCAGTCATAGTAAAATCCTCCTGAAATTGTGTTTTGAATGTGTATATTTTGGCTTTCTGGGGTGCCGCCGCTTTTATCGGTGCGGCGGCTCCAAGGTGTCCGGGGTGGCTGTTCAGGCGTAAACTTTGCCGTTGGCGCCGGTCTGGTAGCGCTTGAAGATCAGCACCGGGTCCTTCAGCAGGGCGGCGGCGTCCTCAATGTAGGAAGATGAAAAACTTTCGTATTTGCTGCGGGTGATCTTGATTTTCTCGTCCTCTTTGAGGGTTTCATGCGTGGCGGTTTCCGGCAGCTCCTGCCAGCCGTTGAAGATTAACAGAGAATCGCCGCAAAATAACCGGCTGCGGGTGGAGCGCTTGCGGTATGGGGTGTAGTTCATGCGCACGGCGTCGGCGTGCTGGGCGTAGGTGGTGAGGGTGTAGCCGTGAAAGGTGATTTTCTCCGCGATGGGAAAACCAAAGTCGGAGAGATACACAAGGGTATATTTGCGGCCCGGAACCAGTCCGGCAGCGTCCACAGCTTTTTGCAGGGGTTCGGCGTACTGCTGGACCATGGAATGAAACGCGGCCAGCGCGTCGGCCTCCGTTGTAGCGGTGGTGCTGTTCAGCTCGTCGCCGTTCTCGGTGATGGCGGCAACCTCAATTTGACCGCCCCAGGGCCGCAGGTCCGCGGCGTTGATGGTGATTTTCCGGCGGAGGGTGTAGCCGCCTCCGATCTCGGCGTGGTAAAGACTGTTAAACATGGGGTGATCCTCCTTCTCTGTTCAAATAAGGCCATTTTCCCGGAACTCCCGCAGGAGACCGAAACGGCGGGCCAGCCGTTCCAGACGGGCGGCGGTCTCTGCGACTTCTTCCCAGCTCTGCGACTGTTCGGCGGCTTCCTGCTGGGCCATGATCGCCGCATCACGGGCGGCGGCTTTACGGGTTTTATAAGTGGTCATTTTGTGGTCCTCCTTTTAGTTGGTGGTGATTTTGGCGGGCTTGCAGTCGAAAAACGCCCAGCGCAGGACTTTAAGCAAAAGCGCGGCGGGGAAATCTTCAGCGGCCCAGCGATCCAGCGTCTTATAAAGGCCCTCCGCACCACCAGCGGCGCGGATATAGGTTTTTTTCAGAGAATACGCAAAAGCGGCATCCGGGACGATTTTAACGGTTTTCTGTTCGCCGTTCCGGCTGACGGTCAGCAGGTCCGCGGCGGTGGTTTCGACGGTCCAGCGGGCCACCGGTTCAGACTGGCGGGTTTCCATATTGAAAGCGGTTTCTGTGTAGATGATCATTTGGCGATCCTCCTTGATTTTAATTTAGCGGCGGGCCTCGATCCGGTCCACAATGCGGAACATCAGGCGGGCAAAGGTGCCAGCGCCCAAAACGAGGATAAAAAGGTGAAAACTCATGATCTCGGCCTCCTGTCGGTTTCGTTTGGTTCTGTTTATGTTTATAGTATAAACGATAACGTTTAAAATGTCAATAGGCAGGTTTAAATATTACCGTTTATTTTTTGAAAGTCTCTGTTGACAACGCAAACGAAATCGTTTATATTTAAAGGGAAATGAGGTGATTACATGCCGACATCGGAACAGATCAAAATTTTATGTGTAAAGCTGGGAATCAGTGTTTCTGAGCTGGCGCGGTGCTGCGGGAGCAGCCCGCAGGCTTTTTCCCAAAAGATGAAGCGGGAGGGGTTTACCCCGGCAGACCTGAAGGACGTTGCCGCGGCTGTTGGCTGCGGGTTTGAAAGTGCGTTTATTTTACCCAATGGCGAGCGCGTGACGGATTGAAAAAACGGCATAAAAAAAGCAGCGGCCCGGAGTTTTTCCGGGTCGCTGTTCTGCGTTTTGGGGTCAGGCGTTGGCCTGATATTTTGCGAGTGCATCCGAAATAGCGCGATTTACAAAGGCGTTTGCCGTTTCACCCAGAGAGGCGGCGCAGGTTTTGATAACGGCTTTTTGTCCTTTCGGTAAAACAAGATCCATCCTGTCATAAGTCTTTTTTACATACTTGCGCACGGCGGCTTGCTGGGCCTTTGTGGTTTTGGTTTTCCGCTCGATATAGTCGGTTATATTTTCGGCGGTTCCGTCATCCATCCTTTCCGCCGCCGCAAGGCTGGCCGCAGCTCCACGGGTGAGATTTTCGGCGGGCTGGGCGTCAATTTCTGCCAGTCGTGCGCGTAATGCTTCGTTCATGTTATATGCTCCTTTCAATGCCTCAATACGCTTGTTTATGCTGCTTTTTCTGCTTCTGGTTCTGCTTTAGTATATGTCGCCGCGTGTATTGATCTCTTTTACAGTAACGGTTTCTTTTTCCGTGTCGATCTGAAAAATTGCCCGGTAATGATAGATTTTCAACCGGTACATGCGAGAGCCAGCACCCCGCAAGGGGACAATATCGCCGGAAAGGGTTGATAATCCGGCCACCGCCGCCGCTACCCGGCCCCGTTCAGGCTCCGGTAGCTTGTCTAAATATTTTTGCGGCTGCTTCTTGATGATAACCGTTAGTCCGTCCACGTTTCCGCCTCCTTTACTGTCGATATTTTACCACCCTATATATAATTCTGTAAATATACAATTTCAACAATATAATTACAGAATTATTGTTGATTATGCATCTTGATATAATTACAGAATTATATATAATAGAAGCATAAAGAACAGGACAACACCACGGAGGCCGACAGGTCAGAGGGGTACCGCCCCGGAAAGGATTACAACATGACGAATAAAGAAGCCTACAACATGGATCTTGACGAACTCCGCGCCGCCATTGATGCGTTGCTGGCAGCGGTGCCCAGCAGCACGAAACGGAGCGACGCCCACCGCCGCGAAGAAGCGGAGCGGGTCGCCAGCAGTGCCCGTGCTTTGATCGGCTGCATGAGAAATGATTATAACGTAGAGGACTAACCGCCACGGGGCCGGAACACCGGCCCCGCCGACCGCCAACCATCACCATATTTTAGGAGGGCCACAGAATGGATTATAGCAAAATGAGCATGGACAAGCTCCGCGAGCTGATCGCCTGGGCTGATGACCGGGCAGCATACCGGAGGGCCTGCGGGACGATTTCCGGCACGGCATACGCCGAGGACGAAACCGCAGTAAGGGCAGCACTCGCAGAGATCAACCGCCGCACACGGGCGACCGCATAAGGAAGAGGAGGAACAGAAAATGAAAAAGAGCTATTTTGATTCTATTCCCGGCGTTGTGAAGCTGGCTTCCCGCGTGGCGATCTATGTACCCAGCACCACCGACACCGACCACCCCACCGACAACCGGCAGCAGGTGGAGGAAGTCGCCGCGAAGCTGTCCGCCATGTTTGGGGGTGCCACCGCTACCGAGGCCCGCGGCTACTGGGTGAGCCAGTCCGCCGGACTCGTGGGCGAGGCCGTGACCATCGTCTACAGCAACGCCGCAGCGGAGGACATCGAGAACCACGCCGCCGAAATCGTCGCTATTTGCCACAAGATCAAAAACGAAATGAAACAAGAGGCCGTAAGCCTGGAATTTGACGGCGAGTTATTTCTTGTGTGATCTCCGCCGCCGCCCCCTATACCATACACCACAGCCCGCAGGGAATGCCCCCGCGGGCTTTTCTCATGCCCTCTGAGCAATACCGCCCAGCGCCGCACCACAGACCCGCTCCGCGTAGCCGCTTGCATCCTGGACCATGCCAGAGGGCTATTTTTAACCCCTATGCGCGCGGGCGCGTTTATTGCGGGCGCGGTCTATTATAGTACCCTAAAACGTACCCCCGGAAACCCCCGGACGCTTTACCCTAATGAAGAAAAGCGCGGAGCACTCCCGCAGACCCGGAAGCAATGGACAAGGGAAAAAGGGGAAGGGGTGGAGGAGTCACCGCCGGGGGTCTGTTCCGGCTGACCACATCGGACCGGGCACAACGGCCACCGCTGACCATGCCAGACCGGGCACCGTCAGCGGACCAGCCGCCGACCATCGGAGGACCGACCCGGACACCGGCACCGAGAGCCAGAGAACCGACCGCCGGCCCAGGTTCCCGCCGCCATTCGTCATGTTGCACAAGGGCGGCACTGGCTGTTGTTGCATTTACCACCAAAAAAAGGCGGTAACTGTTGCCCTAATTGCGTATTATGGCAACAGTTCAGGCATTTGCAACAGGTTTTGACCCTCTCCGAGACCCGCCCAGCGGCCCCGCATCCGCTCCAAAACAGCATGGGCGAAAATCGTGCGGACACGAACGCGGCCTAATCACCCGCGTGAACAAGTTTTTCCATTCGGCCTGTTTTCCGGTTCAACTCCGGTTTCGCCCACCAGCGGCGCGGATGCCGCACGTAGTATTCTCCTACCTTCCAAGCGTGGCCCGTAAGTACACGCTCGCCGTTCTCGGAGCGGTGCCCCGGTGCAACCCCGGCAGGGCAGCAACGCGGATATAGTTCATCGGCAGAACGGCGGCTTCCCAAGCCGCGAAGGTGGGTTCGATTCCCATTATCCGCTCCAAGGGTGCACGAAGCGCCCTGCATGGATCGCAAAGCCTCCTGAATGTGTATGACAGCCCGGAAAGACGGGCCGCCACATCACCCGCCATGGCGCAAACAAGGCGGGATCACGCAGACGTCCAACCGGTACTTCTGTCCTTTCCACCGGGAGCCGGGGACCTCTCCGGCCGTCTGCACCATGCCCGCCCACATAAGAGGTGGTTACTCTATAAACCGTAGTGGGAATGAAACCTCCATGTCTGGCAGTGGAGTCGGCGGGTTGATACAGCCGCTATCGGGACGGTATTCTCGGAGAATCTGAGCGACATGACCGCCGGGAAAGTCCGGCATCTATATGCAGACGTCCAAGCCGCGGCCGATCACGCGGGGAGTTGGGGACCGCTCCAACCGTCTGCGCCATGGCAGGGAGCATTTCGGGTGATGCGTCTCTGTCCTTTCGTAAAATATAAGCTGCGGCCTGTAAAAGCAGCTCATCTCCGGCAACTGGTACTTGCCCTTGACACCCCGGTGCAATTCCGGTTAGGCATAGGCCCCCTCGCACCTCTCGTCCAGGGTTCCATGACGAAGTGGCCCAGAGGGGACATTCGCAGACGTAGCTCAGTAGGCAAGAGCATTTCGCCAATAATGAAAATGTCGCTGGTTCAAGTCCAGCCGTCTGCACCAGAGGCCGGGTCGCACCCGGATGATGTGAGAGTACGCAGAACGCCTCACAGAGAATGACAATGCTCGCTGAAAACTGCGCTTGTCTTGATGCGTCAAGACCGGTTTGACCTGACGGAATAGGGGCTACGACTTTTCGGAGCGTAGTTGCCGGTAACGTGTGACAATCTAAGCGGGAACTGCATATATGCGGCATAGGTGCCCCGCAAGGGGAGACCACAGCGAGTGACGGAGACTTTCCCCGAAGCGCTAAAGCAGGGCAGGACTGCAATGCCGCACCAGATGTATGCTACCGCATTGCGGCACCGTGGAAGGGTAAGACCGCTACAAGGGGCTTGCCTGTGCGCTGTATGAAAGCGGCAGGTCGAAGAATATTGATTGGGCTGGCACCGGCTGGTGTAAAAGAAACGGATGCGACCGACATACCGGCGCAGGGCTGAAAAGTTCCGTGGGATACCGGCATTGTCGCTTTTGTGCGAATGCTGAGGCGTTCAATGGATGTGGCGTGGTGGCGGCAATCGTATGATTAGGCCGCTGTGTAAGCAATTCAAACGGAGCGCAATGCCGGGAGCCTGTGTGAAAAAATACATGGGTGTAGCCAAGCGGTAAGGCAAGGGACTTTGACTCCCTCACGCGCTGGTCCGAATCCAGCCATCCCTGCCATTGAAATTTTAGGAAAGGAGGATGTCCCATGAACAAGACTGAATTGATCGCCGCCGTTGCGGAGCGCACCGGCCACACCAAGCATGACACCGCACTGCTGGCCGACGCCCTGTTCACCGTCATCGAGGAATCCCTGATCGGCGGCAGCGAGGTCAAAGTCCCCGGCTTCGGCAAGTTCGCCGTGAAGCACCGGGAAGCACGGGTGGGGAAAGATCCCCGCACCGGCGAGGAAAAGGAATTTCCCGCCAAGACGGTTGCGGTGTTCCGCCCCGCAAAGCCCCTGAAGGATGCCCTGAACGGCTGATACCCCCATTTCGTAAATCGCCCACAGAAGTCCTGTAAGCGCCCCTTGAGTTTCGTGGGGCAGTTTTCAGCCCCCGCCTCTCTCTTATCTCTCAGGCCGCTTGTGGGGCCGTCAGCGCAAGAATTTTAATCAAGACCATACTCATACCGAAAAAGGGGGAACGGTTTCCGTTTTGGAAAAGGTTCCTCCCTTTTTTATCTCGACATTTTCTTGCAAATCGCCTATAATTTTCTGCAAAAAGGAATTGCACGCCTATGATCTGTAAAGCGAGTAAAAGCAGTCAAATATCTGGCGGATGCAATGAGTGAACGATAATAATGTTGGTAATCTGGAAAGGAGCTACAAATGCCTACGTATAAAGTAAATTTCACGCTGTGTGGACATCCGGAGATGCTAAAGTGGGAGCGATGCGATGATGTTCAGACGGCGATAAAGTGGACGCGAATGTTTGCTAAGCTGAATCATAAAGGAGACAGCATCACCTCAATCGTGCAGGTCAAGCGTGGGAGAAATAACGAAGTCATCGTACCGCCTGAAAGCTATTCTCACGGCCCATTTGAGCTTGACCCTGTTCTTGAAGCTCAGTACAAACAGATTGTACAAAAAGAGCTGGCAAAGTCCAATGAGCTATCACGCAGGATGGGCTCTTAAAGCGAGCAGTAAAGGAGAATTTTACAATGAAGATCATGAACCCCACCGCCATGAACCGATACAATGCCCTGCGGGAGGCCGCCGGGAAGATCGACCGTCTGGTCCCCCAGGTCCGCCTGCTGGACCAGCCGCCTCATGAGAACCGAGAGAACGCCTCCGTTGCGCTGGAATTCCCCACTCCCCTTGTGGTCCTCAATTCCACCATCCGTCAGGCATTGTCCTTCCTGTTCTGCCAGTGCGACACCGTGCAGACCGACAAGACCGACCGGGGTATCTGCTTCACCTTCACCGTCCGCGACATCTGGATAAAGGAGGACGATCCTACATGAACCTGAAAACCAACGTCACCCGCCGGGACTTCCATTTCAGCGTCACCACCGAGGGAAAGGACGGCTCCATCCGCTTTTTCGCCCACACCGTCGAGGCCGAAAGCGAGGAAGCCGCCCGCCTTCAGCTCCTGTCCTATCTGGACTCCCGCGGCCTGAAGCCGGTGGACACCCGGCTCAATGACGATTGACCGATTGCGAGGTGCACTGCATGAATCCAAACGCCGAAATGAAAGCGCTGGCCGATAGCCTCTGGAATAACTACTTTCAGCCCAAAGTGGCGGATGCCACGCGCTCCTGTCTCCGTCTGGAAAAGGCCACCGTAAAGACAGCCCCCAGCGGCGGCACCGTGGCCGTCCAGCTTCCCTTTGACGATACCGTGCTGAATCTGCCCTACGCCTCGTCCCTTTCCGGTCTCACCGTCGGACAGGCCGTTTGGGTGGGCATCCCATACTCCGACCTCTCCAACGGCGTTGTGATGTTCGACGCCACGTTCCAGAACCTTTAAGCAAACAAATCAGCAAACAATTAGCAAAGTCTAAGCAAGATTTAAGCAAGCTCTAAGCAAGTTGTAAGCAAGTTAAAAAGCAAAGCCGCCCACCACGGGCGGCTTTTTCACGGGCGCTTGACTTCTCCTGCAAAATGCGATATGGTCAAACTATCAGGAATTTGGGAGGTTTTTGATATGGCTCTGATAAAATGCACCGAATGCGGCAACATGGTCAGCGACAAGGCGGACCGCTGCCCTCATTGCGGCTGCCCTGTTTCCATCATCCTTGGTGAATCCGAAAAAGCACCGGAAAACCCGCCGGTGAAGGAACCGGCGCAGCGCCCTGCCCCTGCCCCCGCCCCGAAAGCATCGGTCACGGCAGCCCCCGTTGCCGAGCCGCCGATTTCCAAGCCGCCCGCAGAGACCCCGGACGCGCAAGCAGCACATGATAAAAAGGTGCAGGAAGGTTTTATTTTTACAATGTGCCTGGTTGTCCTCTGCATCATCGGCGTAGTTGCGACTTCCTCAAATCAGCCGGTCCCCGCAAAAAGCCCCACCACCCCAACCACGCAGACCAGCGGACATGCCGCAAAGCGTACCACGTCCTCGTCCTCATCTTCGTCCTCGCCCTCCGGCAGTTCCTCCACAACCAATACCGCCCGCCATTCCGACGATGATGCCTTTTACTGCGCAAAACTGATCGTAGAGGACTATCTGAAAGCCCCGTCCACCGCAAAATTTTGCAAGCAATCGGACGCAACCGTGACCCATTTGGGAAACGGTGAGTATATGGTCACAGGCTGGGTGGATGCGGAAAACTCCTATGGGGCCATGATCCGCAGTGATTTTGTTGTCACCTATACCGCCACCGAAAAAGGCTTCAAAAACGGGAACGCCATAATCGGATAACGATTGCAAAAGACCGCCCTTCCGGGCGGCCTTTTCTTTGCCTCTGCTCTTGACTTTTGCCAGACAAAATGCTATGATATTTATGCCAGACAAAATAGGAGGTGATCATCCCCATGTCTGCCGCAAAGCTGGGCCGTCCCACAGACAACCCCCGCCCTCACAAAATCAGCATCCGTATCAATGACCGCAGCCAGCAGATTTTAGAAACCTACTGCCGGGAGCAGAACGTCACGAAAACGGAAGCCATTGAGCGCGGGATCAACCTGCTGGCGACCGCCAAACCGGTATAAAAATTCCCCATGCTGCTCTATCTTGCCGGACGGACAGCATGAGGAAAACGGCAAATATCCGCAGGGACTCGCCAAATTCATTATGGCGCGGGCCTTGCGAAAAGTCAAGTATTCCGTCAAAAAGCCCCTTGTCTGCGGCTGGTACAATAAAGATAGAATACTGGAAAGATCAAGGAGGAATCACCAATGCTCAAGAGTTACTATTTTGACGCGGCGGCCCACGAACCGCCCTCCCCTGCCGCAGTCAAGGCGTTCACCCGCGCCCTGCCCCTTGGCAATCCCAGCGCCCTTCACGCCTGCGGCGTTGCCGCTAAGATCGCCTTGGAGGAAGCCCGCGCCTCCATCGCCCAGGACTTGAACTGCCTCCCGGAGGAAGTCTACTTCACCAGCGGAGCAACGGAGTCCTGCAACTGGATGATGGAATCCTTGGAAGCCTACACCGGCAAGCTGGACTTTCCCCGCCATTACGAGCACCACGCTGTTCTGGAATATCCCCCCGTGGACCACCCCCACCGCACGGACCGCACCGGCTTTACCCACATGCTGGCCAATAACGAGACCGGCGAGATTTACGATATTTGCTCCAAGCGGCGAAACGCCCCCAGCGCCCTGTTCGGCTGCGACGCGACCGCGGCGGTCGGTCAGATCCCCGTGGACTTCAAGGCCCTTGGCGTGGACTATCTGGCCTTCGGTGCTCATAAGTTCGGCGGGATCTCCGGCATCGGCTGTCTGATCGCCAAAAAGGACACGCCCCTGCTCTCCATGATTCGCGGCGGCGGTCAGGAATGGGGCAAGCGCGGCGGCACCGAAAGCGTGGCCCTCGCCTGCGCCATGGCAGCGGCCCTCCATGAGCGGACAAACAAAATGCTCATCGGAATGAAGCAGATCGCCCTCTGCCGCGACCTGCTCATTACCAGCCTGTTTAGGTTCGTCCCGGATACCTATGTCAACGGCCCCTATACCCCCGGTGACGTGCTCCTCCGGCTCCCCGGCAACGCCAACCTCTCCTTCCTTGGCGTAGAATCTCAGGCCCTTGTCATGGCCCTGTCTGCGGAGGGCGTGTACGCTTCCTCCGGTTCCGCCTGTACCAGCGGAGAGGCTGACGGCAGCTATGTCCTCCGGGCCATGGGCTACCCCGCCAACCGCGCCCGCTCCGCCGTCCGTTTCACTCTCCCCTATACCGTCACCGAGGATGATGTGCTGGGCGCCGTTCCTCTGATCGTCAGCGCCGTGGAAAAGCTCCGACGCCTGACCCCTACCCCCTGATACCCGTTTGTTTAACTGGAAAGGACTGATTTTATGGGAAGAACCTCTGCGCAGGAACGCCGGATCATGGCCGCTCTGGATAGCTGGCTCCGCAACGTGCAGGCCAGCGGCGCGGCGGAACGCACCGTCACCACCTATGCGGACGTCACCAATTCGTTTTACGCCTTTCTGGTGGAAAGCGGTCTTTCCACCGAGGAACCCACCTTCACCACCATGCAAGCCTACCGGGATCACCTCTTTGACCGGGGTCTCTCCCCCGTCACCGTCCGGTATCATTTGGTGGTCCTCCGTTCCTTCTTCACCTATGCCAGCTCCCCGGAACTGGGCGAGGAACGGTTTTACACGCAAAACCCCGTTTCCCTTTACCTCATGCCCTCTCTCCGCAAATTGGAAAAGCGCCCCTATGACGTGCTGCTCACCGACGAACAGGTTTGCAAGCTCTGGCGGGATTCCCCTGTCCACACCACCCACCCGGAGAACTGGCCCCGGAATTACGCCATCGTGATCCTGCTCCTGACCACGGAACTGCGCAACGCCGAACTGCGGGCCTTGACCCCGGCGGACATCGACTTGGAGGACGCCGCCCTCCGCGTGGAGCACGGCAAGGGCGATAAATTCCGGGTGGTGGACCTGCCTGATATTGCCGTGGTAGCCCTCCGCCGTTACCTCTCCTGCGGACTCCGCCCTGCTGATCTCCCGAATACCGCCCCCCTGTTCGGCACCCTCCGTTCCGGGGAGTGGAAGGCGGGCACGAAACAGTGGCTTTCAGAGCTGGTGGAGCGTCACGTCCGCTCCGTCACCGGCGTTCCTGACATCCGCAGCCACGATCTCCGTCACGTCGGTTCCCGCCTGGACCTCAACTCCGGTATGCCCGAAAACGAACTGCAAGCCAAATTGGGCCATGCCAGCCCCATCACCACCCAGCGCTATTCCGGGCGGCTCATGGACCGCTCCGGGCGGAAAAGCGCCAAGAAGGTTTTTGCCGAACGGGACTTGCAAGCCAAGCGCAGCGCCGATAAGCTCACCGCCTTTTACGCCTGATCCCCCAACATTCACCATAAACCCTAAAAAACACACGTCCGTGCGTTCCGATCGCATGGGCGTGTGTTTTTTCATTTCCCCCTGTTGCGGAATAACCCCCTCTATTTCGCCCGGAAACGCCCTCAGCCGCTCTCTGACGTTTCCCTATCACCATATACCACCTGACCCGTACTCTCGCTCCTGCGCCAATCCCTGCCCCCGCCGTTGCCGTTTATCGGCTATTTGGACGCAACGCAAAAAAGGAACGCACGGTCAATCCGTGCGCTCCACGTACAGGGCTTCCGCCCTGCGCTGTGCGGCCATCAGGTCTGCTTTCAGCCGTTCCAGTTCTTCAATGGTCTCCGTAATGGCGTGAAACAGGCAGAGGTATTCCGGGTTCAGATGCTCCATATCGTCCTCTCCTTTCTGCGGTCAGTGTACCACAGTCACTGTGTCGAAAAAGCGTGAAATCCGGCGGCAGGCAGAAAACTTTTTCCATCAACTGTTGCGTCCTATGGGCCGATAGTTTGGCCGGGAAGGAGCGTGGCTGATATGGACTATTGCGTGATATGCGGAGCCATTGTGCCGGAGGGGCGGTGGGTTTGTCCTCAGTGCGAGAGACGGTGGCCTGAGTTCTAATAAAGCCGGAGGGGAAATTCCCTCCGGCTTTTCAAAATGTGGGCCATTGCCGCTGACAGATCGGGCAGACCTGCAAGCCCTCCGGTATGATTGCGCCGCAGCACACGCAAGTGTTATTCATACGCTTCTCCCACAATTTCCGTGTAATCCTCGGCGGTCAGAACACCTTTCTTCACGGCATTCTTGACCATGGTCTTTGTCCAAAGCCCCTGCTTGTACCATTTTGCGATTTTCTCTTTCATAGGTTAGCCCTCGCTTTCCATCAGAGTATCGGTCATCAGAGCTGTGTATGCTACTTGCGCCTCGATGCGGTCGATCTGGGTTGGGGCTGGCTCCGGCTCACCGTTATCCTCAACGGTGTACTTGCCGTTGTAGGCTTCGGCTTTGGCAATTTTCTCGTTTGCGGCAGACCATCCCAGCGTGACAGCGGAAATAACCTGTTCAATATTTGGCTCATCCTCCGTGCCGTGGTTGATTTTTGTGCAGAGTTGATACTTGATAACTTTCATGGTGCTTCCTCCTTAGTCCGTGGTCTTTGTGTATTTGACCAGAGCATACATTACTGCACTGCTATTAACTTCTCGGTTAAGATTTTTAATTACAATGTTTACGGCATTTGCAGACATGGCCATGCCGAGGATGGTTTCGTCAAACATTGATCCATAGTAAGTGCACCATCCGGATATAAATGTGACAACGTCAACGTTAAATGCGGCAATACTAACGTTTTTACTGCTGCCAATATCAGGCATACTGCCACAGTTGATTATTTGGGTGTAAACCGGCTCCCCCATATACCGCTCCGTGGTGCGGTACTCAGTGCCTAAAATCATGGGAGGATTGACCCATTCCCAAGGGGTCCATCCCAGCCCATTATTCGCCCTATGCAGTTCGCTACCGGTTGACGAGAACACAACTTGAGTTTTCATGTAATCGCCACCTTTGTTTAGCACAATCATAGAGCAATATGAGATGGGAGTACCACCTACAATCGGCGCATTTTGGGGCGCGGTATCCCACGCATACCAGCCAGCTCTCCAGATATCATCAAGGTTATCATTCGCAGTTAAAAGCTTAGCTTCACCCCCCAACCCGTACCCACCGGGGGCAGAGTTGGCGATGCCCTGCTCGATCTTGTTGAGGTGCTCCGCGTCAATCGGAGGAAATTCTCCGTTCTTCCAGACTGTCGGTATATATGCCATATCAGCCACGCTCCTTCCCGGCCAAACTATCGGCCGTTTTTCCGTCAACGATTCTTCTTCATAAAAGTTCCTCCTTTTGATCCGGTGCCCCGTTTGGGCTGCTTCACTGTTCAGGTAGGCCACCCCGTCACGGTGGCTGTTGGGAAATCCTGGACCGACACGGCGGAAATCTGCATAGGGCCGCTCCATGTCAGAGGCCTTGTGAACCCCTGCACCAGATGCCGCTCCACCGGAGACCCCGCCTTATCCGATCTCACGATACTGATGAGTTCATTCTCGTTCAGGTGCATGATCTGACTGCACGAAACCGAGACGGACTTTTGCAGTGCCGCGGACCGTTTCAATTTCCACACAGCCAAGTCCTCGCACTGTCTTTTCGTGGAATATCCCGCCGCCCGGTAGCGAACAGTTTTGCGCCCAATCCGACTTACATTCGTGCTGCTGGCCGGGTCCAGATTCTGCGCCCGCGCCGCCACCTGCGCACTGTTGTTCACGGCTTCCCCGATCACGATGAAATCGTTGTACACCTCCGTGTTCTTCTCCGTGTACTCCGTCCCCAGCAGCTCCGCCTCGCTTTGGGAGAACTGCCACGCCAGCGGCTTGTCGCTGTCCAGAATATCATCCTGAGAGGGATCGATCCGCAGTGCG
>CYGL01000364.1_pt1 | contig 19265 bp, 37 predicted proteins | sample 485531 | NCBI WGS metagenome assembly CYGL01 (sample SAMEA3497897, study PRJEB9818) | human gut metagenome | reverse complement strand
TTAAAATCTAATATCTTTGTATCTAAGGCGGAGGAATGATTATGAGAAAAATCTGAAATATTTTGAGGATGAATTATCCAGATTAAGTAAAGAGTTCACGGAATTCAAGAAAAAGCACATCGGAAAGCCGGAAATCGGAAAAGCTATTGAACTTGCTGGTATGGAATGGCTGATTCTGGATAAGACAGAAAAAGGATATTTTGCATTTTGAATGGATTTGACGGAAAAGAAAGAACATTTGATTCAGATTCAAATAACTGGATTTCAAGTAAACTTCGAGAAGAATTAAACACTAAAATTCTTGAAAAAAATTACGGACGAGCTTGGAGAAGATGCAGTTATTGAGTTTGATCGAGATTTGCTTTCTTTGGACGGCCAGACAGAATATGGACATTGTAAAGATAGGATTTCACTTTTGACTGTGGATGAGTACCGGAAATATCGTAAATTGCTGCCGAACATGCCGAAATGGTGGTGGTTGATTACACCATGGAGTACACCAGTAAATGATTACAATTCAATGCTTACCGTTGTTTTCGCCGTTCTGGCGGCGTCGGCGGCGATTGCTGCATCGGCCGTGTCGGTGTTCGCCCAGTTTGTATCTTTTCTTCTTCAATCTTTGAATCAGAGAATGATAAATGATGGCAAATGAAGATTTAAGAGTTATCACAAAAGCGAAACAATTAGCCAAGCATACATTAATCATGACCAGTAACGCACGGAGATATCCAAAGAAATTTAGATTTTCTCTTGTAGATAAAATGCAGAATAAAGCCCTGGAAATATATGAAATGCTTTTTGAAGCCAATCGAACAGACATAAAAGCTTATAAAAGAGAAAGATTGGAGCTTCAGACAAAAGCGATTACACATTGCGATGAACTTATGTATTTTATAGAGCTTTCTTATGAACTGAATATAATAAATTCAGGGAGTATGGAAGCGTGGTCAAAAATGGTAATGGATGTAAAACATATGACAATCGCTTGGAGAACAAAAGACAAAAATAGGTAAGAATATAGGTTATGCGTTGCAATACCGTTGTTTCGCCTTCTGGCAACATCAACAGCAATAACTACAACAACAGTAACGGTGTTCGCCCAACCTGGATCACAGGCAGACAGAGTAAGCGAAAAGCTGAAATCAGTAAAGATACAAGTAAATGCATAACCTTTCCGGAATGGATAAATATAAAGGAACAAAAACAATGGATAAAGAAATTGTTGCAAATTTTGAGAATTTATATCGTTCTTACAAGAATGTTAAAAGCGGTAAAAAATTTAACTCAGGCACTGCAAGGTTTTCTAATTTATCTCTTGAAGGTATTCACCTTCTAAAAGGACAGTTGGAAAGCCAAACGTATACCATAAATCCATATAATAAGTTTACAAATCCACGAGCCAAAAGAACGTACAATAGAATCATGTGCATTCAAAGGATAAAGTGGTGCAGAGATGCTTTTACCGATTATGTTCTGACTCCGAAGCTTGAAAAAATTCTGATTAAATGGAATACCGCTGGACAACAGGGAAAAGGACAACATATGGCAATGGACGGATTAAAGGAACAAATGCTTGATTTCTACAAAAGAAATGGAATTAATGGATGGATTGTAAAATGTGATATTCATAAATACTTTTACAGCATAGACCATGAAATAATGAAAGACGTACTTGACTACTATTTTGATGATGATTTTGCAATCTGGCTGAATCATTTATTTATTGATAGTACAAGCAATCCAGGACTGCCATTAGGAAACCAGGTCAACCAGAAATATGCATTGTTGCTACTTCATTCGTTGGATCAGATGATAACGACTTGAATTTGGAAATCCATATTACGGACGATACAACGATGATTTTTACTGTGATTTGTAAAACGAAAGAAGATGCCAGAGAAATTCTCGAAGCAATCCGAATGATGATTGAAAGCCTTGGATTGGAACTAACCCTAAAATCACAAATTGTACCATTTTCGCATGGGCTTGTGTTATCTTGGATTCCACCATTACGTGACTGATGAGGGAAAATATATCAGAAAATTACGTGGTGACAGAAAAGAAATACGTACAGAAAAAGGTTCGTAGATGGGTTCGTGACAGTAAACGAAGAAAAGATGCCAGTGGAAAAATTCAGCGAAAAATATGGAGCATGTAGGAATCATATGCTTCATGGAAACTGTATTAAATTATGTCACAGTATGGATTTGGAAATCGAAAGGAGAATGAAATGAGATTAATTAGTCAGACAGGAGATCTTGATATCCCATACGAAAATACGGTATTGAGTGTAGCAGGAAACCTTATATTTGTATATGTTCCTATAGTTGGCGAAAAAAGAACGGTTATAGCTAGTTATTCAACAAAGGAAAAAGCCGAGAAAGCAATGAAGGTGCTCCATAAAGTATACGCAGGAATGTTTCTTGCGCAAAATGTTGAAATGAGCGATGACGATTACGAGGAATGCATAAAAATGGCTGCAAGAGGTTTCGGAATCATTAAAACCATGGTTAACAGCCCGGATGTGAAATTCGAACCGGCAAACATTGTGTTCAGATTTCCGAAGGATGATGAGGTATGAAAAGAGCTAAGTCAAAAACATTAAATAAATAGTGGAATGGACAGGAGATAAATTTAAATATTGGAGGAAATAAAATGAGACACAATCAAGATATTCGGGATTTAATGAGACAAAAAAAGAGTAACATACATTACGAGGTTGCAGATGAAATGGGAGTTGATCGAACTACATTTTCTCGTTGGATGCAAAAAGAAATGTCTGCGGAAAGAAAAGATTCAATTCGTGAGGCAGTAAAGAAGGTATTGTCAGAAGATGAATAAGTTATTCGAGCGAGGTAAATGTAAAACTGAAGTTCTTTTAAATTGAAAGCGAGGTGATGCCATTTGTTCATGCGAGTAATTTCAACAGGAAGTACGAAAGGAAACTGTTACGCTTTACAGTCAAGTACAGGCGAGATTGTTCTTCTTGACTGCGGATGCAAGTACAAGAAAATCCTCAGAGGGATTGACTACCAGATAAACAATGTTTCCGGTGTACTTCTTTCACATGAACACAGTTAAGGCGATCACACCGAAGCTGTTCATGAAATCATGAACGTAGGAATCACGGTCTATACCGGTCAAGAAACAATCAAAAACTTAGGCATAACGGACGGAACTATAAAAGCTGTTGCTGAAAAGAAATACTTCAAAATCGACTCGTTCAGCGCAGTTCCGTTCAGCCTGCCGCATACATCTGCAAATAAAGAGCCGTGCCCGAACTTCGGGTATCTAGTGGAACATGAGGAAATGGGAAAGCTTCTTTACCTGACAGACTTTGAGCATTGCCGGTACAAGTTCAAATCAATGGAACTTAATCACTTGGTTATTGGTTGTAATTACTGTGAGGAGCTGATAGACAGAAGTAACCCGAAGTGGAAACACCAGATCACCGGGCATTGTTCCTTATCAACTTGTAAGCAATTCATTAAGGAAAACCTCACAGAATCGCTCAAAACGATAACACTGGTACATTTGAGCGGTGATGCTTCGGATGCTGAAAAGATGCTTAAAGAAGTCAAAGAAGTTGTTGGTGATGATGTTCTAGTTCAGATTGGAAGAGCTGGACTGGAAGTTGATTTAAACTTGTTTCCATTTTGAAAGGAGAAGGGAATATGGAAATGACAGATTGTAGCAAATGCAGATTCCGTAATTGCTGCACATTAGCCTGGGATTACGGATCGCTGTACTGTAACGATTACGAGGAGGAATAACAGGATGCAGATTTTAATAAAAGTTATAGACGAAATTAAAAAGGAAATTTCTCCAACATCCAGTCTGTACGACAGAGGATGGAATGATGCACTGGAAAAAGCAAAGGAATGTTTCGCATCTTATAATCCGGTGATTGAATGGATTCCGACAGAATTAATGTTACCACCGGAGCCAGACGAAGATGTTGATATCGAGGAACTTCCGCAGTACACGGTAACAATCAAGGGTGCTGAATGGCCAACATCTCTGAGATACATCGGAAACGGCGAATGGGCGGATGTTGGAGTTGGAAGAGAGATAAAATATACGGTTTCGGCGTGGATGCCGATGCCTAAAGCTTATAAGGAGGGCTAACATGAACAAAGTGATTTTGATCGGTCGATTAGTGAAAGACCCGGACATACGTACCGCAACTAATAACATAACCATTGCCAGATACACTCTTGCAGTAGAAAGACAGTATCGTAAAGACAACGAGCGGAAAGCAGATTTCATAAATTGTGTAGCGCTTGGTAAAAATGGAGAGTTTGCTGAAAAATACTTGCATAAGGGAATGAAAATCGCAGTCATCGGCAGCTGGCAGACCGGAAACTATACGGACACTGACGGAAAGAAGATTTACACAAATGACTGTCTGGTAGAAACACATGAGTTTGTGGAAAGCAAGGGCAAAAGCAACCAGCCTGAAAGCACCGGTGCAGTTCCACCGTCAGCACCGGCAAGTGACACATTTGTTGAACCAGCTTACGATCCGGATTTACCGTTTTCGTAATTGAAAGGAATTTCGGGTGGATTACAAGAAATTCAGACAGGCGAAAGCCATTGAAGCTAGCAATAAGAAGAAACTTCTGAAAGTCAATCCGAAACTGGATGAAGGAACCGGAATATATATACTCTGGCGTACCGAAACCCATGGATATATCGGGCAGTCAGTAAAACTTCTTACTAGACTGGCACAACACATGTCAGGATACGAACAGCATATTGATCGCTCCATGAAAGCACATGGGCTGTATTCGGAAGAGAATAAGGGTGGTTACAAGATTGATTTCTTTCACTGTCCGGTATCACAGCTTGATGAAAAAGAACGAGAATACATCCAGAAAGCCATTGATGCCGGATGGATTGTGAAAAACAAGACTGGCGGTGGACAGGATGAAGGAAAAGAAAAGATTGCTGATTACCGACCGGCAAAAGGATATCGTGATGGCATCCAACAAGGCAAGAAAACACTGGCCCGTGATTTATCGCACATCATTGATACGCATTTGCAAATCACTCTGAAGCCAGAAAAGCAGAACAACAAAACTTCAATCAAAGCTTTCGAAAAATTCAAAGAAATGCTTGATGAAAGGAACTATGAGAAATGACTATACGTGAAATAAAGAGCAGAAAACATAAGGAATACAAGCAGAATCGTAAAGATATTTATTATTTCATCGTAAAATATGAAAAACGCAAAGGCGAAATGCCACAGATTAAAACGATAGCTGAAGAATTGGACTTAAGCCCCAGTGCAGCTCAGAGACATTTACGCCAGTTTGCGGATGATGGACTGATTAAATTTTCAGGGAGCAATTCTCACAGAAAACACCAGCTGATAAGAAAGAACGAAAGATGAAGCTTTACGATCTGTACACCTTAGATGGGACGTTCGTAGATACGCTTACCCGGAAAGAAGCTGTTGAAAGGTTCAGCCTTTCCGGGTGGGACTTCAAATCAAAAATAGATTACAGAGAACCTATCAATGGTGAATATTACCTGGATGATTCAGAAGACGATATCACTGTTAGAAAGCATAAGGACAAAGACATGCTTGCACAATTTGACTTACTCACATCGAAGTTGAGAAAAATATTAAAAGCGGAGGGAAAATAATGGCAGAGAATTGTAATGAATGCAGTATCGCATGGATACGTGGAAGTGATTATGCCGAGGTATCGGCGTACAACGGAAGTACTTTAAAGAATCGGACGCTTAAGCTGAAAGAAGAAAACCCGGAAGATGTGAAGGTTATCGCAATTAACAAAGATGGCTCGATTTTCGCTCATGTTCCGAGAAAATACGTGCCAAATTTACGAGTCCCGAGAAAACTGACCGAAGAGCAGAGGGCAGAACTGGTTGAACGAGGAAAAAACATGTCGAAATGGAAAGTAACTGATGTAGAAGAAACGCCAGATTTCGATTTTGACGATGAGGATGAAGGAATCCTCGATGGTGAAGACAAAATCGGTTTTTAGGAGAAGAAATGAGAGTAGATATGCAGATGAGGAATAATGCTATAACGATTCAAGGATTGAGGGCGTATCTGGCAGAAAAATACGGGATCCGTAAAGGAAACCGTATCAAGTACACAGAACGCGGAGAGGAAAAAGTGGAACACATTTATGAGGTCGATGCGATTTATCCGCATTGTGTGTTGCTGCGAGATATAATAGGTGCAGTTATTGACGAACAGCCGACAGTTTTTGACTTGGACAAGGTTGTGGAACAATTAGAAGAATTAAAAATGAGATACTTCCTAACAATTGCAAATACAGGCGATGCAGACAAAGATTGTGCTTACAAAAATATTGCAAATACAATTGATAAAGCAATCGAAATCGTGAAAGGTGGTGGAGTTGATGGCAATTAAACCTATTTTATTCAATACCGATATGGTTCGTGCGATCATGGACGGAAGAAAGAGCTGTACTCGACGGATAGTAAAACCCCAACCAGATGAAAAGCATACATACCCGCTCGGTTTTGTTACCGACAGTACAGAGAAGAAAGATGTAGGATGCTTTGAATTTGGCATTAATGAATACGGCGGTTCTATTCAATGCGCAAAGCCGCCGTATCATCCGGGTGACCTCCTGTATGTTCGAGAAACATGGCAGTATCTATATGAATTGGATGGAAATGAACAGGTCATTGAGGATACGGGGAAATATTATTATGCAGCAACAGATACAATCCCGTTCGATACATATGTTGATGAAAATGGAATGAAGCACGATCATGCGCCGTGGCGACCATCCATCCACATGCCGAAAGAAGCGGAGAGGATATGGCTGAAGGTTACGGATGTTCGAGTGGAGCGGTTGCAGGACATCACAGGAAAGAGTGTCCTTAGAGAGGGAATCAATAGTCACGTACATCCAGATGCGGATTATTTTGACGGAAATCAGAGGGAAGTGTTTGCGGATCTGTGGGATTCCACTATCAAGAAATCCGACATTGACCGTTACGGCTGGGATGCGAATCCTTACATCTGGGTGATCGAGTTTGAGCGGTGTGAAAAACCGAAGGAGGTGTGATATGAGAGAAATTCTTTTCAAGGCAAAGCGGATTGATAATGGTGAATGGATCGAGGGATATCTTTTTGACAATGGGTTTGACGGTGAGGAAAAAAAATATTTCATAGGTGGTTTGATTATTGAGAAATACAATGGAACTGCTTGTGATGAGTGGGTTATTACAGGAATTGATTTTTGCGAGATTGACCCAGAAACCCTCTGCCAGTACACAGGACTTTGCGACAAGAACGGGAAGAAAATTTGGGAAAATGACATTATCAAATATCATTTCGGAGAAATCTATGCTCCAATTAAATATGGACGTTATCAAAATTGTTTTGATTCTCAGAAAACAGAACATGTCGGATTCTATGTAGATTGGACGGGTGACAAATGTCTTAGAAAAGATTTAGGGTATTGGATTGACATGGTATACGCTATGCCAGTTGGAAATATTTTCGACAACCCAGAATTGTTACAGGAGGAAAACTGATGCAAAGAGAATTTATTTGTGGTGACTGCATGAATTTTCTCCCGGACTTTCCAGATAATTACTTCGATGTGGCAGTTGTAGACCCGCCATATGGAATCAAGGAGCATGGTGGTAAAAACCGGAGCAAATATGTAAAGCAGAAAAACGGGACTTCCATTTATGTTCCTGATGGCGGCTATAAGAATTATGGTTGGGATAATAAACCGCCAGATCGAGAGTATTTTAAACAGCTATTCAGAGTATCAAAAAATCAGATTATCTGGGGATGTAATTACTTTGATTGCCCAATGGCAGGTGGCTTGATGATCTGGGATAAATGCAATGATGGCTCAGATCAATCAGACGCAGAAGTTGCTTACTGCAGTCTTACAAGAAGAGTTGACATTTTTCGCTATATGTGGAGAGGAATGTTTCAAGGAAAATCAATAATTGAAGGAACAATACAGCAGGGCAACAAAAAACTGAATGAAAAGCGAATCCACCCAACCCAAAAGCCTGTAAATTTGTATCGTTGGATATGTCATAAATATCTGCAGAAAGGAATGAAGATTCTTGATACCCATGTGGGAAGTGCAAGCTCACTGATTGCATATGAAGAATACGGTCTGGAATATGTTGGTTATGAAATCAATAAAGATTATTACGATTCAGCTCAAAAACGGTTGAACGAGTTCAGATCACAATTAACATTATTTGATTTAGGAATGGAGGAACCAAAATGAGTAAATCAGTGTTAGTGATGAATACACCAGAGAATTGCTATGATTGCCCGTTCGGAACTACATACTGCGGTAAACTTGAATATGTGGGTTATTGTGAATTAGCTGACTGTTTAGACTATGATGTAATTCTTATGACAGAAGAACATTATGATTGTGAAAGCAAATCAAGACCTAATTGGTGCCCACTGAAGCCATTGCCGGAGAAAATGAAAGTAACTGAGCCTTATAACGGCGAGTATTTCAAAGCAGGAGGCAAACCGCCGAGCTATAAAATCGGCTGGAATAAATGTATTGATGAGATCACAGGAAAGGCGAAGTAATCATGTGGTTTTTGTGTCAAGAGCCGTGTAAAACATTAGATCAGGCGCGGAAAAGAGCAATGGAGATTGGACGAGAGAATTTTGATTCGATTCATAAAGAGCGTTGCGGTTTATTTTTTAAAAGAACAGTATATGTGGTTCTCTGGTGGAAATGGATTGAAAAAGGAGAGGAGAAGCAGATGATTAATTTAACAGGAAAAAGCGTATTTGTAAAAACGCAGGAAGAATATTTGAGTGTTCTGAAAACGGCAAAGCTTCAGGGATTCACATGGGCGAGAGAAAACCATTTAAACCCTATCGTAATTCCGTTTCCAAACATATTGAATTTTTACGACAGTAAGATTGTTACTTACAACTATGTTGAAAAGACAGTGTATGAAGTATCCGAAATCGTCGAAGATGAAGAAAAAATCAAGGATGCAGTAAAACTTGTCAGAACGTTCGCTAAATACCCAGACAGAACAGCATTGACCGAATCATTTATTGATTCCTTGAAGTTACTTGCAGATACTGTAGAAAGTCAGATGGAAGAGGTGAAGTAGATGGAGAGATTAACAGAAAGAATAAAAAGACTGCAAAAGGATGACTTGATTGTGTATACAAATGGGAAATATGAAGATACGATTCCAGCAGAAATGACAAACGACGAATATAAGGGCAGTATTGAAAAAACTTGCCACTTACGAAGACTTAGAAGAACAGGGCTTGCTTGTGAGATTGCCGTGTAAGGTTGGAGATGATGTGTATATCATTCCAAGTCCATCTGTTTACTGTTTAAATATTATCAATGGTTATGAGAAACACAATAAAATATACCATCAGCATGTTGGGACTATAACAATTACTAATGGACATTGGTATGTAACAAGTTGCGAAGAATATGGTGTTTACAACGAAAAAGTACTTAATGATATTGCTTATGGAATAACTTGGTTCACAGATTATGAACAAGCTGAGAAGAAGTTGGAGGATATGAATGCTAATGATTGAAGCGATAAAAGAAATTTTTATGGCAGTGGGAATGTGTGTAGTTGCTGTTATTATTTACGGATTATTTTGTGCAATAATCAGCAAATTTAATAGATGGCGAAAGAATGGATGCAAAATCAAGTGTCTCTGCAAACCGCATAAATACAAATTGGTTTGGTATTGGAGGAATACTGAGGAAGCTGTTTTGGAATGCAAGAAATGCGGTAAAAGAAAGCAAGTATTCATTGATTATGATTCCATTAAGGAGAAATTTCGTTAGGAGGACTAATATGAATCTGAGAATAAATTGGAGGATATGAAAATGGCTGAATACGTTAAAAGATCAGATGTAATAAAAATCATGGAGGATAATTCTAACATTATGGAAGTGTTTGGTGTAAAAAGAAAATGATTGATGGGTTTGCGATGTGTTGTGATTTTGCAGACTTAGAAATTGTTGAGATTGATGATGAAGAGGAAAACTAACATGAGGCAGAGAAGAAATTGGAGGTACTGAAAAAAATGAATAAATGTTGCGCTAGTCAAGACGGTATATGTAGAAACGTTATCCTATTTGGAACTAAATGTGACGGGTACAAAGAAAGATGTACACTGAGGCCATGGTATGAAAACCTCGAAAAGTCGGTAAAAGGTTGTCAGCATATTTTAGATAAAATGTTTGGAGTGGATGATTAACATGAAGTCAAAAGAAGCAATCGAAATCTTACAGAAACGCATTGACTTAATCAAACAAGACCGGCCGCATATGTCTGGCCTTGTGGAATATCAGAAAGCATTGGAAGCAGAAAGGATGGAAAAGAATGAATAAGAAAGAAATCGCAGAAATTAAGAAACAGTTTACTCCAGCCAATTGCACAATCACACGCATTTGTGGTTGTTATGTGGACGCAGAAAAGAACAAGAAAACCAAAATTAAAGAAGCATTCCTGTCTCTTCCAGAGGAAGAAATGTTTAAGTATTTTGACATTTTCAAGAAAACCATGTCTGGCAGACTTGGAAAAAATCTTATGAACCTTGATTTTCCATTATCACAGGAAAAAGAGGGCGGAACACAGGAATTTCTTATGCGGATCAGAGCAAGTAAGCTTAAAAATGATGAGCTTTTGGACGAGTTCTACGACAAAGTGATTGAAAATTACGATTATCACGAAAATTACTACATAGTTCTCATTCATGCAGTATATGACGTTCCAGGAAAAGCTTCTGATGGAACCGAAATGCACGATGCATCAGAAGAAATTTATGAACACATTCTGTGCAGCATTTGTCCAGTAAATCTTTCAAAGGCTGGGCTTAGCTATGATGTGGCTGAAAATAACATCAAAAGACAGAATTCGTGATTGGGTAGTCTCAAGACCAGAAACAGGATTTTTATTCCCTGTATTCAATGATAGAAGCACTGATATTCATGGAACCTTGTATTTCAACAAAAACATAAAGAATATTCATCCCGACTTCATTGAAAACGTTCTTGGCGCACCAATTCCCCGTATACCCGGCAACGAGATCAATGTCTTTTCAGATTTTATCATGGACAATTTCGAAGGAAATACAACATTCAATTTCGTAGAAAGTCTGGTTGAATCTTTGCAGGAAGTAAAAGAACAGAAGAAAGACAGCCCGGAGATGGTAACCGTGTCATGTGATGAAATGGAACAGATTTTTGGATATTGCGGAGTTCCAGACGAGAAGTTGTCGGATTTCAAAGAAAACTGGGAAATGTATTTTGGCAATGAGCCTGTTGCTCTTGACAATATTCATAATTCAAAAACTGCAAAAATTGTAACATCAGATGCAACAATCTGCATCCAGCCAGATAAAATTGCTCTGATTGAACTGAAAGAATAAACGGTGTTCCATCTCTTGTAATTCCGGTAAATGAAGAACTGAAAATCAATGGAATTGAAGTTTAATTAAAATAAACACTTTTGAAAAACCAGGAATTGGAGAAAGGAATTTTAGAATTGGCACAGAAACGAATGTTTACGATGAAAATTGTTGACAGTGACGCATTCTTGGATATGCCGGCAACAACGCAATGCTTATACTTTCATTTGAATATGAGGGCTGACGATGATGGATTCATTGGAAATCCAAAAAGGATAATGAAAATCATAGGAGCAAGTGAAGATGACCTGCGATTATTGATTGCAAAAAGGTTTGTTCTTACATTTGAGGACGGTGTGATTGTAATTAAGCATTGGAGAATGCACAACACTTTGTCAAGAGATCGGTATGCTGAAACATCATATACTGACGAAAAGAAAATGCTGCTTTTAAAGGACAATGGTAGTTACTCTTTGACGGGCGGAAATCCGATTGATGATACTCGGCTAATAGAACGATCAGGACGGCAGACGCAACAAAGACGCAACAAAGACGCAACAAAGACGCTCTCAGATATAGATAAAGGTTTAGATATAGATATAGAATTAGATAAAGATATAGAAAAAGATAATAATTTAATAGTATCTAAAGATACTATTCGTCAGACGGATGTCCGACGTGTTATCGAGGAATGGAACAAATTACAGGATGTTGGCATTGCTCCTGTTACCAGAATGAAATCATCTTCAAAACGATATAAGATGTTACAGACAAGAATCCGGGAATATGGAATTGATGATGTGATTAAGGCGATCAGTAAAATCCGTGAAAGCGATTTTCTACTTGGAAAGAAAACAGACTTCATTGCCAAGTTTGACTGGTTTATCACTCCAACATATTTTCCTAAAATCTTAGACGGTTTTTACGATAACAGTGGCAAGGAGGAAAGGCATGGAAAATCCAATAATACAGCCGCAAGGCAGGCAACCCCGCTCATCCCATTTGACCAATGGGACGGAAGCAATGACTCAGACACTCCATTCGTATAAGTGCTCAAAGTGCAAGGATGAAGGATATATTTTGTGGCAAGATGAAGATGGACACAGTTTCTATAAAGAATGCGACTGTGGAATTAAAAAAAGAGAATCCTGCAAGAACGTCTGAAATTTGCTGAGATTCCGGAAATGTACAAAGGGTGCGAATGGAAAAGCTTAAGGAGCAGTGTATATCTTAATGGCGAAAGTAAAAAGGTATTTGTACAGGCAGGTAAATCTATCCGCGGCTGGTATGATGTATTACTCAAAATGCAGGAAGTCGGAATGGGATTGTATCTTCATTCAGAATCAAAAGGATCTGGAAAAACACTGGCAGCTTGTGTTTTGGCAAATGAAATAATGGAAAATTATGGGAAAGTGGTTAAGTTTACAACAGCCTTGAAAATCCTTAGTGAAATCAAAGCTACATGGGACGGCTCAGCAGAGGACGAAAAGAAACTCATTGACGATCTTTCGAGAGTTGAAATTCTTATCATTGACGATTTCGGAGCAGCATCGAATAAAGACTGGATTAACGATAGGTTCTATGAAATTATCAATAACCGCTATACAAGCCGAAAAATCACGATTTTCACAAGTAATTACTGTATTTCTCGACTAAATTATGATGAACGTATCACCAACCGGATTCTGGAGCGGTCACTTGAGATCCCGTTTCCAGAAGAATCTGTCCGGGAGCACATAGCGGAAACAATGAAGCAGCAAATGATAGCAGGTATCATGGGAGGCGGAAAATGAGCAGCGCGATGTTAAAAAGAAAATTCACAGGAAAACCGGTAACTATGCCTTATTCAGCTGCAAAGATTGAAAGAATGCAGCGGATGTTTGACGAGTCCAGAGAAAAAGTTCTGGCAGCCAGAAATGAAGAAATTGAAAAAGCGTACCAGAAAGGCAAGGAAGAGGGAATCAGTAGAAGCGTGAGCGTTTTGAACAAAGTTGTAGAAAACGCAAGGGAAGAAGAAAGAGAGAAAAGCTACAACGCCGGTTTCGAACAAGGATTTACGGATGGACAGGACTGGGCGAATGTTGAGAACAGTGTAACATTGCTTTTGGCACTGCATAGAGCATACGACTTTGAACCGGATCAGCTGATGAACGTAGTGGAAAAGAGTAACAAATATGTGCATCAGGCAAATGAAGGAAAACCGACTATCGGTACTCTTGCACGGCAGTTGTACAATGAATGCCAGATAAAGTTGTGCGAACACGAAGTGGAAATTTTAAGAAAGTACAGTTTGTTTGAAGAGGGCGACCCATATGATTAAGATAAGCGCAATGTACAAAGATTCCGGCGGAACAAATCCGTATCACCGATGTGAGGAATGTCTGCGGTACCGGCCTGGAAAGCATCCGAGGTGCCTGAACTATAATGGAGATGTGGACTGGAAACCAAATTACATTGCTTGCAAATTTTTCACAGATGAAAAGGAGGATGAAATCAAAGGACAGATGGATATATTTGATTTGCTGTAAAGTAAAGTAATTGATTGACCCAAAAACGCTAGAATCCATTTTACATAAGTTTACATAGAAATAATGCCTAAAATGTTTTAAAAGGATTCTGGATCTTTTCTTCAAAGAAAGGAGTGCGAAATGAACAAAGCGTTATTACTGGCATTGAACGAACACATATACCTTCAGGGACTAATCAGCAGAGAAATGAAAGAAAAAATTGATATTGAGATTATTTCTGAAAATTAAGCCAAACTATTGAGCGGAGATGAGATTGAAGGTATAATAATCTTATCTCTGCTCTTCCAACCAGAAGGGAGAACGGGGCATGAACGTTTATCGAACTAGAGAAGTGCTGAAAACTTGTAGCATTTTTGACTTGAAATTAAAAGTGGCTTTTTACGCAAGGGTAAGTACAGAATCAGAAGACCAACAGGTTTCTATACATCATCAGGATGAATATTACAGAAACTTCATTGCACAAAATAAAAACTGGGTATTTGTTGGTGCGTACATTGACAATGGAATATCGGGAATAAGAACTGAAAAAAGGGACGAATTTCAACGCATGATGGCAGATGCCAAAACTGGGAAGATTGATATGATTGTAACGAAAGAAATCACCAGATTTGCGAGGAATACGTTAGACAGTATAAGATACACAAGGGAATTACTAATGTATGGTGTATGCGTATGGTTTCAAAATGACAACATTAATACGATTGACGAAGATAGTGAATTAAGACTTACCATAATGTCCGGAATTGCCCAAGATGAATCAAGAAAACTCTCCAATCGAATAAAATTCGGACATGCACAGTCAATAAAAAATGGTGTAGTTCTCGGCGCTCGAATATATGGATACATCAAAAAAAACGGAAAGCTTACAATTGATCCCAAAACAGCTCCAATGGTAAAAGAAATATTTGAAAAATATTCTACAGGAGAATGGTCTACATCTACTATTGAGAAATACCTGTACAAAAAAGGATATCGAAATTACAAAGGTGGAAAACTCAGCCGAGATAATATCAAGAAGATAATCAAGAATCCGAAATACAAAGGTTATTATTGCGGCGGTAAAGTAAAAGTTGTTGATATGTTCACTAAAAAGCAAGAGTTTTTGCCAGAGGACGAATGGACAATGTACAAAGATGACGGAAACCACGTTCCGCAGATTGTAGATGAATCTGTATGGAATAAGGCAAATGTCATTATGCAAACACGAAGCAATGCGATCAAATCCCATAGAACGTCTTTCAAACAAAACAATTTGTTTACCGGATATATCTTTTGCGGTAATGATGGAGCACCGTACTGGATGAAACAGCACACTATAAGAGGGCGTGAAGATGCAAGATGGGTATGCAGCTATCGTATAAAAAACGGAGCGCAAAGCTGTAACTCTTTTGGTATACGCGAGAAAGAATTAAGGGTAATGCTTGCAGACCTTATCAACAAATCCGGGGATATCCAAACAGCTATTGAAAGATATATAAGTTTGGTCGAAAAGAACATAGACTTCAGTAACGATGGGGCGGAGATAAGCCGACTTAAAAACATGATTCTTCAGATAGAGAAAAAGAAAGACAGGCTTCTTGACCTTAATCTGGACGGAATCATAACAAACTCCGAATATCTTGAAAAAAGTGAAAAATTCAAGGACGAAATCCAAAACATAAACAATAAACTTTCCGAACTGGAATCGAAAGAAGAAGCCAACAAAGATTCCCATTTAAAATTAAAGGAAATCGGAAAAACACTAAGTGGTTTGCAAGGGATTGACCCGGAAGATATTACCAAAACTGTTCTGGGTGAGTTTTTGGACAAAATAATAGTAAATCCAAAGTGCCCACAGGAGTGCGAAATTTTGTTCTTTTTAAAAACCGGAGATGTAAAAAAAAAGTCAATAATCGAGCGGGATAAACAGGGTTGTTCTGAATACTTTTCTTTAAATAAGTTCTCAGAACGACACGCCGTATTTTACAGGAAAATCAACTATGTGGATGGGTGCGAAAAGGAATTTAATTACACTTACGCATTTGCAATCTAAATAATATACAAAAGATGAACGGAAGAGCAGGGATGCAATTTTTTGACATTTAACTAAATATCTGATAGTATGAAAACATACTAATGATGACGTCGGTTCCAATTCCCGGAACAGGATGCCTTTTTGCATTTTTAGGGAGTGATAAGCATGAATCATACCGCATATGACGTAATGAGAGAATATATGATCGATGGAGCAGAGCTGGACGGACCATACCAGTTCCCTGTAATGCCACGGTATACCGGAAGACCCGGGACGGATACTGTTGACTTCAAAGACAGCTTTGACCGGCAGATAAAGAACCACAGGGACTTGACTGTCAATTTCTATATCCATGACAATGAATTTGAAAAAATCTGGAATTGCCCGGATAAATACATTGAACATCTGAAGTGCTTCAACAGTGTGATCACACCGGATTTCAGCATGGCAGTCGGAAAAGGTGGTATGCCATTTGCTATGAATATCTGGCAGAAGTACCGCAATCATGCGATAGCACATTATCTGCATATGAACGGAATCCGTGTGATACCAAACGTGAACATACCACCGGAATACTGCTATGACTGGATTTTTGACGGAATGCCAAAAAGAAGCACGGTTGCCTGCTGCACCAATGGGCGAGTGAAGTCAAAAGCATCACGACTGGAATTTTGTAATGGGTTTCAAGAGATGGTCCGGAGATTGGAGCCACTAAGAGTGATCATCGTTGGACGGATACCACAGGAATTGCAAACAGATATAGAAATTATCAACTTCAAGAGCAGAAACCAGAAGATTAAGGATAGGGAGGGGAAATATGGGATTCTCAACTGAGCGATCAGCGCACAACAAAGTACGTAGGAAGAAAGATAAGACGGAACAGAAAGTGAAAGTCCGGAAACAACGGACCACATACAAAACGAAGAATACGGCTAGGAGAAAATCCGAGGGATTAAATAAATTAAATTGATTCGTGATTTTTCACAGCCACTCGGAAGATGCTATGGATTAATATATGCAAGATAAACAAAATGAAAATCCAGAAATAAAGGCTATTTTTCAGCAGTTCTTTTTTTGGCCGTTTTTTCGACATTTTTCTGTGTCTGAATATTGCAAATATTCAAGAACTTCCAGAAATATCGTTCACTTCACAACTAGTATGACCAATTCTACAAAAGGCTGCGGACCGGTGCCAGGAATTTTTCAGACGTCAATAACTGACGCTCTAATTTCGCCCACAACGCCCACAAAACTGACAGGGCTATACTTCTTCGGCCGGAATACAAACGTCCGTTAAAAAGCCAAATAGGGCGGCTGTACAGCACAGCCAAAACAGAACACATTTTCGCCAGCGTTCGGGCACTGCTCCCCAGATCGGGGCCAGCTGCACAGAAGCACGACAAAAAGAGCCAGAAACGGCTATATATAATCATAGTACCACCATACCGGCGCCACGTCAACCGTGAGTATTGATTCACGAAAGCGCGCAAAAACGGCTTGTAAATCCGGCAATGGCAAAAGCATCAAGGAACGCCCAAAAGACGAAAAGCGGCGAAAAAAGCAAATCAACAACCGCATTTCCGGACAAACAAAAATGTTAAGTTGTCAAGGTACGTAACTTGTAGATAGATTTTGCAAGCCTGATCCGCTCCCAGGCCGTGAACCTGACGCCGGGCTGGATGCAGGAAGAGCAGAAAAAAGTATTGACTATTTGAGAAAAAATGTTATATTGTAATAGACTGGATGCTATTCGATTTTCGAATGCATTTTCTAGGGCGATCTAACGTACGTTGTTAGATCGCTTTTTTATCGGTCTGTTAATTTAGCTTGACTTTTCCAACTGCATGATGTATTATAATTGTATCAGCTAGCAACAGTTGCTGATTCTTAACGTACCATGATTTCGTTGAGAGTCGTTTCGATCAATGGCGGAACGTTGAGTTGAAAAATATTATTATATATTTGCTAAAATGCAAAAAAGCGGGAAGGCGTGACATCTGTCACGCCTTTTCACTGTTTTCTATAATCTCTCGGTACATTCTTGCGCCGCCGTCCCATTCGCTCCTGCCGTCCAAATACTCTTCGGCGGTTTCTTCGCGAACTTCTCCGGAATTTTCAAAAAATGCAATTTTCCCGGTGCTTTTCTGCACAACCTCGATTGCTGATAGTGTGCAAAAAGGTTCGCAGCTTTCGCGGAATTTTTCCGCGCGCTCCATCAATTCCATCATTTTTTCAAGTTGCGGGATTGAAAACGCCTTCAAATCCTCGTCGGTAAGTACGTCTTTTACGTACCACAGGATATTTTTTACAGCTTCAGCTTTTTTGAATAATAATTCCTCTTTTCTCATGTTTTTTCCTCCATTTTTTAATTGTTTTATTATACCAGTTTTTCGGCTGGTATTAAAGGGTGCCGCCGGGGAAATGCTCCCCGGTACGCTTGCCGGCCTAATTTTCCGTAAGTCTTTTGAAAATATCAATTGTAAGAGCTGCAAGCCCCCTTTTCTTGTCTGATATATAACCATGTCTTTTACTTCTCAGCGCTTTTTCGGCAGTTTTCAAACTGCTTACACCGTAAGATGCGGCTTTTTGAAGCGCCTTGTATTCTTTAGAAGTGACCGGAACAGCTTTCAATGTATCGGGATTAATGGAAAAATCTTCCTTATCTCCCGAGTGGAGCATCTGACAAATAGGAATGTAAAGATCAGTCCCCATGTTTTCGCCAATATTCCAAACAAGGTAGTTACCCGGGATTTTCTCCACAATTTCAAAAGTATGTGTATTCCATAAAGATGTAGAAATGATTTTGTTTCCATCGATTTTTACTGTTGCGTATGCCATATTATTTACCTCTCTTTTTCTATATTTTTTAATCCGGCGGTTACGTTGAGGCTACGGCTATACCGGCCGCCGGAAAGGTTAGAACTTGATCGGCTTTTCGTACCGGATAACCGGAACTATTTCACCGGATTCCAAAATCTGCAAGCCATTGTACATTGGGCCGTTAAGCCCCCGGAGCTTCGGCTGCCATTGCAGTTCTTCCCGGGTCTCCGGGATGTAATACGTCCCGTAAATCAAGGCCCGCATTTCTTCCAGTGTCTTGATCTCTTCGGGGAGAGTCAAGACACATTTTCCGACTGTCGATGTTCCAATTATCATACTGTTTTCCTCCTTATGACTACTGACATAGCAGCTAATAACATTTCGTGGACTTTGCTTTCCTCTCTAAATGTGTATTTGTCTTTGCCTGTCGCTTTCATCCAGATGATTGAATAAAAGCAGTTGATATTTGATAAAGCTTTAAGGATAGTGCCTTTCA
>CYGL01000363.1_pt1 | contig 19338 bp, 15 predicted proteins | sample 485531 | NCBI WGS metagenome assembly CYGL01 (sample SAMEA3497897, study PRJEB9818) | human gut metagenome | reverse complement strand
TGCGTCTTTAGTGGCGAGTGCTAGAATATCCTAGAAGGTTACGAGATTCATGGAATCGACATTTCGCATTATCAGGGCAAGATAGACTGGGAACAGCTCAAGAATGCGATGATTAAGGGTTGCCCTGTGCGCTTCGTCATCATCAAGAGTACGGAAGGTTCTTCACAGCTCGATGAGAATTTCCGCGAGAACTTTAATCAGGTTCGCGATTTCGGTTTCATCCGGGGTGTTTATCATTTCTGGAGCAATAAGTCGACAGCCCGAGAACAGGCTTATTATTTCCTAGACCAGGTTCATCTTACGGATGGCGATTTGCCTCCGGTACTGGATATTGAACATAAGCCGGCAGATAAGAGTGTGGAGGATTTCCAGCGTGATGTGCTTACCTGGCTGCATATTGTAGAGGATAAGTATCATGCTAAACCTATCATCTACACCTATTATAAATTCAAGGAGCAATATCTGAGTGCGCCTGTCTTCGATGATTATCCTTACTGGATAGCCCACTATTATGTTGACAAGGTTCAGTATAAGGGCAAATGGAAGTTCTGGCAGCATACGGATGTGGGCAAGTTGCCGGGCATTAAAGGCTACGTAGATTTCAATATTTACAACGGCAGTTATTATGAGCTCAAGCAGCTCTGCATAGGAAGCAATAATAATGAGAAGAAATTCATGGAATAAAGGTTGGACTTTTGGCAATATGCGAAAATCCAACCTTTATTCGTATGTTTTAATCTGATATTTCTGATTTCAGATTTTTCGTTCTGAATGTTTAGAATCAGAAAAGAAGCTTTATGAACCTAAAACAAGGCAGGCCCAATTGTTGTCAATCTGTCTGTTTATTTCATGCATTCCCAGTTCTTCTGCTTTCTCCAGGAGTACAGGAATATCTTCTTCGTAGAAGCCGCTCAGAACCAGGGTTCCGCCGATGTTCATCACGCTACGGAAAGCGCGCATGTCGTCGAGCAGAATGTTGCGGTTGATGTTGGCTAGAACCAGGTCGAAAACGCCGCTGATGTGGTTGATTACCCTGACTCGTTGCCAAATAGTCACTTCCATGTTGTTACGCCGTTCAGCACGGCATTATGCTTGGCATTTTCTACGCTCCACTCGTCAATATCATAGCCTACCACGTCTTTCGCTCCGAGTTTTGAACAGGTGAGGGCAAGGATTCCCGTACCGTTCCGCAATCCAGGATGCGCTTGGTTCTGATAGGCATGTGGAGCAGCTGCGAAATGATCATGCGTGTGGTTTCGTGGTTTCCTGTTCCGAACGCCAGTTTCGCCTCAATACCTATTTCTATCATGTCGGGTCTGTTGCTCGTATCGGGATAGAGTTCGGGATGTTTCGCATCGTAAATCACCACCTGGTTGTCCACATAAATTGGTTCGAATCCCTGTTCTCCATTCCAGGTTCCAATCCTTGTCTTCTGCATCTTTCACCTCGTAGGTAATTTTCGTATCCCCGATAGGGAAATCAGCAATATAAGCATCCAGCATCTCCTTGTCGAAGAGTTCTTTCTGCACATACGCTTCCAGTCCGGTTTCTGTTTCTTCAAAAGATTCAAATCCGGCTTCGGCTGCACCATCGGCAAGCAGATCCTGAGAGGCCTGCATCAAGTCGGCAGTCGTTTCAATAGTGAATGTTGCTACTAAATATTTCATATTTAATTTGTATTAATTTCTTGTCTAAAAACGCCTTCGAATGTTCAAAAAAGCTAGATTTGTTTTAAATCTTCTGCAAAATTATAAAAAAATAGGGGAAAACCTACAATTATTTAGGGAAATTCTGTATTTTTGCATAAAGATAAGCAATATTTTTGCATCCAGATTATTATATAATCAGGAAAGGGCTCTTTTTGGAGTATTTTTCCTGATGGTTTATGATGGATCTGGAAAGAGAAAAATGAAAAAAAATAAATAGGAGAACAGAATATGAAAAGAAAGTATCTTCTTGCAGTCCTTATCGCAGCTGCGATGCCACTCACTTCGATGGCACAGGACGATGACCTCTACTTCAATCCGAAGAAGGAGGCCAAAGAAAAGGCTGAAAGACGGGCTCTGCTCCAGCGCCAGTATGCTGAACAGCGGGCACGTAGAGATAGTGTTTATCGGCTGTTTTGGAGCGGAAGCGACCGTTCGGTAGATGAATACAATCGAGGCGGCAGAATCTTCAGCCATTATGAGAATGTAGGGAAAGATTCCCTGGGCAACGACATTATCCAGTTCCATGTGGGCAAGGGTGTGGCGCCCGACAGCATTTATGATGACGCTTACTTCGCCCAGAAGTATGCTGACAGGGATGAGGATTTCGTACGCACACGCGAGATGAGCCGATGGGACGGATTCTATGATCCGTGGTTCTACGATTATTATGGTTACGGTCCTTACTACTGGCGCAGCCGCATGTGGGGCTGGCACAATCCTTGGCGCTACGGCTATTATGCCGGCTGGTATGATCCTTGGTTCGACCCTTGGTACGATCCATGGTATTATGGTTACTGTGGCTGGTATGGTGGCTGGTATGACCCTTGGTATTATGGCTGGGGCGGCTACTACAATCCTTGGTATTGGAGCGGTCCGGTAATCGGGCATGTAAGCTATGGTGGATTTGCTGGCAACATTCGCTATAACAACCCAGGTCGTATTGATGGTTACTAATCACCAGTATACAGGTTGTTAGCGGTAATAACCGTAATACTTATTCACGCCGTAGTGGTTCTAACCGTAGCTTTGGCCAGCGTCAGAATACTGGCAACTTTAATAATAACTCTTCTTGGGGTAGTCGTAGTAATTCTGGCTTTAGTAACAGTAGCGGTAATTTCGGAGGTGGCAGCTTCAGCGGTGGCGGCCGTTCCGGTGGCGGTAGCTTCGGAGGCGGCGGTGGTCACTCTGGTGGCGGCAGCTTCGGAGGAAGAAGATAAATTGATAATAACAATTAGTATTTAAGATTATGAATAATTTAAAACATATATTCTTTGCCAGTATGCTCATGGCTAGCATGACTGCTGCTGCGCAAGAAACCTATCAGGACGCTAAGTTGGCTGCACCCCAGCTTACAGGTACTGCCCGCTATGTGGGTATGGGTGGTGCTATGGAAGCTTTGGGCGCCGATATTTCCACTATCAGCAGTAACCCTGCTGGTATTGGTCTTTTCCGTAAAAGCCAAATAACTCTTACTGCAGGAGTTATCGCCCAGACAGATGCAGAGAATTATACGGAGTATAATGATGCTCGTATTACTTTTAATGGTAAAAAGAGTCATCCAACCTTCGACCAGGTTGGTATTGTATGGAGTACCGAAAAACAAAGGTGCCAATTGGTTGAATCTGGTCTTTCAATTATCATAAGAGTGCCGTACTTTGGACAGATTCTGAATGCTGCCGGAGTCTTTAAAGAATGTTTCTCTTAAACAAAATAACTGCTGACAAAGAATTACAAAGAGTATGCTGGTTGGACCAGCCAGGATGCTAACCTTGGTGGATACAAGGATAATTCCGGAAATTATCAGCCAGGTTTGTTTACAGTTCCTACTGATGGTGGTTTGGCTTATGCTGAGGCTAATAAGTATTTGTTTGGTCAGTATCAGCATGGTTATATTGGCACCTATGATTTCAACATTAGTGGCTCGCTTAATAATCAGGTTTGGCTTGGTTTGACTGTCGGACTTCATGATGTTCATTACAACAGCAATTCTCTTTATTCTGAAGACTTTCGTTGATGGCAATATAATGGATTCATTTGAGCAGTTGAAGATTACTGGAACAGGATTTGATGTGAAGGCGGGTGTTATCTTCCGTCCAGTCAAGGATTCTCCTTTCCGTATAGGTGCTTATTTTAATAGTCCTATCTTCTATGATCTCACAGTTAGTGGCGATAATGATATTACTATTTCGGGAAATAATGATCCTGCTACCTATGAGGAAAAAGATGGAAGTCAGCAGCCTTGTTATGTCAAGGGTAGTAAGGGACAGAGTATAGATTATGATTTCCGTCTCAATACACCATGGAAGGTGGGCGCCAGCTTGGGTCATACTATAGGAAATTATTTGGCTAACTTGGTAGCCAATTATGAAATATGCCTGGTACGATCATATGGACAACCGTGTGAAGGATGGTGGTTATTATGATTCCTATTGGGGAGACTATTATGAGAGCAGTAGTAGTGATGAGGCTATGAATCACGATACTCAATTGAACCTGCAAGGTGTAAGTACCTTGAAGTTAGGTGCAGAGATTAAGCCTGTTGACATGTTGTCAATCCGATTAGGTTATAATTATGCATCGCCAATGTACAAGGATAATGCTTTGCGCGATCAGACATTTGACAGTAATGGCGTTTACATCGCTTCTTCTGCTGATTACACCAACTGGAAGGCAACAAACCGTTTTACTTTAGGTGTAGGTTTCAATTACCAGAATTTGGCTATAGATGTGGCTTATCAGTATTCTTCTCAAAAGGGAGATTTCTATCCATTCGAAAGTTTTACGGATATGGGCTGCTCTGTTAATGCAACCAAGGTTGACAACAAGCGCCACCAGTTGCTGATGACCGTTGGCTATAGGTTCTAAAATGTGAAGGTAGGGGACTTATTGATTAAATAATGTGAAATCCCTATGAAAAAGCCCACTTCTTAGAAAAAAGTTGGGAAAAAGTTTGGCGGTTTCATATAAAAACCCTACCTTTGCAATCAAGAAATCGGGATGATTTCGTGTCATAGATTAGGTTTTTAGATTAAAGGTGTTATTCACCTTATTTTCTAGGATTAAAAATATTAGTTTTTTAGTGGTTAATTTAGTTTTAGTAAGTATGTTTAGGGTCTGTTGTGAAACAGGCCCTATTTTTTTGTGCCTTTACAAAAAAATCCCCCAACAGGATGGCTTGGAAACCATACCTGTCGGGGGAAGTAATAATCCTAAATAAATCTACCTTGAATAAACTAATCTATTGAAATTTATCCTTCATAAATCTACTTAAATGAACCAATACCGACCTTATTAACTATAAAATCTTATATTATTTGTTTCTGTAATTATCCAGACCCTTGTTCAGGAAGTCGAGATAAGCACTAACATACTTCTTTGAAACTGAAGGCTGACTGCAAGAGGATTGCCATCGTTGTCAATAGCCACATAGAATGCTGGCATTAGCTCCAAACTTGCTTGCCTGCAGATAACTCCACTTGTCGCCAACGGTTCGCAGGGTGCGCTTCTCGCCATTAAACGTTACCTCCATAGGCTCAGGAAGAGGAGTCTTGTCATCTACATAAAGTGAGATGAGAACATAATCCTTTGTCAGCTTATCGGCAACCGATGGATCTGTCCAGACAGAAGCCTCCATCTTGCGGCAGTTTACACAACCATAACCCGTGAAATCAAGCAATACCGGTTTTCCGGCAGCCTTTGCCGCAGCCATTCCCAACTCATAATCCTTGTAAGCAGGCTCTACGGTCTTGGTGTTGAGGTTGAAGTCCTGTGTATTAATAGGTGGAGCAAATGCGCTCACAGCCTTGCAAGGAGCACCCCAGAGACCCGGAATCATGTAAACCGAAAATGCCAAAGAACAGAGACCCAACATGATGCAGGCTACAGGCATAGGCTTGTTGATGTCGCCCCCGATTGCATCAACCTGGAACTTCAGCTTGCCGATGAGATAGAGACCCAACAGACCGAAGATGACAATCCAGAGAGAGAGGAATACCTCGCGGTCCATGATGTGCCAGCCGTAAGCCAGATCGGCTACAGAGAGGAACTTCAGAGAGAAGGCAAGCTCAACGAAGCCGAGCACAATCTTGATGGTCTCCATCCACGAACCCGACTTAGGAGCCGACTTCAACCATGATGGGAAGAGGGCGAAGAGGGTGAATGGGAGCGCCAGAGCAAGCGCGAAACCGAACATTCCCACGGTAGGAGCGAGCCAGTCGCCGGATGTAACGGTCTGAACCAGCAGCAAACCGATGATAGGAGCTGTACAGGAGAAGCTGACCAATACCAGGGTGGAAAGACCATCAGGAAGGATAGAAATACATACCCGTCGGTGGCTGGAAGCCTTGTTGTCTACAGCATTTCCCCAACTGTCAGGCAATTTGATTTCGAACCAACCGAAGAACGAGAAGGCGAAAACGGCAAGCAGGAGGAAGAGGATGATGTTGAAAACGGCACTTGTGCTGAGCGCATTCAGGGTGCTAGGACCTGCAATGGCTGTTACGGCAAGACCCAAAACCAGATAGATGACTACGATGCTCAAACCATAAGTAATCGCATCGCGGATACCTTTCTTCTTATCGTTCTTAGCACGCTTCAGGAAGAAACTTACGGTCATCGGGATGATAGGCCAGATGCAAGGCATGACGAGCGCAAGCAGACCGCCCACAAAACCGATGAAGAAGATGTAGAAGAGCGAATGGTTGGCGATGTCGTTAGCTCCGCCAAATGCCTGAAGTTCTTTAATAACCGGTTTCCATAAATCCTTGACGTTCAGATTTTCCATAGCAGATGACAAAGCTGCGGAATCTACGGGCTGAGTAGCACTATCGGTCTGAGTCAGGGCTGCGGCCTTGGCAAGAGAATCTGCCTTCATCTTGGCTGCAAGAGCAGGATCAATCGCCTTCGCATCATTTGCATTCAGAGCATCTTTTGCCCCAGCTGCCGGAGCATCAACGGCTGGTGATTTGCCGCTCTGCTTAAAACCAGCCTCGCTTGGTGGCAGACAGTTCTGGTCGTTGCAGGCGCCATACTCCAGATAGGCATCAATATGATAATTTGGTCGGGTAAACTTCACCTTCTGTACAAAGGTAACGCTACCTTCAAAATAACGGAGTTTCATCTCGAAGAGAGGGTCGAACTTTGCAATCTCTCTGCCGCGTGGCTGAAGTTTTCCTACGAGTTCAACACCTTCAAGCTTGTTTACGTTAAACGAAGCGGAAATCGGACCATCGCCACCCAAACCGGTAGAATAGACGTGCCATCCCGGTTGGATTTTTCCGCTAAACACGATTTCGGCCACAGCACTTCCGTCTGTTTTCAGCGAGCTGGTGAACTTCACAGGGTTCATCATCTGCGCCTGAGCCAGCATTACTACAAGGAGTAATTGAAAGATTAAAAATACTTTTTTCATTTCTATTTTTTAATTTTATGTTGCAAAGTTACTAAAAACTTATCATATTACGTATTCAAAGGGCGTTAAGGGTACTCGGTTTTAATTTTTTTAAGAAAAAATGCTAATTTTCTCAGTTTTATTTGGCTATTTCGTACTTTTAATGTAATTTTGCCGACAGAATAAAGCAATCCTAAAATTTGGAAACAGAATAAAATGGCAAAGAAGAAACTATACTTGTTCAGCCTCTTTGTGGCCACGATGAGTGTGCTGCTCTCTATGGTTGTGATGCATCATCATCACATGGGGCGTATATGTATGGTTGTAGAACGTTGTCAGCAGGATGGTAATTTCAACGATGAGCATACTGAGCATCATGAGAAAGAAGCCGATGGTTGCCGCGTGCATCAGCTGCACCATTTCGTAACCAACGGCAAGATCATGAAGGGCATTCAGAAACAGCTTTTCGATGGTAGCCATCTGCTTTCCATGCTTTCTTCTGAGTATTTGTTTATCCCAACCTCGTCGCTCGTTAGCGTGCGTTGGCAGCAGTTTGCAGCCAGTCTCCCTTGCGCAGATGAAACGGCCATCAGTAGGCGAGGACCTCCTTCTTTTTGTTGATTTTTCTGTAGTTAGAGCAACCAGGATGCAGCTTTTGCAACCGGGTTGCAGGGTAAAGTGCGTACTTTTGCACCCGAAGTTTCTCGGGGGCGTACTTTTGCCTATCCGTAATTATGAATCAATAAAAGAAAAAATGAAAAGAATTTTGGTGGTTGCCGTTGCGGCAATCTTAGCCTGGTGTGGTTTTACCCTTTTCTCAAACCACGCCGGAGCAGAGGCTCATGCAGCCGGACACGGTCATGAGCATGAACATGAAGAGGTAGATTTCGACAATATTCCGCTCTCTCAGAAACAGGTAGATGCAGTTGATCTGAAGATGGGCGAGGCGGTTGACCGCGTGATGGATGCTACGATTGCAGCCAACGGCCAGCTCGTTTTGCGCGCCCAGAACAAGGGCGATGTGGCTTCGCTCATGGGGGGCGTGGTGAAGGCTATCTATGTAAAAGAAGGACAGAATGTGAAGCGCGGACAGATTGTGGCTTTGGTTGAAAATACCGATGTGGTCAGTCTGCAACGAGAATATTATTCTGCCAGCAAGGAGTGCGAACTGGCTCTTGCCGACCTGGAGCGACAGAAACTGCTGAACAGGACCGGAGCTGGCGTCAAGAAAAATGCGCAGCAGGCTGCCAAGGAGTATCATGTGGCCCACGCCAACCTCATCGGCATCGGCAAACAGCTTGCCCAGATGGGCATTTCTACCGCCGCCGTTGCCAGGGGTAAGTTTACCACAGCCTTCCCTTTGCATGCTCCGATAGCGGGTACGGTTTCGCAGATTACAGCCAGTCTGGGCAGCTTTGCCGATATGCAGACGCCGCTCATGAAGATTCAGAACAACCAGGCTGTAGAGTGCGATCTGAACATTTATGAGAAAGATTTGCAGAAGGTTAAGCCGGGCGATAAGGTTTATCTCTCGCTTACCAATCAGCCGGGCGTGAAACTCGCAGGTCATGTTTACAGCTTAAACCAATACTTTAACGATAATTCAAAATCAGTTGCTGTTCATATAAAAATAGATGCACGGTCTCTTAAAGCAAGTGGCGTTCACGGCTCAGCCCGTCTCTTCGACGGAATGTACGTAAGCGGCAAGATAGCTACGGGCAGCCAGTCGTGCATCGCCCTTCCTTCCAAGGCAATCGTCACTACCGACGGCAAGCAGTTTGTCTTCGCTCTGAACGGTAAACCCAAGAAGGGCGAGTACAGTTTCTCCCGCCATGAGGTCATTACGGGCGTTTCGGATGGAGCTTATACCGAGGTAAAACTCTGCAAGCACCTGAAGCAGGAAGGAAAGAAGATTGTGACAGAAAACGCATATTATCTGGCTTCGCTCACGGGCGAGCATGCGGATGAGCATTAATATAATATAAGGTAAGCTTTTTCATCAATAAAGAGCTTTTAAAAGAAAGACAGATTATGTTTCAGAAACTGATTACTTACTCCATCCGCCACAAGCTGGTGGTGGGAGTTTTCACGATAGCCCTTATCATCTGGGGCATCGTTTCGCTCATCCATCTTCCTTTCGATTCCACACCAGATATTACCGACAATCAGGTTCAGGTCATCACCCAGGCGCCTTCGCTCGGAGCGCAGGAGGTGGAGCAATATGTTACCACTCCGGTGGAAATGGCACTCGCCAATATCCCCGAACTCAAGGAGCGAAGAAGCATCTCGCGAAGCGGACTCTCGGTCATCACCCTCGTCTTTGATGATGATGCAGATATCTACTGGGCACGTTCGCAGGTGAGCCAGATGCTGACCCAGGTGGAGAAAGATTTGCCCAATAATACGGAAACCGAGATGGGACCGATTGCTACCGGACTGGGCGAAATTTACCATTATACCGTGCGCGCCGAGAAGGGCTACGAGCACAAATATTCGCTCACCCAGCTGCGAACCATCCAAGACTGGATTGTGAGAAAGCAGCTCTCGGGAACTCCGGGCGTAGCGGAAGTGAGCGGCTGGGGAGGCTACGTGAAGCAATATGAGGTGGCCATCAACACAGATAAGCTCAACGCCAGCAATCTTACCGTGAGCGAGGTGTTTGATGCACTCGAAAAGAATAACGCCAACACGGGCGGAAGTTACATAGAGGAAAACTCCAACCAGTATTTCATCCGCGGCATAGGCGTGGTGAAGAGTCTGGAAGATGTGGCGAATATCGCCGTCAAGACCGTGAACGGCACTCCTGTCAAAATAGGTGATGTGGCGAAGGTTCAGCTGGGTCACGCCACCCGTTTCGGAGCCGTTACCCGAAATGGCGAGGGCGAAGTGGTAGCCGGAATTGCCATCATGCTGAAAGGCGAAAACTTTCAGGAGGTTATCAGGAATGTGAAGCTGCGCATAGAGCAGATTCAGAAATCCCTGCCCGAGGGCGTGGTTATCGAACCCTTTATCGACCGAACCAACCTGGTTGACCGTGTGGAGGGAACCATCGCCCGAAACCTGATAGAAGGCGGGCTCATCGTTATCTTCGTGCTGGTTATCTTCCTGGGCAACTGGCGGGCCGGACTGGTTGTGGCGAGCGTCATTCCGCTCAGCATGCTCTTTGCTTTCGGCATGATGAAAACCTTCGGAATCGACGGCAATCTGATGTCGCTGGGAGCCATCGATTTCGGTATGATAGTCGATTCTGCCGTCATTATCGTAGAGGCTGTTGTGGCCCATCTGGGCGTGAAGAGTATTGAGCGGAGGGCAAGAAATTCTTCCGATACTCCCATCCGTTTTTCCCAGGCAGAGATGGATGAGGAGGTTCATGATTCCGCTTCGCGCATCCGCAAGAGTGCGGCATTCGGCGAAATCATCATCATGATAGTTTACATTCCGCTGATGACGCTTGTGGGCATCGAGGGCAAGATGTTCCGTCCGATGGCGCTTACCGTTTTCTTCGCCATTCTGGGTGCCTTCATCCTCTCGCTCACCTATGTTCCGATGGCAAGTGCGCTCTTCCTGAGCAAGAAGGGACATGTGCGTAAAACTTTCAGCGATAGGATGATAGAGAAACTGCAGGGCTGGTACCGACCGGTTCTGGAATGGGTCTTGGCGCGATATAAGGATGTGATTACCGGCGCCGTTTCGCTCTTATGCATGAGTGCCGTAGCCTTCCATTTCCTGGGTGGCGAATTTATCCCGAGCCTGGAAGAGGGCGATTTTGCGGTAGAAATGACCATGTCGCAGGGCACGTCACTCTCGCAGATGGTAGAGAGCTGCTCCAAGGCGGAGAAACTTCTGAAGACTGAATATCCTGAAATCAGGCAGGTGGTGAGCCGCATAGGTAGCGCCGAGATTCCTACCGACCCGATGCCTATGGAAAGGGCCGACATCATGGTGGCACTCAAGCCGAAAGCCGAGTGGACTTCGGCAGAAACTACCGCCGAACTGATGGAGAAGATGGAAGAAACCCTGAAGACGATTCCGGGCTTGAAGGCTGAGATTTCGCAGCCTATCCAGATGCGCAACAACGAGTTGCTTACGGGCATCAAGCAAGATGTGGCGATTAAGATTTTTGGCGACAATCTCGATGTGCTTACCCAGCAAGCTGATAAGGTTTCCAGAATGATCAGGAATGTGCCGGGCGTGAGCGGAATCTTCGTTGAAGAGGTATCCGGATTGCCTCAGATTCAGGTAAAATACAACCATGAACGCATGGCGGCTTATGGGGTAACTGTTGACGAAATCAACCGCATTCTCGAAACTACCTTTGCGGGCGCTACGACTGGAGCTGTTTACGAAGGCGACAAAAAATTTGACATCGTTCTGCGTCTTGATCCTAAGGAGCGCAACTTACAGTCGCTTCAGTCGCTCCGTATTCCGCTGGCTGGTGGCGAGAGCATTCCGCTTTCCCAGTTGGCTGATGTGGTTTACGAACCGGCTCCGGCTCAGGTTTCTCATGAGAATGGCGCCCGCCGCATCTACGTAGGTTTCAACGTGAAGGGGAGGGACGTGCAGAGTACCGTAAAGGATATTCAGACCATCCTCGACGAGAAACTGAAGCTGCCTGAGGGCTACTATTATAATTATGGTGGCGAGTTTGAGAATCTTCAGAGTGCCACCCAGCGTTTGCTCATCGTGGTTCCGATAGCGCTCATCATCATTCTGCTGCTGCTCTATGCCACGGTCAAGAATCTGCGGGAGTCGCTCTTCGTGTTCTCCGCCATTCCACTTGCCGCCATAGGTGGCGTCTGGGCGCTCTGGTTGCGCGGAATGCCTTTCAGTATTTCGGCGGGCGTAGGTTTCATCGCCCTCTTTGGTGTGGCGGTTCTCAACGGTATCGTGCTGATAGGTCAGATGCACCAGATGCAGAAGCAGGCGGCTGTGGTTCCTGAGGAGAATGGCGCAAGTTTGGCGGCTGTTATTCAAAAAAGAATTATTGACAGTTGCATGATTCGTCTCCGTCCGGTTCTGATGACGGCCCTGGTAGCCTCTATGGGTTTCCTCCCGATGGCATTATCCCATGGCGATGGAGCAGAAGTCCAGCGTCCTCTTGCCACGGTTGTGATTGGTGGTCTCATTACCAGCACGCTCCTCACGCTCCTGGTTCTGCCAGCCATCTACAAGATGTTTACGAAAAAGTAAGATTTAGAAATTAAGAAAATAATGAACAGAAAAAAGATAATAGAAAATAGGGTGGTAGCTTGTTTTGCCGCCATCCTTCTCCTGCTGCCATCCCCAGCTGGAGCCCAGCATTTTGATACTCATATTGCGGGCAGGAAAGTAACCCTGCAGGAATGTTTCGATTTGGCAGCCCGACAGAACCTTCAGATGCAGGCAGGAAAGAAGTCGGTAGAACGTGCTCAGGTAATGCAAGGCACGGCTTGGGAGCTGGATAAAACCGAGGTTGCCTTCTCGCAAAACCCAGCCACGGGTGGCGAATCGGACAACGGATTTACCTTCACCCAGAGCCTCGATTTTCCTACCGTCTACGCCTCGCGCCGCAACCAGCTCAAGGCTGAAGCCCAGGCAGAAAAGAGCCGCTTGAACGTGATAAGTCAGCAACTGAAGGCTGAAATCGCCAACACCTATTATCAGATGCTTTATCAGGCTCACAGACTTCAGATCTTGCAGCGAATAGACTCAGTATTAGAGCGTTACAGCAAGATAGCAGAAATGCGTTATAAGGCAGGAGAGAGCCGCCAGCTGGAATATCTCTCTGCCGACCGCAAATGCAACGAAAACCGCCTGGAAATGGCTGATGTGAAGAGCGAAATAGAGCGCCTGCAAATCGACCTCATGTCGCAGCTCAACACGCAGGAGCCCGTAAAACCGGCAGAAGAGAATCTCTCGTCCATCGCAGCCCAGAATCTCAATACCTATAATTATCAGCAGTCAGCCGACGGTCTTTACCAGCAGGATAAGCTCATCGCTCTCGATAAGGAAATCAAGGCAGCCAAGACGGGTTTTGCTCCGAGTTTATCCTTCTCTTTGCGCACCCAATGTGTCATTTCCAGTTGGAATCCATACAACATAGACCGTTCGAGATTTGCCGAGGGCAATTTCTTCGGTTTTGAGATTGGCGTAGGCATCCCTTTGTTTTACGGTTCTACGAAGGCAAAGGTCAAGGCAGCTCAGAAAGACCGTGAATTGGCTGAAATCGAAATGCGTCAGGAGCAGACTGAGAAAGAGCGCGATTACCGTCTCTGTACGAAGCGCCTGCAGGCAGCATCCAACCGTCTGAAATATTACGAGCAGAACAACCAGGCACATTCTGCGCAAATTTCGAAGTTGAGTGCGATAGAATATGAAAATGGCGAAATTTCGTATATTGAATACGTGAATGCCATTGAGGAAACCATCGATGTTCTGATGAAGCATGCCGATGCGATTAATGAATACAACCAGGCAGTAATCGCTATCCAGCGTCTTACGGGCATGATGTAAGATTCTGTTCTGAGATTTTTCTTTTTGATTGAAATGAGAATTAATCTCAGTACAGGCAGAAAGGAAGAAATGATCAGAAAGGGGTGAACCGGTTCCATTTTCAGGTTCCAAATTTCACCTCTTTCTTTTTCTCATAACACCTATTTACCATAATACCTGTTAGAATTAAAAAGAGGAAAGTAAAAAAGGAGGAAATATTCCGTTGTCAGCCACTCATGATTTCATTCCGATATTTTCATTTTCTTCATTTCAAAATTCTCCCTTTACATGATATTCAGGTTCCTTCAGTTTTCCTGCGCTAAATAACACATTTTTGATAAACCACCAAGAAAAATGCTCAAAAAACTTTGCTTATTCCAAATAATAATCTTAACTTTGCGGCATAAAAACAAAAAGTTGGTTTCGATTATGGCAAAAATAGAAAGACAAAAGCGAATCTATCGCAAGCGCATCCCTTACGGAATGCAGAACTTTGAGGATATAATCAAGGGCGATTGCTACTTTGTTGACAAGACTCCTTTCATTGAGAATATAGAAGAATCAAACAAATATTTCTTCTTCATACGCCCTCGCCGTTTCGGAAAGACCCTTACAATCTCCATGCTCGAAAACTATTACGACATCAATAAGAAAGATCAGTTCGAAAGCCTCTTCGGGAAACTTTACATCGGAGAAAATCCTACCCCCGAACGCAACAGTTATCTTATCCTGCATCTGAATTTTGCCATGATTTCAGCAGGATTGGATAATTATAAAAAGGGACTTGATGCCCATTGCAACAACAAGTTCAATTCCTTCTGCAGCAGATACGCCCACCTGTTGCCACCGGGCATAAAGGAAGAGATGAACCAGAAGGAAGATGCCGTTGCCCAATTGGGATTTCTATGCGACAAATGTGCTGAAACAGGCTTGAAGATTTATCTCTTCATCGATGAGTACGATCATTTTACCAATCAGATTCTTGCCCACAAAGAGCATGAAACCCGATACCGCGAGCAGACTCACGGCGAGGGATATTTGCGCCATTTCTTCGACACAATCAAGGGAGCTGCAGGAGATTCGTTGGGTAGAGTCTTCGTTACAGGAGTAGGCCCCGTAACCATGGATGATCTGACCAGCGGTTTCAACATTGGAACCAACTATTCCCTATCTCCTGAGTTCAACGAGATGGTAGGATTTACCGAGGATGAAGTACGTGAAATGCTGGCTTATTACTCTAGCGTGCTGCCATTCCGCCATAGCGTGGATGAGCTTATAGAAGTGATGAAACCATGGTATGATAATTATTGTTTCAGCATCAGAAGATATGGCAAGACAACCATGTACAACTCCGTGATGGTGCTCAATTTTGTGGACAATTACATTCGCAACGATTATGATATTCCTGATAGCATGTTGGAAACCAACATCCGCATCGATTACGACAAGATCCGCATGCTCATCCGCCACGATAAGGAGTTTGCCCACGATGCCAGCATCATACAGGATATTGTAACCAAGGGATTCACCACGGGAACCCTGATGGAGAATTTCCCCGCCGAGCGCATCAACGACCCGGACAATTTTCTGAGTCTGCTCTTCTATTTCGGCATGGTAACGATAGGCGGCACCTACCAGGGCAACACCCGTTTTGTGGTTCCCAACGAGGTGGTACGAGACCAGATGTACACCTATCTGCTGGATACCTATAAGGAGAATGACCTCACATTTGAGCAATACGACAAGACCCAACTGGAGAGCAAGCTTGCCTACGAAGGCGCATTCAAGCCTTACTTCGCCTACATAGCCGATTGCCTGAAGCGCTTCTCTTCCCAGCGCGACAAGCAGAAGGGCGAGGCCTACGTTCATGGTTTCACCCTGGCGATGACGAGCCAATGCAAGTTCTACCGTCCCATCTCGGAACTGGACAACGATGGCGGTTATGCCGACATATTCCTCCTACCCCTCTGCGACATTTATAAGGACATGGAAGATTCCTACATCGTGGAGCTGAAATATTGTAAGCCGGGCACCAGCGATGAGCAGTTGAACCATCTCTTCGAGGAAGCCTCTGCTCAGATAAGGCGCTACGCCGATAGCGACATCGTGCGCGAATCAGTAAAGAGAACGAAGCTTCATCAGCTCGTTGTTATTTATCGGGGAGCAGAAATGGCAATGTGCGAGGAGGTGGAATAAAGTGAAATAAAAGACATACAGAGAGAAAGGGCAAAAGCATTTACCCGATAGATAGGATAATGCTTTTGCCCTTTTATCGTTAACAGATAATGTATTTCAAGACGCCGATGGTAGCAATCTTGGCTTCATTATCCTCTGGAATTTCTATGGTCAGGAAGCCATCTTTATTGAGAGGCTGCAGTTCTATCTTTGAATGAACTTCCACCCCTTCTTCGTTCACTGTTTTCTCGCTATGAAACTTTTTGATGGTATATTTTCCGCCATATTCCTCGTAATATTCATTTACCTGCGAGAGTACGATTTCTCCCTCCCTTGAACCTCCATGATAACGTTCAAACACGCATAAATCTCCATCCTTAATTTTCGGCAGCATCGAGTTGCCCTTGGCATGAACCACGAACATTTCCCTATTTGGAGTAAATGGTAATGAGGATACATCCACCCATCCTTCCGTCTCCGGCTCCTCATATTCATCGAAGTAACCACAGGCAGCCTGGATGGAATACAGAGGGAGGAAACGGGTGAAGCGGTCGGAAGGAGAAATGCTATGAAGAATTGCTGTATTCAAGCTGTCCCCATCCATAAGCACATCAAACATATCCTGCATCTTTTTCCATCCATCTGTACTACCAGGCTGATAGAAATATTCCTCATTATCATTATAATACCATGTACCATTAGCAGCTATTACAATACCGCCAACGTAATTTATTCTGCCTTCAGCCAACCCGTTCAACATGGAAAGACGCTTCTGCAAAGCTTCAGCCTTGTTTTTCGTGTCTTTAGATGCAGCCGTCTGACCTCCTTTGGTGTCAAAGATGCCGATAGTACCATCCTTCTTTTTGAAAATCCAGTCGGGATAGAAAAGTGCTTCTTCTTTGCGTTCTTCGCTGAAATAACGAATGGCAAGCCAATCCTTACCGCTATCTCCATTCTTAAACCACCATTCTATACCATCCTGACCCTCAAGATACTTGTAAAAGCTCTCTTCCGTTTTTCTGCCAGTATAGTCTTGCCCCAAGAAGAAAGGATGCAAAAGGCATTTCTGCTCCGTCAACTCATCATGTTCTTCTGTATAAGAATACATCTTCTTCAATACAAAAGGAACACTCTGCCGTTTTCGGTTTTCCTCTCTGCGCTTACGTAATTGTTCTTCGAGCAAAGGATGGTATGCCTTAAGCGTTTCCGTGATAAGGCGTCTGAATATACTTGAAGCAGAACCGTTTAATGCATCATGCAAGAAAATACGATACCATTTATCTTCGTCTTCATTCTTCAGAGCATAATACTTGAACCACAAGCGTATGGCACTTTTCAAAGTTGGAACAGAACGCACGATGTTTCCCACCTTGCAATCATTATCTGATTGCGAACGCAGGATTTCCACCAAAGTGAAAGTAAAGAGTTTCTGCACATCACTCCTACTCCACTCGCGCTCTACCCCTTTAGCTTCCTTGAGGTTGATTCCAATATTTTCGTAATCATAGAATTGAGCATCTGAAACTATCTCATGCGCCAAATTTCCCTTCAAGTAGAGTCCTTTAGTTTCTAGTTTCCTTTTTACAACATCATCAAACACATCCTCATCAGTAATGCCGAAATAGCGATTGAATGTATCAAACAGACATTGTTGGAATTCACCCGATTTACCCAAATCTCCATAATCTACACGCGACAGCATATCTGTCATCAGATTCGGGTCGATGATGTAATCTTCCCCCTTTTTGTTGTAAGAGATAAGCGTTTTTGGTTTGTTGCCCATTCCGCCATAATCAGCCTCTGTTACAGCTTTGCGTGAGAAGTTGGTATAAAGATAACCATTACGGAAAACCTTAGATACTTCTTCGTGCATGATTGGAACACGGAGAATTCTACCGATGGTCTGAGTACTGAAAATTTCAGATTTAATATCACGAAACATAACTAAAATCTGAGCACGGGGACAATCCCAACCTGTACCGGCTGCAGTTTTAAACAGAAGGTATTCGTATTCGCTATCATTCCGTTCCAGCCCCTCAGGCTTAGCCTTACCAGTAAACCAGGATGCAATTCTGTTTGCCTTTACCCCCTGCGAGATAAGATATTCTTTCGTTATCTCTTCCTTGGTAGGCTGCCCCTGTTCTATCAAGGTTTCATCATCATTTGGCAACTGGATGATAACTAGCGGATTGACGTTTCTGCCGAAGGCCTCAATCTCCGCTTTAAGTTCCCTGCGCTTTTCGATAGCAAGTTTCAGCAGGACATGATCTTCATCTTCGCCTTGATATTTATCCAAATCCTCTTTCGTCTGGGTAACGATGCTCTCCTTGATCAGCCCTTGTGCTACCACATCTTCATGCTTTATTACCACATTCGAGTCATAATCTGCAGCTTTTGCCATCACTTCAGGAGGCGGAGTAGCAGAGACATGAATGCAGATTTTCGGGTCGAGTTTGCTAATCACGTCACGATTAGCAGCTTCGGTTACATTCAGATGGCACTCGTCGATTATAAATACTATTTCCACGCCGTTGGCATGGGTATTCTCTACAAAATCCTCGAAGTATACTCTACTCTCATGTCGCTCATTTGGATTTTCCGGTCGTCTGTATATACGGTTTCCGGCTTTCTCGCTCACCAGTTTTTGCCAGTTGATGAAAAGCACATCGTTTTTCTGCAGAGCCCCAAGGCTAAAATCTTCTATCGTCAACAATCGCCCATGCTTATTCGTAGGGAAGTAGACATCAAACTTATGCTTGCTCTGCATGGCGAGGTCGTCGGAGAATGTGATCCATACATAAGCCACTTCTCTATCCCAATCTGGCTGTTCTGCCATCTCGCAAATCATCTTCTGAGTCATATAAGTCTTACCGCTTCCTGTAGGAGCTTTCAGAACAACAGGAATCTGGCGATCTCCATGTCCCCATAATCGCTTTATATTAGTCACCAGTTTATCAACGGCTTCTATCTGAAAAGGTATCTGTTCCATACTTTCTTAAGCATTTAAAGATTTGTAAATATCGAGGATAGGCTGAGGAATGCTCTTCAGATTTACCCCAGAAAGATATTCGAAATAGGAATCGAAAGAACCGACGTCGCCCCAACTGAAAATATATACATTCTTCACGCCCTGAAGCTGCTCTACTTCATGAACAAATTCGTTGAAATATATCGGGCGATAATCTTCTTTAAAATAGATTGACGTCCATACATCATGATTTTTGTCCTTGAATATCTGATAGCTATCAGTTTTCTTCATTTCGTAAAGCGTATTCTCAGCCAAGGCCAGCAGGCATCCAGCTTTTTGGGCAAGGATTGTCTTGTCATGGTCTGTAGCCTGATTGGCCGTACTTGTTCCTACGAAAGAAGTGCGATAGTATTTGAGAGAATTGCCGAGAGGTGGACAAGTTTTCTTTTCGTAAATCTCTCCTTGCAGCACAAGCACCCCATCTTTAACATGCACATCAAACGAATGATACAACTTTTCATTCTCCTGCTTTATTTCGTCTATCCTTGCAAGATAATCAGGAACTTTCTTTAATGATGTAGGAGTCAGCTCTTCCTTCAAATAATACTTTCGAAATCTTTTTGTCT